>Ga0209711_10001982_pt1 | contig 19089 bp, 13 predicted proteins | sample ArcticOcean_MG_C_7_FD_187441 | JGI IMG/M metagenome (GOLD analysis project Ga0209711, IMG submission 187441) | Marine microbial communities from western Arctic Ocean - ArcticOcean_MG_CB11_88 (SPAdes) (version 2) | ecosystem: Environmental > Aquatic > Marine > Oceanic | place: Arctic Ocean... | reverse complement strand
CGAAAACCCTTGATTTTGAAGGGTTTTTCCAACATATTCGTGGTGCGAAAAGGGTGCGGATTATTCCGCGATACAAATGAGGAGCATTTCGTCCCCGGGTTGCTGTACGAGAAAAGCATCTCTCCGCCCATGCCTTCGGGCGAGTTGACGGTCAATGGCACCCTGTATTTTCGGCTGAATCTCAGGTGCGAGTGAGACGCGAACCGTCATCTTCGCAATGTCGTGTTCCAGAAGTAATTCGACTAATTTATCTACGGTGTTGAGGCTGAGATCGATGCGAGCTAAAGCGACGACGCGGCCGGTTGCTTGAACCAACATTCTATCCATCGGGCGCTCAAGGCGCAGAGCATGATGGTGGTGAATTTGAGGGCGACGCCCTTCAACGACACTCCATGAGATATGTTCAGATTTTGTAACTGTCTTCAACCAGTCATCTGCTAAGCCACTTTCCACAAGCGCAGCATCCAGAATACTCACTCTTTCTCCACGCCTCGGAGGCTGTCGGACGGGTGTAGGCAATCCATCGCCTGAATGAATACGCATACCTCCAGAAATAACATGCGCTTCATCCGTAATCGATGGAGGAATACGGACAAAACGGCGAGCAATACCGGCAGTTGCAGCACCGCCGAGCCATAATGCAAGACGGTCAACGCGCCCACGACCTCTCGATGTCCAAACCCATGTGCGGTTGATTCCCTTCCAAACCTCATCAACCATAGATTCGACTTCAAGGCGTTGGGTGTGGGTAAGCCGTGGCGACAAATCGAGAAGTAAAGCGGGGCCATCCTCCCCTTCTGTCAAATACGGAGCCCATCCCTTGAACACCTCATCAAGCCGTGGTGCCATTTCTTCAAGGCCGTGCGTCCGACTGTTTCGGGGGCGAGCCGGATCGAGGTGGAGTAAAGCAATGTTTGGAAACTGCTCGAGTTTAAAGTGGTCTGCAATTGCTGCACAAACTCCAGCCCCATCTCGCCCATCACCGGCAATAATACGTGTTTTCTCCATCCGCTCAGCATCCGTTTCATTACGGTGTTTGGCGATAGATTGCAGATTAACTGCGCTCGCTTGAGCGCGCATTCGGTCTAACTCTACTCCTACTCCAGGCCGTTGAAGAAGAGCCATGTGCGCGCCAAGTTGGATGCCACTCCCACAAGCGCAATCCAGAATATACCCTTCAGGAAGAGACAGTTGTGTGAGGAGGTTGGAACGGGCTAAAGCCACTTGCCATGGAGTTGCTAACGGCTTGCCTTGACTTGCATGAAAGAAGACCAAGTCTCCAGCAGCCGTAGGGTCTGGTGCAAACTCCGTCAAACCAGCAGAGTCAGCTGTTTTTGGATTGAATATTTCAACCATACATCTGCCTCATTGGCCGGCCACATCACTTCGAGTCATGATACTTTCAAAATGAATTCCTGCAGCCGCAAATGCTTCCTTAGCACCCTCTTCTCGGTCAACAATGCTGATGACAGCTATGACTTTGCATTCCGTGTCTCGATGGATACGCTCAACTGCTTTGATGGCGGAACCGCCAGTGGTTGTTACATCTTCAACAACAACAATTGTTCCTCCACCTTCGAGTGAAGAGCCTTCAATGCCCGGGGGATTGTTTGTTTTTCTCCCACCCCGTCCCTTTGGCTCTTTACGAACCATGAAGCCAAGTCGTGGAGTTTCAGCAGAGGAGGTGGCAACGGCGATGGCCGTTAGAGGCACAGCACCAAGCTCCAACCCTCCTACAAAATCAACTTCTAAGTCATCCATCCGGAGATTAAAAAGGGCCCCGAGATGATGCGAAGATTCAGGATGCATCATGACGGGCTTCGTGTCGAAAAACCAACGTGAATTTCGGCCGCTCGCTAAAGTGAAAGCATCATCATTCCCGCCATCGATAAAAGCCAAATTTCGCACAAGTTCGACTAAACGAGGCCAACTTGGATGAGCGCGGACACTCGGGTGGACGGACATTAATCGGTGGTTTTGCCTCGCCTCAATGAACTTTGCTTCTCATCACTGCGAAACTGGCGCCATGTGTTTTGAACGCGGCACTCATAAACGGCCGCCCCCAAGAGGCAAGAGAATAACATGCCTCCATCAGATGAAACGAGTCAGAAACGAGGGCATAACCCTCTTCTCGGTCTTGACATCGAACGGCTCGAGGCCGAAATGGAATCATACCAGCAGTGGCTTGACGAGCATGCTGATGAAGCATATGTTGTTGCTGAGCAAGCAAGAAAGCTTGGCTATGATCACAAAGAGTATGTGGAAATTCCTAGGGCAGCAGACCTTGCTGGAAGAACTGAAAAACTCCTCGTTGAATACTTAGATGGCTATGAAGTTGCAGACGATATTCGAAAACTTCTCGCTGAACACGATAGAGAATCGACCTCCATTATGATGGCTCAAAGCGTGGCACGCGGGTTCCGAGAACAAGGCCACGATTTGATCACGGCCATCGATGTCGGACTCCGAGTCGGTTTGGCGGTGTTAACAGAAGCCGTTCTAGTAGCACCGCTCGAAGGAATCAGTGAAGTACGTCTCCTCAACAATATCGATGGCTCCCAATTTGTATCCGTACATTTCGCAGGGCCAATTCGGGCAGCAGGTGGAACGGCTCAAGCACTTGCAGTCCTCATTGCCGACATGATTCGCCGCGAACTCAACATTGGCCATTACCAACCTACAGACCCAGAAGTTGAACGTGTCAAAGAAGAATTTGGACTCTACAGGGGCAATTTACAATACCGCCCATCCCCAGAAGAAATCGAGGAAATTGTTCGTGCCTGCCCGGTAATGATCAATGGTGAATCAACAGAAAAAATTGAATGTTCAGGGTATGGGCGAGTTCGAAACATCGATGAAGCACGAATTCGCGGCGGCGTTTTACTTGTCATCGGAGAAGGAATGTGTCTGAAGGCACCGAAGATTCAAAAGCATACTGAACGGCTTAAAGTTCCGGGATGGGGCTTCATCTCAAAGTTCGCCTCGAAAGGTAAATCAGATGATGACCACGGCGATGGGCCCCGATTTAAATCCCGTAAAGTTCCGACGATTACCAAATTTATGAAAGATATTATCGCCGGAAGACCTGTTTTTGGCGCACCGCTTCAACCGGGGGGTTTCCGTTTACGATACGGTCGCGCACGCCCCTCTGGGCTGGCAGCAGCATCAACCAATACTGCCTCTATGCTGGCAATGGATGACTTCATCACCATTGGAACACAGATGAAAATCGAACGCCCAGGTAAGGCGTGCGCCATTACCCCCTCTGATGATACCGATGGCCCTTGGGTGGTCTTACGAGACGGTCGTTTCCTTCGTCTTGATGATGCAAAGAGTTACACAGCCATCAGCTCGAAAGTTGGCTCCGTATGGGATAATGGTGAACTTGTGATTGGTTATGGCGAATTTATGGAGAATAACAAAAACCTGGTTCCTGCAGGTTATTCGAATGACTGGTGGGCAAGTGATTTGCTTGAAGAATTAAATTCCGATGCTGCCGTTTCTGAATTCGCCGAACTCATCGAACAAACGCGCTCTTCGTTTCCAAACGGTATTCCCGGAATTCATCCCGAAGATGCAGAAGATCCCGGCCAACAATTCCGCATCCGCAGGAAATGGCATGTGTTCTTAGCGGCTTGCTCGGTTAACTGGGAGCAAAGTAAAGCCGTTGCTCTTCGATTCAAGACATCTATTCCAGCCCCTCACAACCCCTGGTTCCTCGACCTGCCGGTTGAATGGGTACCTTCCGTTTTAGAAATGCTCGAGCAAGCAACGATCGAACCCTTTGGAACATCAAACACCCCTCTCCTCGCAATTGAAGAACATCTTCAAGCCATGCCACTCAATGAAAAGAGGCAACTCAGAATCCGTGGTGGCGTGAAGAATTGGACTCCAGAGACAATGGATTTGTTAAGGCCTGAAACACTTGATGACTTAGAAAAATTTGAGATTCCCGGTTTGAAATTACAACCAATTAAGCCCATCTTTACCAAAGAATTACCAGAGGCCTGGGCGTATATTCAACACGGACTCGCCAAGGGCGCTGCAATGATTTTGGGGCTCCGCCATCATCATGATGGTAATGACCTCGTGATCACCTCCGGTTGGCCAGCCTTACTCGAAGGCTTTGGATTTGGAGATGAAGATGAAAAGCCACTCCAAATCGTCGACGCGAAAACTCGTTTCACAGAACGGATCGACCAATTACGCCAATGCCAAATCACCCTTACAGAGGAGCGTCAAAGAATTGAAGAACTTCGCCAAGCGCGTGCAACTGTCCGCATTGCAGCGGAAACAAACGCTCGACAGCGAGGACTCGGAATAGCCGATACGGATGAAGTTGGCCGACAAGCTGCAGCCCAAGTTCCAGACCCCGGGCCCGCAGACCCTCAACTGTACCTTGCCGCTCAAATACATGAAGACGATCAAGATGTCGATGGAATTATGTTACAAGTTCGAAAAATCTCAAATTTACGTTGGGAGCACGCGGCACCGGTCCGCATCGGTTGTCGAATGGGACGCCCGGAAAAAGCCGCACCACGGGTCATGAATCCGATGACCCACGCTCTTTTCCCGATTGATTTGAATGGCGGTAATCAAAGATTATTGGCCAATGCTGCTACAAAACAAAGTATTCGCGTACAAATGGGCCGTCGAATCTGTAAGGAGTGCGGTAAAGAATCACCTTTCATTCTTTGTCATCACCGAAACACCGACTCCGATGGAGTTGAATTGGCTGGCAACACGTGCGGTGGCCGTACTAAAATGCGCGAATCTGGAAACACAAAGCGTCGAAGAAGAGGTGAAATTCAGACGGTCCGTTTGGACACGATGATCGAAGATGCCCGCATACGATTAGGCCTCGACCGAATTCCGCGCCAAGTCAAATGCATGAAACAAATTGCAAGTAAAGATCAAACGCCAGAAGCCATTGAAAAAGGCTTGCTGAGAGCTAAACACCAATTGCCAGTGTTCCGCGATGGAACGGTCCGGTTTGATATGAGCGATGTACCTATTACGCATTTTACTCCACGAGAGATTGGTGTTTCTTGGCAAACGCTTCAAACGCTTGGCTATGCCACAGATTGTGAAGGAAACGCCCTTGAAAACGATGAACAAATGCTCGAAATATTCCCACAAGATTTCATCGTCAGCAAAAACGCCTGTGATTTCTTCGTCCGTACTGCACAATTTATCGATGAACTCCTGGTTCGATATTATGGAATGGAGCCGTTTTACAACGTCAATACGGCTGATGATTTAGTTGGGCATTTAATTTGCGCTTTAGCTCCTCACACATCCGGCGGCGTATTGAGTCGAATCATTGGTTGGGCCGATTGTTCAGGCGGATATGCGCACCCGTTATTCCATGCGGCTAAACGAAGAAATTGTGATGGTGATGAAGACGCTATAATGCTCTTGATGGATGGTTTACTCAACTTTAGCCGGGAGATCTTGCCGGCCAATAGAGGTGGTTTGATGGATGCGCCCCTCGTTTTGACGACGAGGCTGAATCCAACTGAAGTTGATAAAGAGGCTCTCAACGTCGATTCTGGCTGGTTCTACAGCCGGGACTTTTACGAAACCACTCTTTCACAACCACATCCCAAAGAATGTGCAGAACGCATGGATTTTGTTGAGCGCCGTCTCGGTTCAGTTGCTGCAGTACGTGGCTATGGATACACTCATGACTGCTACGCTATCGACCAAGGTCCAGCACTTTCAGCCTACAAAACACTGGACACCATGATTGACAAAATGAATGGACAATTAGATCTGGGACACCGTCTTCGTGGAGTCGATGTTCGAACCGTCGCATCAAGTGTTGTACGCTCTCACTTTTTACCTGATTTACGGGGCAACCTCAATGCATACGGGCGTCAAAAAATCCGCTGTCTGAAATGCGCTCATTCGTATCGTCGTATGCCTGTAGCAGGGAACTGTATCCAGCCAAAGAAAGAATCGGGCAGAGGACTTACAAGCGTTGGCGTAGCAAAATCCGAAGGCGGATTATGTGGCGGCAACCTCGCACTGACTGTTTCAGAAGGCGCGGTTCGCAAATACATCAAGGTCACAAAGCACGTAATGGCGAAGTATGGTGTTGATAGTTATACCAAGCAAAACGTCGAATGGTTGTCCGATAGTGCAGACTCACTGTTCAACAACGACCGAGCCAAACAACTTTCACTCGCCGATTTCCTTTGATCTCAAAGTATCAAAATTCCCGCAAATACTGTTTTGTCCGGCTCGGGCTTTTTATCAAATGAGCCTTAGAAGGTATTGAAGGGGAATCGCTATGGATGAAGCCACTCTCGTCTTGTATATCATTCTCTATGTCCTTTTGCCACTTTGGGGGATTGCCAGTATGCTTGATTGGTGGTGCCATAAACAAACCAATATCGAATCCACTTCTGGCTTACGTGAAGCAAATATCCATTGCCTCATGGGCGCTCAAATAGGCCTTCCATTGGTGCTTTCTCTCGTTTTTGAAGTCAATGTATTGATTCTTCTTCTTTGCTTTGCAGCCCTGGTTGCGCATGAATTCATCGCCCACTACGATGTTCATTTTACGACTGGAAAAAGAGAAATCAGTATCTGGGAAGTTCACGCTCATAATTATTTAGCCACTTTGCCGTTCTTCCTTATGCTCCTGATTATAGTTCGAAAGTGGGAAGTTTTTCTTGATCTTATTAGGCTTGATTGGTCGGGCGGATTTTCTTTGGAATGGCGGAAGGAGCCCTTGGGAGCAACCGGAAACTATGCAGCATTCTACATTCTCACGATGTCCATCCTCGTCGTCGGACCTTATGCACAGGAATGGTGGCGCTGCTGGTCGTATGAACGTACTCTTGCTAAGGAGGCCACAGAATGACAGTCTACATCACAAGCACCGGCTCTTTTTTGCCAGGCCCAGCCATTCCAGTGGAACAAGTCGAAACTATACTTGGTGCCGTACACGGCAAACCCTCCTCTCTTCGCGTTCAAATCCAAAAAGCAAACAAAATAGAAACACGTCATTATGCAATTGATGAACATCAAAAAACCACGTACAGCAATACTGAAATGGCCACAAATGCTGCGGAACAATGCCTTGACCGTGGCTTCATCCACCGTGAAAAAGTAGGAATGTTGGCCGTTGCTTCGACACAAGGCGATCTCCCAGCCCCGGGAATGGCAAGCATGGTTCAAGCAGAACTGGAACTGCCTGAGATTGAAATCCTTACGACGCATGGCATATGTTCATCATCGATTATGGCACTAAAAGCAGCTTGGAACAGTTTGCGGCTTGAAGAACATGAAGCGGCCCTTGTTGTCTCGAGTGAATTAGCCAGTCGGCTTCTCAAAAAGCAACGCTACGAGGCTGCAACCACCTCAACATTTGCTGCTAAACGTATCGACTTCAGTACAGAGTTCCTCCGGTGGATGCTTTCTGATGGTGCGGGTGCGCTCTTACTGCAAAACAAACCAGCCCCCAAAGGTTTCAGTCTACGTATTGATTGGATTCGCGGATTTTCACACGCCCACGCTCTCCCTACATGCATGAGTGTCGGTTCGGCAGGACGCCCAGAAGACACTCGAACTTGGCAAGATTACGACACCTATGCAGAAGCAGAACAAGATGGTGCGCTTCTTCTTCGCCAAGATGTCCGCCTTCTCGACAACCTGATGCGAATGGGTGTCGATGGATATCTTCGATTAGTCGAAGAAGGTGTTAGTAAACCTGACGAAGTCGATCACTTTTTGTGCCATTACTCAAGCCACCATTTCCGAACTAAAATTCTTGAACTGCTCGATACGGCTGGTGTAGGTATACCTGAAGATAAATGGTGGACGAATCTCTACACACGCGGAAACACCGGGGCAGCATCTCTCTTCATTATGCTTGATGAATTCTTGCGTACTGATGAAGTAACAGTAAAAGAAGGGGACAAAGTCCTCTGTTTTGTTCCAGAAAGTGGGCGTTTTAATACGACCTATCTGCAACTAACGGTGGTGAGTGAATGAACGATGGGGAAATTCCAATTGAAGGAGGGGGGACTGCCCCTGCAGAAGAAAGCACAACCGAAGGCGTCGTATTGAATCCGCATGCCCAAGTTTGTCTTCAACAACTACTGCGAGTTTGGCTCGGCTTTGAACGAGACTTATCCAAAGTACCTCTTCTTCGCCGCATTGACCTTGGTACCTATACAGTCGAAGACCATCAAATATTTTTGAGAAATATCCGCCAACAGGTCATCGAAGGTTCTCGTTGGATTACACGAACTGCAAGTAGTTTTGACCGAGACCATTCCGAAATCCGTTCGACGATCATCAGTCACGCTGTGGATGAACATCGTGATTATGAAATGCTTGAAAAGGATTATGTGGCATCCGGCGGTCAACTTGAAGACATCCTCAATATGGAACGTAATATTGGTTCAGAAGCCTTACATGGCTTCCTCATGCATCGTTCCTCCCGTCCAAACCCAATCGACTTGCTCGGCGCAATGTGGATCATTGAAGGCCTTGGGGAAAAGATGGCGAATTCTTGGGCTGAGCGGATTCAAGAACTAACAGGTCTTTCAGGAGATTCAACACGCTTCATGACCTACCATGGAGAAAACGACAGTGACCACATGCAGCGTTTTTATGCAACTTTGGACAGTGTTTGCATCAATGAAAAAGCAATTGAAAGTATTGTGAAAACATCCAAAGTCGTTGCCCGACTCTATCGATTACAATTGGAGGAAATAGAATATGACATCCAGTGAATCAGCATTATCTCGGAAAGAGCAACGCGCTCAACGACGCCTTGCTAAAGCACTCGCCAAAAACCATGGGAGAATGCCAGCATCACTGAGCGATGCATTGAGTGGCGATGACAGCCTTCCTTTGGATTTAGAAGCAAAAGAGTACTGGCTCAAAGATTTGCAAAACCCGTTACGAGTGGTCATTTTACCAACCTTGAAAATCCTTCTCAGCATCACCCTTCACATCACCTATTACCTCAAACGACTGTCCCCCATTCAATGGAGGGCGCACAGATTCCTTCAATGGCAGATTTGCTTTTTCATGAAACACTTCGTTCGACCAGAAGCCAATATTTTGATTCTCCGACATTTTCAAACCGAGAGTAATCTGCTGAATTTCGTGATTGATAATTCTGGAAAAGAAGGCGTAGAACCTGTTCTCATTTACCCGAAAGTCATTCGAGACCTCATGGTTCAGACATTCGTCCACCACGACCAAGGCGTCTTGATGACCATGCGCGATTTAGGCGACATGAAAGGCGAAAATTGGCCAATCGCTGAAGAGGAGCTACAATGGACAAATTGGACTCCCGTCGACATTCAATATTCACCTTCTCGAAAGAAATGGACACAATTCCTTGATTTTGAAACAGCTCATGAATTGTTCAAAACTACGTTCTGCTTTTGGCTGACAGCCAAAGAATACGAGGCAGCCATCAACTCGTTTCAATTCGACCATTCAGTCGGTTTGCGTGTTGATGAAATTGTAGGAGCTGCACACTTTGCAGACCTTGCCCACAACCGTTTCCCAATGATTCTTGTTGGGCCGACCGGCCTTTCTTATCGATTCCTTATGCATGGCTTTTTTGTCGAACACGCCCATGCACATCTCGAAAGAATGCGAACCCAATTGGGGTTGAACAATCGATGATGTACAGTCTTCTGATCGTTTGGTATATCTTCATCGGCCTTGGAGTTTCACTTGGCACCCATCGTTTGATTTCTCACAACTCCTTTCGATCAAATCCAGTACTGAAGTATCTCTTGGTTTACGCTGGAACGCCGGCTGGGCCTCCAATTCAATGGGCGTTGAACCACCGTATCCATCACAAAACGACGGATACGGTAGACGACCCCCACTCCCCATATTTTGGTGGTTTTTGGCATGCACATTGCGGCTGGTATATTCCCACAAGCAGTACCATAGTCGCCATACTGTATGCAATAGCAGGGCCAATTCGCGCCATGATTGACCCTTTCATTTGGAAAAATTTCCCAGAAGAATTACCAAAGGATTTGGATAGGCCATTGTTGAAATTCATGAGCCGCAGACCAGTGAATTTCATACTTGCATTATCCCATCTTATGCCATTCTATTTCTTCTATGTCGAACTCGGATGGTTCGGTATTGCTCTTAGCTGGTCGATTACAGTGTTGTTTTACAATATTGGTGACTCAATTAATTCGATATCCCATTTGGTTGGTTCACGAGACGATCCAAACACCCAAGCTCGTAATTTTTTGCCAAGCGCAATGCTCACGATGGGTGAAGGAAATCATGCTGAACACCATCGAACTCCAGGTAATGCCAATTTTGGAGGTTTTGACATCGGCTATCTTTTCTTACGAATAATGAAACTCATAGGTATGGTTAAACTCAAGCCACACCAAGACTGACTTCACTTTGTATGTGCACCTTCAAGGGGCCCGAGTGGAATGATTCGGAAAGGATTGAGGCTCTTGTGAGACCAGAAGTAATGCGCTTTGATGTGATGCCAATGGCAGGTTTCTCGCACGCCAGGCAGGTTCAGCATTCGCTCTACAAACGCTTGTAAATTGGGGTAATCAATAATTCTTCGAAGGTTGCATTTGAAGTGAACCACATACACCAAATCAAAGCGCACTAAGGTTGGGAAGAGGCAAACATCTGCTTCAGTGAGTTGCCCTTTTCCATCTCCGACTAACCATTCTCGGCCTTCGAGGTGAGATTCTAATTCATCGAGACGATTGAATAAGGCAGTGACAGCTTCATCATATGCGGATTGAGTTCGGGCAAATCCAGACTTGTATACACCGTTATTGACCGTTTCATAATTGGCATCGATCATTTGGTCAATTTCTGGTTTGAGCTCGTCCGGACATAATGTCCTGCCGTTTCCGAGTCCTGATTGGGCAAGCGTATCGAACATGCGAACAATTTCTCTACTTTCGTTATTGACAATAGTGCTGTGTTTCCGGTCCCATAATACGGGGACGGTTCCGATTCTCCCACTTCCACCCCACTCGTCAAACGCACGACTGTAGATGCCTTCCAGGCTGGTTTCACCGTTGACCGTATCGGCAGTAGCCCCTTCTTCTGCTGCATTAAAAGACCATGAACCATTCGGATTCATGCGCCAGTCGACAACATCGTAGGTGATGTGGTTTTCAAGTCCAAGCAAGACTGATGTGATGAGGGTTCTGTGTGCCCACGGGCACGCATGAGATACGTAGAGGTGATACCGTTGACTTTCAATGTCAAAAGCGTCATCAGGTGCAATCTGGTCACGGAATTCACTCGACTTACGGACGAACTTTCCCGATTCAAAGGCCTTTGTCCATGCTCCTGCTTGTTCATCTGTCGGCTCCACAAAAGCCTCAAGCATAGGTTTCTTAAGAACAATGCAGTATCTATGCCGATACTTTAACGCAAAGTGAACCCATCGTAATGAGCCTCAAAGCCAATCAACTCGTAAGAGTTAGGTGAACAAATACCCGGCTCACGGATCAATAGGCTGGAATTGAAGTTTCCATGTTGTCAAAGATATCGTCCCACTTCAATGTGACGAGTTTACCGCCATTTGTAACATCGAAATGCAATGTTACTGTGCATGTAGCTCCTCCGGCACATGCATCAGGACCATCGACATCGGGTGTACTAAAAACGCCACCATTTGAGCCTACTGCATCCCAATAAAACATATTCGTAGATACTTCACTTTCACCATTGTTTGTTAGTGAGACGCTTAGAGTATGACACTCTTCAGCGTCATCATACCCGCATAATCCATCGCCCTCTGCTACAGATGAAGCGGAGTCGACTTTAATTGTGGCATCGAACCCAGTATCGAGGTCAGTACATCCAGCTAGCATCAGTGAAGCAATTGTTAAAAACAACATTTTTTTCATGTATCGCCCACCCTTTAACAGTATATAATATTTCTTGCGGCTATAGGCCCTTCCTTCGAGCTCAGGCCAATGAAATCATCTTTTATTGCGGAAAATCGAACATTATTCACTTGTTGGGGGGGCGGTGTTTCTTCGACATTTTGCGGAGTGTGTTCACAGTTTTTGCCTAAGATGTTATTTTTCTAATCTATCCTTTCGTGTAAGAACCACTACAACCTGGCAAACAGATGTTCATAAGGCGGTCGACTTAATTGATGATATGAAGTACTCGCTTTCCGCAGCAACTCTCGTTTTTCTTTTAGTGCTCAGTGCAGCAACTGGTGCAGCACTCAACAATCTGTCGACCTCGAATTCTTCGAAGACAGGCACCTTTTCAATCGAAGCCCCCGTTGTTTATGGGATCAATGAATACACCCTGGTAGAAATTGATGAAGGAGATAATGATGAAGAAGATGTGATTACAGAACGCCTTCATGAATTTAAGTTTGAGGCGAACAATGCTGATGGTGTGGTGACGTGGGACTTTGGCGATGGAACAACCGCTACTGGGCAAACAGTCAATCACAGTTTCATGGAACCTGATTTTTACATTGTTACTGCAACATCCGTCTCACTCGATTCAATCAGTGTCGCAACAGTGGAAGTCACAGTTGACCTCAAGGGGTTCGTAGAATCTGATAACATGGAGTGTGTTTGCACCCCTACGGCCAAATCGACAGTCATCAATCTTCGTCCTTCAGCAGGCACAGTTTCCTTTGAAGGTGTTGTAACGGTCGAGCATGACGGCAGTAGCGAATCGTGCTCTCTCCGCAATCCGTTACAGGAATGCCATGTCCGCGTTCTACTCGAGCGCACTGTGGACGGGTCGGTTATCAATCAAGAGCTCCTTTTCGATGATACATTCCGCACCAATGAGCACAGCGTCTCCTTTGAGATGATGGACATGGAGCTCGAAATTGGAGAAGGATTGCAATTACGCCTTGAGACTGACCAGGTGCGGGATTGGCACAAACCATCAACGCAGTGGAGCATGACGGCACCAGTCTGATACGAAGACCGATCTCTTTTTTGAATCAGTGGGCAGGCAGTGTACTGAGGATTGGTGTGGAGCCGAATAAGTGAATATTTGGTGCTCACTTATCGACACAAACATATCATTTTTTAATTATAATACTGAGCAGATATATGATCGTTACGATTCCCCCGAATAGATAAAGAGGAATGAGGATTAAACCTTCATAGCAGCCATAGCCAGTACACCGCATCTCCGATTGAATACCCCAAAGTATGACACAAATCCAATAAACGACGATAATTATGCCGAAGGGCTTACCTGGTCTGTCTAAATTAATCGATACCTCTTTGTTTTGATTTTTTGTTTTCTCTGTCATCGCGTTACATCCCTGATTACGTTTAATATCTATTGTAATCTAAGTGGCCTGGTACTTAGTTTTTCGGCCGGCAGTGCAATATTGCGCTGCATGAATGCCTTCAAGGGGTACTCTTGCTCTTGATGAATCAAGCGAGAGGTTGAGGTGCTGCAGCATTTACTTCTGCTGAAACGCCATCTTGGTAACGAGCAAAGTTTTCGTTAAACATTGCTGCAAGTTTATCGGCAGTCATATCGAAATTTTCTGAGTTCTCCCAAGTGTTCCGAGGTTGCAAGATTTCTTCAGGAACATTTGGACATTCAACAGGAACTTCGAATCCAAACCGCGGGTCAACGACGTATTGTACATTATCCAACTTTCCATCCATAGCTGCATTGAGCATAGCACGGGTGTATCGTATCTTCATTCGATTGCCAACACCGTATGCGCCACCGGACCAGCCAGTGTTAATCAGCCAAGCGTTTGCACCATGTTCTTCCATTTTATTCGAAAGAAGATCAGCATAAACTCCAGGGTGCATTGGCATAAACGGTTCTCCGAAGCAAGCAGAAAAGGTTGCTTGAGGTTCTTTGACGCCAATTTCTGTTCCAGCTACCTTTGCAGTATAGCCTGAGATGAAGTGGTAAGCGGCTTGTTCAGGGGTTAAGCGAGAAATCGGAGGTAAGACGCCAAAAGCATCACACGTCAAGAAGATGACATTTTGAGGATGCCCGCCTTTGGAATCCATCGTTCGGTTTTCGATGAATTCTATCGGATAAGAGCCGCGGGTGTTTTGGGTCTTGCTGACATCAGCAAAGTTGGGCACACCATTTTCATCCATGACGATGTTTTCAAGAACGGTTCCAAACTTTTTAGTCGTGCCAAAGATTTCTGGTTCATCTTCTTCTGAGAGGTCGATGAGTTTTGCATAACACCCACCTTCGAAATTGAATACCCCGTTTGCGCCCCAGCCGTGTTCATCATCGCCGATAAGAGCGCGATTTGGGTCTGCAGAAAGAGTTGTTTTGCCAGTTCCAGAGAGTCCAAAGAAGATAGCGGTATTTTCTCCAGTGGTGTTCGCTGAACAATGCATTGGGAGGATTCCTTTCTTTGGAAGAATTAGATTCATTACCGAAAAGATCGACTTTTTGATTTCTCCAGCATATCGAGTGCCTCCAATAATAACTTCTTTTGCAGCATAATTGACGATAACGAAACATTGAGAATTCAATCCATCCACTTCGGCATCGGCTTCAAAGTGAGGGGCATGAAGCACGGTAAATTCTGGGGAATGGGTACTGAGGCGTTCTGCATCTGGTCGAATGAACATGTTGCGCGCAAAGGCGTTGTGCCAAGCATTTTGATTTATCACCCGAATCGGCAAAGCCTCGCTGAAATCTGCACCGCAGTAGAGGTCTTGAACGAAAAGCGTATCTTGGGCAGAAAGATAGTCGGCAACCTTCGCTCTCATTTTCGTAAAAGTGACCAAATCCGTTGAAATATTTACGTTACCCCAGTTGATGTCTTGTGAAGTGGTTGCTTCATCGACGATGAATTTATCGTTCGGTGAACGCCCAGTCCGTTCCCCAGTCTCGGTGACCAATGCTCGGTGGGAGCTGAACACACCTTCTTTTCGGGCAACAGCTAACTCGATAAGGGCTGGAGCCTCTTGGTTCCAATACACTTCTCCCGAGGGAGTAATTCCGTGCGCGTTTAGGTCTCCGGTCGGAGTCCCATAGGTGGCCGCCATATCACCTCCTTCCGCGGGCCCTTTTTGTCCCTTTTGGCGAGAACCCTTCTTGAAAAGCAGGTTTGATTCTTTGAAAACAATGCATCGCATCTACTTTTACTTTTTTCGGACAAAAACGGACGTCTCGGAAAAGTGTAGCCGAATCCACAAATCTTAGAAAGCATTGAAGGTAACTTGTGTGGGGTAAGGATTCATGACTGAGGGGTCGAATGACGGTAAACCGAAAACCCCTCCTCTTCAGTCGAGGGACGAAGTAGTTCGGAAACGTGACTTCCAACGTGCTCAAGGCGTCGATATCAACTCATTCATGGTCAAACAAGACCCAGAGGAAGGGATTGAGAAAATCCCCCATTCCACCCCCGAATCCGAGGATATAGCGGTCGGAGAAATCACATCTTTATTTTCTTCCGGAAAAGAGGAGCAGCACCTCCCTGGTGCAGTTCAATCGGATGGCAGCGTTGGGTCCCCCCCTGAAATGGACAGCGTCACAGATTTAGCAGTCCACGGTGAGAAAAGATTGAGCTTCGGGCTCTTGGTTGCCATGGTGCTCACATGGTCGGCCATCGGAGCAATTGTCGGAACAGTACTTCCTGAAATTCCCAGCGGACTTGGACTCTTGGCCATGGGCCTCTTCGGTCTTTATCTTGGTGAGCGATGGATTCCTAACCCAAACATGCGTCTCTTGGGCGTAACTTGGGTCATTATTTCGATGAAACTGTTCTACGGCCTTGCCATTGATGCTTGGCATTGGGGATGGTTCGATGTATCGCCCTATGGAGCAAGTGAAATGTTCGGTACCAGTCTTATCGCCATTGTTTCATTGAACATATTCCTCGCACAACGTCATAATGAAGATGCCATTGCAGCCCAGGCCACTTTGATTCTTTTATTGGTCGGAAGTGCAGCAGGCGCATTGTATGGTGAAATAGGAATAGCTGCAATGATCGGTTTAGGGACATTGCTGATGCACGGCCTCGCCATTTATCGGCAATCAGGAAATCTTGCCAGTCTCGGAATTGCCTCATCCTATCTTTGGGTTGGAATTCACGCCCTCTCGAATGACTGGTCGCTGTTTGGTCTTGAAATTGTTCCATTCGAAGATGAATTATTGTTGTTCTTGCTGATGACCTGTGTGACAGCGACCAATGCTATAATTGCTGCAAAGTTCGTTCGCGCTGAAAACTGGTTCTCCAAGGCTTTTGAAGCAATGGGCCTTGGAAAACCTGCACTTTGGTCCGTTTCTGTAAGCCTTGGAATGGTTGGTGCATTATTGGCAATCACGGCGCACCGTTTGGAAACCGGCTATGCACTGGCACAATTGACACTTCTCATTTCAGCATTTAGCGGCTCTTATTTGGTTGTTCGCGGCATAGATGTGAAAAAATTGGCTCCGTACATCATCTTCCCAGCACCGTTTCTTTTGATTGGACTTTCCATCTATACTTCGGGCATCATTAACATTACTTTGCCGTTAAATCTCGATGGTTACAGCCTGTATGCAGTACTTACAGCCTTCTTCACTGTTCTTGCACTGTTACGAAATCAAACAGCAGTTTCCGACCATGTGATTTGGCTAGGAGGGCTCTCAATTGTCATTCTACTCACGCTCCTCATTCCGTCAGGCGATCCAAAAAACGGGGCGCGTCTTCTTTTAATCACCCAAGGATTCGTCTGGATTGGGCTCTCCGGATTGGCCGTATACCGTTCTTCACCTTCCATCGCAGGAACAGCAGTTTTAGGCCCTTGGGTTTGGCTTATGCTGTTTGCAACAGATGCCGATGCCCGCCTTGTCTCTGCCGATTTCATTCCAATTACAATCGATGAATTTGATTTATTTGTATGGATGAGTCTCCTTGTCGTTCAACAAATCTGGGTCAATATCCGGCATGGTGAAGTCGGATTAAACCTCGCTGCAAGGCTCGTTGGTATTTCTGAAGTCGGTGCAAGGTTAAGAGATTCAGGCTTAGCAAAACTTTGGAACTTGAGTTTCCTTTTTTCCGTCATTGTCACATGGGCCATTGTTCGCCCAGGCGCATTACCAATGTACGGGGTTGTAATCATATTGGGAAGCCTCCTTATCGGCCATTCATTGATGGTGTACTTTGAACGGCACCTTGGAAAGCCCCAAACTCTGATGAGCTTCTGGGGGATATTTGCACTTCTACTTTCGTGGAGATACGGCCAATCTTCATTCTGGGCACTTTCTTTGGTGATTTCATCCGGAATTTTGTTGAAAGCCTCCGATCGTCGACGAAGGGACGGGGCAACGGAAAGCGAACTCGAACGTCTCGAAGCCCTTCCAGGACAGCTTTTGACCATGATGATGGGCTTCATGACTGCTTTTTTCGTGATGATCGCCCTCAACCCCCTCACCACAACCCCATTGACTGGGTCTGAATTTATGCTTGACAAAGAAACCAATTTGCTCTTCTTGATGGTCATCGGTTTGGTAGCTTTGGTGCTGTATCTTTTGCGTGCTGCAACCCTTGAGAAATTACTTCCACCTGCAGTAAGTGCTGTTGGGTTGATTGTAGCAATGGCTTTAGCAGGTCAATCAATCGCAGTTGAAATCGTTGTTTTGGCTGCAGTATTCGCTTTTGTTGGCTCAGGCGCTTACCTTGCAATACAAGGGGAATTCCGCGCAGGCCTGCGAGCCCTTACGAAAAAGGAAAACCGTTTACAACGCCTCAGCGAAAAACAAGAGAGGATTCAGGCATTCATCGAATCTACTGGGCTGGAAGTGGCTGATACGAAGAGCGAGGCGGTTCTGCAGCAAGGCGATGAAATAGAAACTCCTCCCCGTTCAACACTTCGCCTTATCGATACTGAATTATTGGCACTTGTTGAAAAACAAAGGAAACGGCAAAAGCGTGCAGGTTCAACTGGAAGCCACGACCTACATATCGGCGACATTCATCACCAACCGACGATCGTTTTACTGTTCCTCGGAACAACGATCCTGGCCACCTCATTCTTTTCTTTTACAACAGGGTCAACGACACTCGCTCTTTCGTTCAGTGTCCTTGTATCAATGTTATTCGTGGGCCTTTCACGTATCCGCGCCAATCAAATTGGGCTGCGGCTACCGGATATCCTTGGGATTGAAGCACCAATTGCCATAGGCATGATGGGTTTGGTTTTGGTCCACGTAGCAGGGCGTGCCTCGAATTCAGTTGTCGAATTAGCCGATACCTCACATTTACTCATCTTCTTCGGCGGACTTGTCATGCTTGCAGCGCTCGGACTTCTGGGTCGAAATGATCTTGGAATGCGCATACCAAATGCCCTTGAAGGCGTCATTTACCTTGCAGTTATCGATCGCGTCCTTAGCATCCTTATTGGTGGAGAAGTACCCCTTCCATTTGCGACCAACCCGTTTGACGGAGCACTGTTCACATGGACCCTACCGTTAGTGAGCATTGAAATCCTTGCAGTCCTTGCAGTTTTCATCTTTGATTGGGTCGAAGGGAAGCGAATCCACCATGAATTATCTGACCATCGAGGCGCAGGTGGCCGTACAGTTTGGATGGTAATGATTGCAATGCTTTCATTTGGACCAGCAGGTATTGCCGTTCTGGCTTTGTCAGCGCGCAGAGGCGTTTGGTGGACCCAAACAGCCGTTGTTCTGATGGCCTGGCTCTTGATACCCCTCGTGTATCAATCTGCAGCGATATGGGTTGCCGACTCTTTGTCAATTCCACTTCCATCATCAGGGATTATTGCTACGGCTTTGGGTCTTCTTTCGGTCGGTTTCGTAGCCTGGACTGTTCAGGCACGTCAAGGGCTTTGGCTTCCAGCAGGATTGTGGGCAACTCATATTCTACTCATCGGTTCAACCTTCAGTCACGGCAACCTCCTGTTTGCAGTCTTTTTCATCCTCCTTGCATCAACGGCTTCTTGGGTGAGTGGAGTCCTCACACTTCGCAAAGCCTGGAGAGTTATTGGCGCGCTTGATCTCGTACTCAGTTGGATTATTGCCAGTGTCGTCATCATTCAAGGAGCATCAGTCGAAATCCTCCTCGCTATCCTCGTCGCATCAGCCGCCTTACTCGGCCTTGTAACCTATCTTACA
>Ga0209711_10001981_pt1 | contig 19092 bp, 22 predicted proteins | sample ArcticOcean_MG_C_7_FD_187441 | JGI IMG/M metagenome (GOLD analysis project Ga0209711, IMG submission 187441) | Marine microbial communities from western Arctic Ocean - ArcticOcean_MG_CB11_88 (SPAdes) (version 2) | ecosystem: Environmental > Aquatic > Marine > Oceanic | place: Arctic Ocean... | reverse complement strand
AAAAGAAGAAACGAAAGCCGACAAAGTCATCGCTGTGCCCCCACCTCTTCCCACCTCCGACTTGCCGACACCTCCCTCGAACTAAACGATGTCCACCGTTTCACCTCCCAAAAAGTTCAAGGCCGATCCTTACCAGTTCCACGAGATCATCGAACTGGAAATACTTTCCCTCTCTAATCTCGGAGCCGGAATCGCCAAGCCCAATGACTGGGTCGTTTTCGTCCCCTTCACTCTCCCGGGTGAAAAAGTCACCGCCCGCGTCTGGCGTAATGAAGGCAACTGCTCTCACGCCGATCTCGTTGAGATCATCGAACGATCTCCCGACCGGGTCGAGCCCAAGTGCCACCTCTTTGGCAACTGCGGAGGCTGCCAGTATCAGCACCTCAGCTACCCGAAGCAGCTCGAGTGGAAGACCCGCCAAGTCGCGGAAATTCTGCCACGCATGATCGGGGTCGAAGCCCCTGTCGAGCCTGTTATTCCCTCACCGATGGAGTGGGCTTACCGCTCAAAAATTACCCCGCATTTCCAAAAACCTCAGCACGGAAAGCCGAACCCCATTGGCTTCCTCCAGCACAACCGCCGCTCACTGATCCTCGATGTGTCCCAGTGCCCCATCGCGATGGATGAGATCAATGCCGACCTCCCCCGTGCGCGTCAGGAAGTTCGGGATAATGCCAGCTCCTATAAAAGAGGATCCACTCTCCTCCTCCGCGCCACCGCTGGCCGGGTCGAGACAAACCACCGAAATCCTGTTTCTGAGCAAGTCGGCGATCTAAAGTTTAACTTCCTCGCGGGAGACTTCTTCCAGAACAATCCCTTCATCCTTCCTGCCTTCACCGCCTACGCCGCAGAACAAGCCGCCGGAGAAGGCCAGCGCTTCCTCCTCGATGCCTACTGCGGCTCTGGACTCTTTGCCCTCAGCCTCGCCAAGCACTTTGAAAAGGTCATCGGCATCGAACTCTCGGAAACCTCTGCCGACTGGGCCCGCCGGAACGCCCTCACCAATGGCATCGAGAACACCGAGTTTATCGCCGCCTCCGCCGAGCAACTCTTCGCCGACATCAAACTCCGCGCAAAGGAAACCTCCGTCATCGTCGACCCCCCGCGCAAGGGTTGCAGTGAAGACTTTCTCACCCAGCTCTTCCACTACGGCCCCTCCAAGGTCGTCTACATCTCTTGCAATCCCTCGACCCAAATGCGGGATCTCAAAAGCTTCCTCGAGCACGGCTATCAAATCGACAAGATCCAACCCTTCGACCTCTTCCCACAGACAAGGCATCTAGAGTGCGTCGTGACCCTGAGTCGAGTCTGAGGAATATTGCGCACCAGTTCCCAACGCCAATCGGGGCGATTTAACGGTAGCCCCGGTCAGAGCGATGGCTTCGGAATCGGATAATACCCCTAAACAGTCGAATTTCGCTCTCGGGACTCCGCCTCATTTGACTGATATAAAAAGCAATTCCGGAGGCGATGAACAAAAACTGAATAATCAGTTACCGCTATCTGTTTATATATAGCATGCCTTCCCGAAGGCCCATCAATTCCAGCGAGCAAGGAGACGACTCCCTCTTCGTTACGAGTTTGGCCTCCCACCAAGGAGCTATTCTGGGGTATTTAAATACCTTGCTTCTCGGCGACCCTGAGGTCGCTGACATCATCAAGCATACTCTGGTGGGTCGCCGAGAAAAAGGACTCCAAACTCACCCTTGAGTTCTCTTTCCCCACCGCCGGTGAATTTGAAATTCTATTTTACTGGAACCAAAGCCGTCGACTACGGCATCCATTCCTTCACCATCAATCGTAGTGCCCTTGGAGAACCTAAGGACTTCTTTTGACCCAACGGCGTTAGTCACACCGAACAGGTCAGGCTCGGAAAATTAGCGTTCAAATCCGGAAAAAACACGCTTACCATTACTTCCAGTGGAACCAATTTCAAGGCCGTGGAAAAAACATATTCGGCCTCGATTACCTCCGATAAGCACCAGAAGAATAGACGACGCACACTCATTCCACAGAGCGTTGAAAATGGGGTTTAGGGAGCATCGTCTAAAATCTCCTTTTGATGCCACCTGACTCAAGTTGCACTAAATTCTGGAACGAAGCCTTGATCTCAAAACCTGAGAAGAGCTTCCCCTACTTGACACGGAATCCACCGCCACCGATGACCCATGGAAATGAGTCGGTAGAAAGGGACTCACTCGTGATGACAGATACTTCTACCGCACCCACCCGCAACACCGATCTTAAGAGACTTAGTCTTCCTTATGCGCACCCTCTTCCTTGGGATGCTCGCCCTCTTTTCCTTCCTTAACGTGGTGAGCTGGGAAAAGCTCTTCCGTTCCTGGCTTTCCGGGCTTGGATTCCCATTCGTGACGTTCACAGGAACTAAGACCGAGAAAGACGAGGGGGAAAACGAAGGCAAGTAATTTCATCGCGGGGGTTCATTAATCGAGGATTGAGCAAATGACAATCCCCTTCCGCTTAGAATTCACCTTTGAAGGAGCAACGAGCGGTTGGAGTCTCGTAAATTACGATCTCACAAAGACCGGACAGATCAAGCTCAAGCTTCCTCCAAAACCAAGCCGCCATGATCTCAATCGTGGGGCTTTCCAGTCCCTCGATGTCATTAAGGTAGGCATGATCCATCATTTCTAGCAGAGGAGCCATCGCTTTGGAGATACATTTGTGGTCGTAGACCCAGCCGACGGTTTCATCCACTTCTCCCTCGACGTGAATCTCCACCTTGAAGCTGTGGCCATGCATTTGACGACACTTGTGGTCATCAGGAAGGCTGGGTAGGGTATGGGCGGCTTCGAAATTGAAGTCCTTGATGAGTCGTGCGCGCATATCGATGTTTTCTTGGCGCAAGGATAGTCTTGTCTCTCCTGCCGTCCATCGCCAAGTTCAAGCACACCCATGGCCAACCGTATCGATACCACCTTCGCCCGCCTTCGCGAGACTTCCACCACGGCCTTTGTCGCATATGTCTGCGGCGGAGATCCCAATTTCGACCGCTCCCTAGAGATTCTCCAAGCACTTGCCGATGCCGGAGCGGATATTATCGAGGTCGGAGTCCCCTTTTCCGACCCCATGGCTGATGGCATCGTAAACCAAATGGCAGCTGAGCGCGCCCTTAAGGCGGGAATGAGCACTCCAAGGGTTATTGACCTTATCCGTGCCTTCCGCGAAACCCACGAGACCCCACTCGTTCTCTTCACCTACCTCAATCCAATCTACGCCTACGGCTACGAGAAATTCCATACCGATGCTGCAGCTGCGGGAGCCGATGGCATCCTACTACTAGACCTCCCGCCCTCCGAAGCCGCCATGAATCCAGATTTCGCAAAAGGTGAAGGACTCCATCACATCCACCTGATCGCGCCCACCACTCCCCCTGAACGTCAAGCGAACCTCGCACAATCCTCTCAAGGCTTCATTTACGCCCTCTCCCGCACCGGAGTCACCGGGGGGCACTCAGCCCCTTCTGAAACAATCGGCGAACTAGTCACGAGCATCAAGGCGCGCACCGACACTCCGATCTGTGTGGGATTCGGAATTGGCACGCCGGAGCACGCCACGATGGTCGCAAAGAAAGCCGATGGCGTGATTGTCGGATCAGCGATTGTAAAAACGATCGAAATCAACGCCGATTCTCCCTTAGTCGTCAGCAAGCTTCGCGAATTTGTCACCCCTCTGATCGAAGCCACGCACCGCGCTTAAATCAACTTGCGGCTTCTCACAGTCCAATCGATCAATCTACCATGATACTAAATTTCACCAAGATGAATGGTGCCGGAAATGATTTTGTCGTCATCGACAACCTAGCGCTCGACTACTCCCTCTCCGGAGAGCAAATCGCAAAGCTCTGCGATCGCCATCGTGGTGTAGGTGCAGATGGTCTCCTCGCCGTGGAACCAGCGGAACAAGGAGCCGACGTCAGATTTCGATACTATAATGCCGATGGAGGCGAGGCTGAGATGTGTGGAAATGGCGCCCGTTGCTTCGGCCGCTACGTCTCCCGACTCCTCGATGGTGAAAAAAATAAGATTACTTTCGAAACAATAGCCGGAACCCTACGCGCCGAAATCATCGGCGAAAAAGTCTGCATCGAGATGTCCGAGCCATTCGGGCTTGAAATCAATTCTCCTGTCGAGGTCGACTCACTGGGCGTCCCGGTCCACAACCTCAATACCGGAGTCCCGCATGCTATTGCCTTTGTCGAAGACGTGGAAACGACGGAGATCGTCAAAAATGGCGCAGCCCTTCGCTATCACGAGCACTATCAGCCGAGCGGCACCAATGCCAATTTCACGCAGATTCTCTCGCCCCAGCACCTTCTTGTGCGGACCTACGAGCGGGGCGTCGAAGGTGAAACGCTCGCCTGCGGCACCGGCATCACAGCGTGTGCACTCATTCATCATCTTCTCACCGGAGCCCCCTCTCCCATCAAAGTAACCGTCCGCGGAGGCGACGACATCTCCATCGGCTTCGTAACCATTAATGATCGAAAGTTTACCAACGTCACCATGACCGGACCTGCCGATTTCATCTTCGAAGGCGAAATTGAAGCTTAACCCTCGAAATCGCGCACAGATTCGTCTTTTCAGCGGAAGCTGGCTGTGGTTAGTTAAATCAACCGTTATTTCATGGAACTTGATTTTACCGACACCCCGTTTGATACCAAGTTTATCAAACCCCACGAGATCGAGGAGATTTTTGAAGATCCTTTTTCCATCCGTCTTCTCCCGGATGTCGACCGCGAGGATGGCGAAACCCGCTACTACCTCCTCGGTTGCACCATCGGAAATAGGTCCCTTTTTCTGAGCTTCTGGGGCGATGGTAAAAAGGCGCGGGTCGTTGCCGCACGCGAAATGAGCGTAGACGAGTCCGCCTACTACGAGCGCAAGCTCGCCGAAATCAAGTAACACTTCTCACCCGATGAACATAATATCTGCCTGGAGCGAAATTCCCGAGTTTGAATCTGACGAAGCGGAAGCCGAGTTTTGGAACCGCCATGCGCTCAATCCCCGGCTAATCAATGCCTCGATTCACTCGCCTGATTCACGTGAATCCACGACGATCACCCTGCGCTTTGACCCACGGATGCTCTCGCGAATCAAGCGCATCGCACGTTCTCGTTTCCTCAACTATCAGTCCATGATGAAACAATGGCTTGCCGAGCGCATGGAGGAAGAAATGCGACGCAATGGCGACGGCGAATAATCTTTGGTGATGATTCGCTTTCACGATCGATTCCGCTCGGCACGATTTTGGGGGGCTTGTATGCTCCTTTGGTTCATCCTCTTGAACCTGCTTTCCCATGGGGATAGATTTCATCCACCCGGGAATTTCTTCAACCTCGATATTCCCCACTTCGATAAGGTCGTCCATTTTGGCTATTTCTTCGGCGGAGGTGGACTTTTGGCAGCCACTTTATCTTTCAAAAAGACCAGACCTACATGGCTTAATGTCATCCTCATCGTGACTGTGAGTCTTTCGATCATTGGCGTGCTTGATGAATGGCATCAGTCATTCTTTGCCAACCGGACTGGAAACGACCCGGGCGATTGGCTCGCCGATACCTTAGGCGCTCTTTGTGGCACCCTTGTTTTTCGAAAAGTCCATCGGGTTCTGCTTTAATCCACAGGACAGGATGGCTACATCTTGTGCATGATTTTTGAAGCACGCATCAAGGAACTCCGGGCCGAGCTCGATCGCCACAATCAGCTCTATTATCAAGACGCCAACCCGGAGATTTCTGATACCGGTTATGATCGCCTTTTTCGCGAACTTGAAGATCTGGAAAAAGCCAACCCGGAATTCGCTGATCCAAACTCTCCCACCCAAAGAGTCGGAGGAACGCCCTTGGACTCCTTCACGACGCGAACTCACTTACTGCCGATGCTCTCGATCGATGATGTCTTCGAGGAACCCGAACTAATCGCTTTCTGGGATCGCATCCACAAGACACTCGAGGGCGAAAAGGTCGAATTCACGATTGAGCCTAAGATTGACGGAGTGGCCTGCTCATTAGTCTACCAAAATGGCGAACTCGACTACGCCCTGACCCGTGGCGATGGCGCTTCAGGTGACGACATCACCTCAAACGTTCGCACTATTCGCTCCATTCCGCTCACCTTGAAGGGAGAAAGAGTCCCCACCTTGCTAGAAGTGCGTGGAGAAATTTTCATGCCTTCAAAAGGCTTCGCTAAACTCAATGAACAGCGAGACGAACAAGGGCTTCAACCTTTCGCTAACCCAAGAAACGCCACCGCAGGATCGCTCAAACTTCTAGATTCTAAGGAAGTGGCCAAACGACCGCTTGAGTTTCTTGCGCACGGTCTCGGCGCTCACGAAGGCACCGAACTGGAATCAGAAAATGACTACCACGCGCTCTTGGATGAATTCGGCATCCGAAGAAACCACCCCATCTGGACCGCGCAGACTCTCGAGAAAATGCTCTCCGCGATCAAAGAACTCGATTCGCATCGACACGAAATCGGTCATGGAACCGACGGTGCCGTTATCAAAGTCGTCGATTTCGGCCAACGTGAAACTTTGGGCTTCACCTCTCGGGCTCCCCGCTGGGCCTCCGCCTTTAAATATCCTCCGGAGCAAAAGGAGACTCTCCTCAAAAAAATTACCATTCAGGTAGGACGCACCGGAGTCCTCACCCCGGTCGCCGAACTCGAACCCGTCTTCGTGTCGGGCACCACTGTCTCGCGCGCGACCCTCCACAATCAGGAAGAGATCGAACGCAAGGATGTCCGCATCGGAGATACCGTCATCGTAGAAAAAGCCGGAGAAATCATTCCCTCCATCGTGCAGGTCGTCATCTCAAAGCGCCCCGCCGATGCCGCCCCCTATCACCTTCCAACCGTTCTCGGCCATCAGTGCCCTTCCTGTCATGGACCCATCGAAAAGGAAGAGGGATTCGTCGCTTGGCGCTGCACCAATTTCACCTGCCCTGCTCAAGCCGTCACCCGCATCACTCACTTCTCCGCGCGAAAAGCGCTCGATCTCGACGGTCTCGGTGAATCCGTCGCCATCAAGCTCGTCGAAACCCAACTCGCCTCCTCTCCACTCGATCTCTTCACCTTGGAGGAAAGCACCCTCGCCGACCTCATGCTCGACCCGGCCAAATCCGCCGAAGGAGAAACCATTTCCAAAGAACGGCGCTTCGGAGAAAAGCGAACTGCCACCTTACTCGCCTCCATCGAGCGTGCGCGGAATAACATGCCCATGAATCGCTGGATCTTCGCGATGGGAATCTCCCATATTGGAGATTCATCTGCTCGGGAACTTTCCCGTCTTCATGAGCGACTCAGCGATCTCGCCAATTCCCAAATCATCGCCGACCTTGCGGGGCTCCCCGATTTTAAGGAGCTCTCGAAATCGAAACGCAAAAAGGAAAATCACCCCCGACTCGCGGAGTATCACATCGACGACAGCCTCGGCCCGGTCGCCGCCCAAAATCTCCTCGCCTTCTTCAAATCCGAAACCGGCCAATTGATCTCAACTCGACTGAGTGATTTGGAGATCAACCCGGTCTCCGATAACTTCGCGCCGAAACCCCAAACCGAAGCATCGGACGAATTCCCCCTCGTCGGAAAAACCTTCGTCCTCACTGGAGCCCTCTCCGCACCCCGATCTCAGTTCAAAAAACTGATCGAAACCAAGGGTGGCAAAGTCTCCGGATCCATCTCCACCAAAACAGACTACCTTCTCGCTGGCGAAGGTGGCGGCTCCAAGAGAACAAAAGCAGAATCCCTAGGCGTCGCAGTCATCAACGAAGCAGACCTCGACGAACTGTTGAAAGGCGCTTAGTCCAGTCTTAGCCAGGAGAGGCGATCCCCTTATCGCCTAACTCGAACTCGCACCATCACCTCTCTCCTCCCGGTCAAATAATTACGCGAGTATCGAGATAGCAATTCGCGAGCGCCACCGGAAAGGCTTGCGCCGTCTCATCAATCGTCACAATCCCTTCTGACCTCAATTTCGACAAAGTAGACTCTCGCTCCTTGTTATAATCGGCCGCTGCCAAATATCCGAGGGAATCATCAAAGGTCTTCACCTCACGTTTCAGAAGATCTCCAATCCCTTCTTCCCGTAGACTTGCCAGCACAACCGGATGCTTCTGCCTCAAGCGCCTCAATGGCTCACTCAACTCACTACTATCTTCACCGCGAAGATTAGTTAAGATCACAACCAAGGAGCGCCTCCGCTGGTGACTCAAAAGCCGTTCCGCAGCTTCACTAAAATCGCTTGGAAACGGTGCTGTCTCATAATCATAAAGATGATTGAGAATCGTCGTCATCGCATGAGCCCCCTTGACCGGCGGAAGCCAGCGATCCGTCCCACCAAAGCTGAGCACCCCAACGTGATCTCCCTGCCTTAACGCGATATAGCTCAAAAGAAGCATCGAATTCAAACAGTGATCAAACTGAGAAATTTCGCCATCGAGAGTGCGCATTCTCCGACCACAATCCAACATGAGAATCACCGATTGATCCCGCTGTTCCTGGAAATCCCGACTAATCAGCGTCTGCCGTTTCGAGGAAGCCTTCCAATCAATCTGTGCCAGCGAATCTCCCATTTGATAATCGCGCAGCTGATGAAAATCACGACTGAGTCCCGCGCGATTTTTACGCACGATTCCGCTCTGCTCTTGCTGATGCTCGATTGCCAAGAGCGCATACCGAAGAACCGGTTGATAGTTGGGATAAACCTTAGTGCTTCCCCCTTCCCCGATCAGGGAGCTGCGCGCCCATAGTCCCAGGAGAGAACTCTCTAAAACGTGAACTTTTCCAAACATCGTCTCGCCACGATCTCTCAAAGCCACCGGATAAATCACATCAACATAGCCGGCTTTCTTCACCCAACCTTCCCAAGGCAAGAGTTTACAATCACTCGCTTCAGGAACGCCATCAAACATCGCCAGATTGATGGCGCGACCACTGCGATTGACCAGCCGGACCGCGACCTCGGCCTCGACACCGACCGCGAACCGTCCGGGAAGCGTCCTCTCCGCCCTTGGTCGTTTCGCAGTAAGAACCACCAATGCGTCGAACAAAGCTGCCCCGCCTAGAATAGCAGCCATCCATTTCCATGCTGAAAATGCAGGCTCCCAAAAAACAACCACCAGACTCAGCAGAGCCCAGAGGATCAAGAGGCGCACAAGCCACTTTGTAGGTCGAAGAAGCATTGTTTAGTTACGGGGAGCCTCAACGCTTTCCAAGGCTTGGATAAGAAGATCGTCCACTCGCTGGCCACTGATCGCGACTTCAGGAGCGACATGAACCCGATGACGAAAAACCGGAATTGCCGCACGTTTAATATCATCGGGAGTGACGTAGTCTCGCCCTTCGATGACGGCATAAGCTTTCGCCAACTGAACCAAACTAATCGCTCCCCTTGTTCCGGCACCGAGACTCAATCCCGGAGCCTCACGCGTGTGACGAGTCATCCGCAGAGCGTAGTCAATCACTTCAGGAACGACCTTGGCTTGTGCCGTAAGTCGCTGAGCTTCGATAATAATTTCGGAATTACAAACTTGCTCCACTTGCCGAGGATCCACGCCCTTTCCTCCTGCCTGGGCCGTCACCTCGGATACCACGCGTCGCTCGTCCTCAAGCGAGGGATAGTCGATCACTACTTTGACCAAAAAACGATCGAGCTGTGCTTCCGGGAGCGGATAAGTCCCTTCTTGTTCGATCGGATTTTGCGTCGCAAAACACATAAACGGAGGCGCTACTGAAAGCGATTCACCATCAATCGTCACCTGCTGTTCCTGCATCACTTCAAGAAGAGCCGCTTGGGTCTTTGCCGGAGCACGATTGATCTCGTCTGCCAAAAGTAAGTTCGTGAAGACCGGGCCACGTCTCGTCTTGAAGGTCTGGCTCTTCATATCAAAGAGAGTAAAACCAGTAATGTCCGATGGCATCATATCGGGCGTGAACTGAATCCTTCCAAAATTTCCTCCAAAGGTGCTCGCAAGCGCGAGGACCATGTGAGTCTTGCCCAGCCCCGGTTTCCCTTCCAAGAGCACATGACCTCCAGCAAGAAGAGCGGCGACAACCTGCACAACCGTTTCATCCTGCCCAAAGACAACCTTGGAGACTTCTTCTCGTAGACGATTTGCTAGGGCTGTTACACTAGTAAGATCCGGGCTTTCTGCGGGAGGGAGGGCGTCGTTTTCTATCATCGGTTCCTGAGGATTTGAAGTTTTCGCACCATCCGTGTGACGGTGCCTGGGTCTTGAAACTTTTCGGACGTCATCGCTTCGATGACGTCATCGGCTTGGAGATCTGATTCGGCTGCAAGCTTCTCATAGAGCACACCGGATTCGTTGGAATTTTCGCGCTCCAAGTCGGCTCGAAGGGGCCTCACCAAATGACCCAATGCCTTTTTGCGCCAGAGAAATTTTGCCGCCGCTCTCAATCCTTCTCCATAGGGTACCCGATAAGTAGAATCGTCTTCCTTAATCGGACCAAATCGAGGAATCCGCATCCATAACCAGACAAACAGGAGGACCAATCCGGCGACAACAACCTGCCAGGCGTGTTGCCAAATGAGATCTTTGAACGAGCTCCCGGAACCATAAAGGAAGACAATATTTCCCTCATAGTGCCAGTCTGCCACAAGTTCCAGGAAAGTCGCATGATCAGCTCGACCCAGATAAGGATTTCGGAAGGGCCGCGCGTGGGCAAGCACCATCACTTTGCCATCACCGTGCGACACCGTTACCACTCGGGACACTTCCTCGCCATCCCAGGTTTCCCCTTGGGGCACCCTCATTCCGGTCTCCCCCTCAAACTCAACTCGCATGTCGTATTCCGCATCACCCAACGCGACCCAGACTTCTGCGACATTCCAGGGCTCCGCTAAATGTCCGCCGGTCTCTCCCTCCCCAACCGTCACCGCATCGACTTCCACACCCTCGATCGTGATGCCCAGTTCGCCGAGAAGATGATCCAGACCTCGATATTCTTCCTCTTCCGCGAGATTCAACCAGTGATTGCGATTGAAGTCATTGATCTGACCTTCTCCACCTTCCAAGGTAACCACTAGCATTCCTCCACCTTCCACCCATTCCAGAACCCGCATTCCCATCCCTTTGGTCGAGAGAAAAGACCCAGGCATGATAATGGTCGAAGTTTTCGCGTCGAAATCACTCCAAACTCTGGAACTCGAAACTTCCCAGCCCCCGGTCTTCAAGAAGCGCTCTGCCGCGAGGTAGGGATTGACCCGCGCCGCGCCCTTGTATCCCAGATCAAATTCGACCTCTTCGTATCTCTCATCCTCTCTGCAACTAACAAGAAGGAGCAAAATCAATGAAAAGAACCATTTCATCGAGACCTCCCTTCCGCCGGAAAAGGCCACTCTTCCCAGAGCTGCCCCATCGTCCCCTCATCGGGGTCTTCTTTCGCATAAGCCATACTCACCCAAGCATTCGTTAGCGTGGTAAAATAAGGATACTCTGGCAGATCCTTCCCGTTCAATCGTCGCAGACATTCGCTCTCGGTATCCGATTCTTCAATCTCCACGAGATCACGTGAAACCATCGAACTAATCGCGCCTCGATACAACAATCCAAGCGCATCCTTTTTTCGTCCTTCAGCCCAGAATTTCTTTGCCGTCGCTAAAATATCATCCGGCAAGGATTCTGGTGAGATCGGCATTCCCGCCAAAGTCTTGATTTGCCCCTTCTCCTTCTCTGATGGACTCATGCCTCCACCAAACGCCTGTGCATTATGAACAATGATCCAGATGATTCCTCCGACGATCGCAATCGCAACACCCCAGAAGAGCAAATTCCCAAGAGCGCCGATGAATCCGAGCCCCCCGGACAATCTCATGATCGAATCCGAGTCCTCTTGATAATCCCTTCGGATTCCCTTTTGCACTTCGAAGTCGTCGCTCGCCAAGACTTCTTCGACACGCTCCTGGCTTGTCTCTGCGTGCACTTCCGAAACAACAAAAAAAAGAGACATCGCAAAAACTACCAAACCAATCCGCTGCCCCAATCTCTTAAACGCAAGTTCGATGTCCCAGCCCTCACTCCATGTCCGTGAATTGACATAAAGAGCAAAACCACCCCCGGTATAGAACCAGGATGTCAGTGACATCGAGACAAAGTAGGCCGCCGCGATCAACGCCATTAACCAAAACGGAAAGGCATCACCCTCGCTTTGGAAAAAGTTTTTCATGACCTGCCAAAAGCTCCAATCAGTGCCCTCTGGCACCATGAACTGCAGGAAAAAAAACTGGCTCAAAAAGAGCCCGATCTCCATCAGCACACAAGTGACCGTGAGCCCAAGGGCAGCTCCCGAACTACGCCGCGACAGCAGACTCACGCGAGCGCGATATCTCCCCCCTTTCAAGCCCTCAAGAAATCTCACCGGAAGAACAAAGGCGCGGTAGATCGATGAGCGATAAAACAAGACACCCAGTAAACAGAGCCAGAAGAGCACAATCAGACCTCCATCGACATTCTCGCGATGAACTAAATGCCCAAAAATAGCAAAGCCGATTCCCAAAATCACCAGAACCCAATTTTCCCGCAGCTGCTGAGGGAGAACCTTAATGGTGGCCTTCGTATCGGGTTCTTCGCCGAAAAGATTTCGACTTAAAGGAAAGAGAGCCACTCGATCCCAAATGGGCTTGAGCCACCAAATCAAAAAGATTCCCCAGCCCATTGTCTTAAAAAAGAGCAGCAGAATCAAAAGACTCAGGGGCAAGACCGTCACCAGCCAAGCCCGCCACAGAGTCCCCAAATGAGAACGCGACAAGCTCACGCCGAGATCAACCGCTTCCCAATCACTCCGCGGACGAATCTCTGCCGTCACCTTTTCAAGCTCCACGCTGCCCCCTGCCTACAAAAAGAAAGTAAACCAAATGAAGAACCCAGAAGAAAATCCCCACCCCATATTTGACATTGCCAGATATTGCTTGGGCGGACCAAAAACCTTCCACCACTGCCGCCAAACCAGTCATCAACGCGCCACCGATTAAGAGGGGCAAAGCGTATCTCCCTGCCTGCGTCAGCGACTGGGCACGACTCAATCGACCTGGAGCCAATAGCGCAAACCCCACTTTCAGCCCGGCCATTCCCACCACAATCATCCCTAGCAATTCGAAGGAAGAATGTCCTGCCACAAAAGTAAGCAGCTTTTCGGGATCTCCCGCATAATCCACGTAACCGAAAACCGCTCCAATATAGAGGCCGTTGAAAACCAAAAAGAAAAGGGTCCCAATGCCATAGAGAATCCCTCCTGCGAAGAGCTTAAAATCGATGCCCACATTGTTCTTAATATAATGGGTAAACATCTGGAAATTCGCCCCGTGTTCCCCTCTCAAGTATTCGACCGTATCAGCATCTTTTCCATACATCCCCTCGACTTGCATCATCATCTCCGGCCCCAGGATCGCCTGCACCCAAGCAATTTCTAGGGAGGCCGACCACCACATCAGGAAAAACGGGATCCAAAACACGAGCGAGGATACGACAAAGAGCTTCCACTCTCTTCTCAACGAATTAGGAAAGGTATTGAAAACGAATTGAATCGAGCATTCTCCGAATCCACCTTTGCTCCGATGGATCAGACGATACCCTCGAATCGACAATGAATTCAGACGATCACAAATTAGGCTCCCATACATGCGATACTGAGCCAGAGCCAAATCGTGACAAACCCGACGAAACATTCCTGGGATCTTCTCCGGCTCCACTGCAGGGCCACGACCTTCCAGTCCTTTAATCCTCAGATCAAGATTGCTCCACTCGGCAGATTTCCGCTGCTCAAATTCCTGCCGATTCATGAATGATCTTCTAGCCAATGAGCCATTCCGACGATTGTTGCGACCCCTTTGGAGCCGGCTTGCCCCGTGAGAGAATTCAAATGATTACCCAATTCCGCCCGACGGGCTTCCGACCAATTTCCGGATCGGTGACGAAAGGAAATAATGGCCGCCCGCTCCTCCCGGGTCAGTGCCACATTGACTGGAATGGAATCTAAAGCTGGAGGACCCAAATATACCGGATCTTGTCGATCCCGCGTGTAAACAACGAGACTTCCCGCGGCCAAATCTCCCAGACGCTGGAATCGAGGATTCAAGAAACTGAAGAGAGGCAGGAAGGGAAAGATCATTTCCACAATCCGAACGAAATTTCGAACCATCGAAGCCCCGAAGGTCAGCGTTCCTCCTGCTTCATTCACGACACGCAAACCCAATACCATCTTCCCCGGAGTGGCCCCCTTTCGGCTCACCTCAAAGAATACCGGGTAAAACCAGAGCAAAACGAACAGGGCCAGATTGATCAATCCCACCGCCACATTGCCGCCGAGGGCAAAAGACGAAATCCCGATCACAATCCAAATGAGGATCACTGCAGCAATCATGACCACCAGATCCAACAAATAAGCGTAAAGACGCAAAAACGGTCCCGCGATCCGAAGGTGGATTTCCATCCCCTCCGCCAGTTCCACGGTTTGGAGTGTGTCAAGTCGCCGTTCTAGCTTTCCCATGGGTAAGATCGGCGAAACGCTAACATCCCGAGCGACTGGGTAAAGAACTCAGACCTCAAAAAAATCAAGGGAAGAAAAATGGAGCCAGCTGTCGGATTCGAACCGACAACCACTCGATTACAAATCGAGAGCTCTACCGTTGAAGCTAAGCTGGCTTATCACTTACGCGAAGGGCGGCAGGATACAAATCCCGCCCTCTCTGGCAAGTTTTACCGATTCTTTTTCTGATCTCTCCGATGACTCATAATCGCAGGCCCTAGCATCGCCGTCGCTACAAAGATCATTCCGGACCCGATAAGACCCACCCACATTGGACCCACTGTCGATGCCATACGGAAAGCAATAAAAGGCGCAATCACTCCACGACATCCGGTCAGGAAGGTATGAACACTCATATATTCCGCGACATTTTCCTCCTTGGCAAACTTCGTCACCCAGAGACTCCACGCGACATTCCCTCCCGCTCGCGCCACTCCGTGAAGGCCAATTCCAATGTAAAGAGCCCATAGATCGTCGCCCAAGAAGTAGAAGAGAATCCCTACCGCAAAGATCACATTGATCAAGCAGCGGAGAACATAGAAATTCATCCGGTCAAATAACCTTCCCCAAATCAAAATAAATAAAAGAAAAAGCGTCTCGGGAATCACCGTGGTGATGACGCTCACATGACTCTCGCTTAGGTTGAATCCGTAATCCTCATTCGTCACGTATTCCACAAAGAGTGAAAAACAAAGCAGATTACCCATCCCTAAAATCATCCACGAAATCAGCAATTTTCGAAACGCCACGTCCTCAGTAGTATGGCGAAAGGCATCAAATAGGCGCACGGAATTCGATGGGCTCAGAGTCACCCGTTCGATCGCCAATACGAGAGCAGCCATGATCAAACAAGCCACCGCATACACGCGCAGAAGCCACGGAAAATAGTCAAGTGAGACCGTCAGCATCCAGCCAAACAAAAGGGCAGCAGCAATCGCGAAAACCTTCCGCACAAAAGCCGTGATCGAGAAGAGCCGCCCTCGCGATTCATCGGGATAGTGCCGTCGATAAATCTGCGAAAAAAGCGGGACATTTAGAGTCACCCCGATCAAGCCCAAGGTCATCCCCAACATGTAGATTTCAAAATCATCGCCCGCAAACGAAGCAATTCCAAAGCCCACCGCCGCCATCGAAAAAATCACCGCGAGCGACGCATTGACCGATACTCCTGATCGTCGCACCGCCTGCACAACGAAGAGACTCAGCAACAGCCCCATACTTGGGATCGCCACTAGGGATGCTTTCGACCAAATCCCCGCACCAAAGACCCGATCCGCTAAAAGAATCGAGAAGGTCGTGCTCACCGTCTCTATCACCCCGGCGGGAACCGCCCGGACGCTATCAACAACGAACGTTCTCCTACGAAAGCCCGGGTTAGGCACGCTGGCCTCCCTGATTTGCCGCAAGCCACCAGTAGAACACCAGACTCACAAGCACTGAAGCCAGCCCCACGTGAAGCACCTGCACGACCGCATTGATCTGAACATACGAGAAAAAGAGCCCCATCAACATAAAAGCGAAGACGATCACCAAGATCGATCGAGGGACGAGGCCCCGCCACTTCACCTTCCAACCCGCAAAAAGAGCGGCTCCAAAAATAACCCACGAAAAGCTACGATGAATCAGAAAGACGATCGAATCTTCAATCTGTATGATCCAGATTGCACGTGAGTCTGTTCCAAATTTCATCTGAAGATCATCGGTCATCTCCCTGATCTGCGCACCTAGCAATCCCTCGATCAGAACGACCGCTAAAAGGATACCCACTTGAGCCCGTGAAGCACCGTCAATCGATTTCAGTCGCGTCCCCTTTTCCACTCCAGCCCAGACAACAAAAGTCAGGAGGAGGAGGAGCACAAAAGCCGCCACCAAATGCGCGGTAATCACACCGGTATTTAATCCACTAAAGACCACTGCTGCTCCCAAAAGAGCATTCACAATCACGAGCCCGAAGCTCATTACGGCACATTTCCTCACCCGCCTGGGTAAATTCTTTCTGCGCCACCCCACAATCATGAGTGCCAGACTCGAAATGGTCACCGGAAGTGCGAAAAGACGATTGATAAATTCCGTCCACGTATGCACCGGGTTAAAGTCATCCTTCAGCGATTCCCTCGTCACCAAATCAGGATCCCGACCAAGACGCTCGGCCTTCCTTTTAAAAGTCTTCAGTTTACGATCACTAAATGATGCCGGATCAACCTGCTCAACCTTCCACGGCGGAATCAACTCTCCCCAGCACTTCGGCCAGTCAGGACACCCCAGGCCTGCCCCGGTCACCCGAACAATCGCTCCTACAAATACCAAAATGATCACACTAATCAAACTCAGAAAAGCCAACTTCTGCACACTCGTCTTTCGCACGGGAGTAACCTAACCTGAAATTAAGGACTTACAAACTCTAGCTCCGCGTCCCTTCGGTGAACCGATCAGACAAGCCAATATCACCATCCAACATCGAGTCCTCATCATCGAGTTCATCATCCTCATCAAGGATCGTACGCCTATTTTCTTTCGTGATTGCCACCGACAGCCAGCGAAATTCATCACTGTTATCGAGCATCACTTTCAAAACCATCGTAAGAGGAACTCCTAGGAGCATTCCCACCGGTCCCCAGATATACCCCCAAAATAGGACGGAAACAATCACCACCAGGGTCGAAAGCCCAAAACGGCGACCCATCAGCATCGGCTCCAAAAAATTTCCCAGGAAAACGTTGATCGAAATGAATCCAATCGCAATCGCCATCGCGCTGGGCCCTCCGTGCACCAAAAGCGCGAGAATAAATGGCGGCACCCCAGCAATCACTGAGCCCAAAACAGGAACGAAATTGAGAGCAAAGGCCAAAATCCCCCAGAGCAAGAAAAAATCGAGACGTGCTGCCCAGCAAAGGAAACCCGCCAAAATTCCCGTCGCCAAACTCACCAAAGTCTTGATCGCAAGATAGCGCTGAATGTCAGATGTCGCCGAGAGGATCCGCTGAAAGTTTGGCCCACGAGCATCGAGAATCGCGTCCGCTCTCCGAACGAACATACGTGCCTCGCTCAGCATGAAAATCGTTAGGACAAGGACCATAAATGTTGTTCCCAAAAACGAAAGGACCTTCCAAGCCACGTTAGTTCCCAAGTCGAGAAGCTTGGCCATCGACTCCTTTCCGGTGAATTGCTCCTGAATATTCGATAATCCGTAAGCCTCAACCTTCATCCGTGCGTCCTTCACATCAAATTTTTCCAATAAACCCACTGTTGCTTCCGAGGCCTCATCGATTCGCTGGGTGAGAGCGGGATAATAAGTATCTTGCCACTTCGTCTCGAGATCCCCTAGCAGTGAAATACAGATCAAAATAATGCCGATCAAGAAGGCAAAGTCTATTAGAACGGTCAAAAGTACAGCGATAGAGCGAGGAACTCGATGCTTCATCAACCAGCCCGTTATGGGAAAACTGATGGTGGCAATAAAAGCAGCAAGAAGAATGGGAATGAAAAAGCTCTGAGCGAGCTTCATTCCGCCGATCACGATCACAGCGCAACCAACAGTCACCAAAAGATGGACCGGCGTATTCCTCTGCTTCTGATTTTTCACTCCCCTCACTGTAAAGATGTTATTGACTCTGGAGTTTAGGCTGGTTCCAGAAAAACCACAAAAAAAAAGAACATCCAACGGTCGTTTTTTTAGAAGCCCTCTCTCACACCTAATTTTGAGACCTCAAATTCCCCGCTAAGACATTTTCGATCAGCGTTCCCTCACCAGGACGAGCTTTCAAATCTGCCAAAGTTTTTGTGAGATTCGCCCACTTGACCCAGAAGTTTTCAGCGGTCAATCGGCCTGGAACAACCCATCGACCCTTCGTGACCAACTCCGTTTCCGTTCTCATGACGAAGGCTCCAAGCTCCATCATCCACTTCATCGATGGCAGTCTAATCCTTCGGCCGTCAATCTTTCGAAACAAGGTCATAGTCTCGGCATGCCGGCAAATGGTCACCGTGCTTGAGTTTAACCCAACCTTGGGTAGCTCCTGGCAACCCGCAATCGCTTCGCCCAGCACCCGTGTGCTTTCCACCCGGCTCTCTAAGATCAATTTCTGATTTTTTATGCCCGCAGCGATAATTCACCTAGCGCCCTGCCAGATTTACCAAGGCCGTCGCACCCGTAAGATCTTTGGAGCATTTCCCCAAGCTCCTTCCTTCCGACCCAACACCCTGGGAATCCAGAAGCTGGCGACACAAAGAATCACCAAAAACCATCCTGCAAATTGTAATCTAATATCCAGTAATTTTCTCCTAGTCCTCCTAAGGTAAAGATAATCATGAGACTCATGAAAACTCCCAGAAAAAATAGATCCCATCCCCACTCCGCAGCTCTCATTTCCTTATCGTAATAAGTCAATTGAACGACGACACGACTGGCCCAAAAGAGGCCGAAGAACAAGCAGACGACTCGTCCCATTCCACCGCTGAGAAGTAACTCCGGCCATCCGAGACAGAGCACTGAAAGTGCCATAATTAGCATCACGATATAGCCGCA
>Ga0209711_10001977_pt1 | contig 19130 bp, 45 predicted proteins | sample ArcticOcean_MG_C_7_FD_187441 | JGI IMG/M metagenome (GOLD analysis project Ga0209711, IMG submission 187441) | Marine microbial communities from western Arctic Ocean - ArcticOcean_MG_CB11_88 (SPAdes) (version 2) | ecosystem: Environmental > Aquatic > Marine > Oceanic | place: Arctic Ocean... | reverse complement strand
AAACTAAAGATAGTTAAGTTTTTAGATTGGAATTTCAAAGAAACTGCTACTAACTTTGCTAAGACAACTAAAGTAGAATTGATAGATCAGAAACAATATTACCAAACATACGAAGATGTATTCGGTGATACGGCTGCTGGCGATCAGAAAATGTGGTATGATTATGGACAATCATACGATAGACAATCTTTAAGAAAAGATTTTAACAAAAAACTGACTAGATCAAATGTGATGAGTTATAACGATAAGAGGATCAACTAATGAAATACAACGAAGATAAAATTATAAAAGAAATATCAGATTATATCAAATCAACCTATACTGAACATTACAGTACAACGAAAGACGGATTTCAAGTACAAGATATGTTAAGACATTTAGGTATTGATAAAGATTTCTGCCAGGCAAATGCGATTAAGTATCTTGCTAGATTCGGTAAGAAGAACGGTAGAAACAGAAAAGATTTATTAAAGGCGATACATTATATCGTATTATTAATGAGTAGTGAAAACGAAAAGGCAGTTGCTTTTTTTGAAAAAATGAATAGTAAAAAGAAATAGGAGAATATTATGGACACACAAATAGAAGTAGTTTTAGTAAAGGAAGATTTAGGTAAAAATCTATACAGAAAGAAAACTTATTATACACTTGTTATTGAACAAGAGGTATTAGCAAATACTAAAGATGAAGCTGATAAAAAATTAAGTGATAATGGTATAGATCACTCACAAATAAACCACGAGATCACAGAAACTAAAGATGGTGTTGAAACCTATATGGTTGACGCTAACTATACAGATTCAGATACAACAGAATACCTTGGTAAAGTATCTTATACAGATGACGAGTATGCTAAAGAAAACGGTGATGTAGAAATTAACCAGTATGCTGACGAGGTAGAAGTAATGACACCTGAAGAAGAAGATAAGAACGCTGGTGTAGTGAGAGATAAAGATGGTAATGTATTACCAGAAACTACATTTACAGAAAAAGAATTATCAGATATTGATACTTCAATTAACTTATCGGCAGAAAGTCAGTTAGGTAAATAATGACACAAGATGTACTAGGATATTCTTCACACGATTGGAGAAAACATACAGACAATGCTGTTGTAGGAACAGGATCTAAATTAATACCTGTTAACGATTGCAAGGTGTGGTTCACACACCCTAAAAGTCTTAAAGATGTAGAAGTTGACCTATCAAGGTTAATAAGAGTATATGTAAACAACCACGAGAGTCATAAAAGGAGTGTTAAGTAATGGAAATGTTATTTTTAGTAATTTGCGTATTAGCAATTGCTTATGCGATTTCAGATTGGAAGTTAAAGATCGCATTTTTAAAGGAATGGTTTAATACAACTTGGAAGAGAAAATAATGAGTGATAAAGAGTGCGTGGTGGGTACGAATCATCAATCCTCGGTCATCCTCGGACGATTAAATAGTCAAAAATCGTTGATTTTACTCGCTTTTTAATGGCTTGACTTTTAATACGATTTATGATACAATTAAGAGATAATACTAACAAAAACAAAGGATAATACTATATGTCAAATAATCACAGTTACAAATACGACAAAGACAACTTATACAAAGAGTTTGCAGACGCAAAAAACAAAGATGTTGCTTTATCTTCATTTACAGAAATAGAAGACAAAGAGAATGACTTTTATACTAATAGAGTAAACTTCTTAAACGAACACATTGCTCTTAAAAAGTCAAATCCATCTTATTATTCAGAATTAGATATTGATTTTGACGCATTACTTAATGCTTACAAGACAACAGATCCTAGAGATACTTTTTATCAACTAGGTTTCGGTATGTCATATGCAGAAAAAAGAGCAGAATCAGTACCAACATCTGTAAACGATTAATGAAAAAAGTAAAAGAAAAATATAAAAATATAACTAGACCTTCTTTTATGAAGACTTTGAAAGGATTTAATTTTCCTAATTTGTCTTTAGACATAAACGGTCTAGTAAGAAATTCTATACCAACTAGTGATAGGATCCCAGGCACTTGTGTAAAGAGAACTTTACCACAAGTTAAATTGCCTGCCGGTAAAACAATTAGTCTTGCTTACAACAAAGGTAATTACCAAGTTGTAGATGTATCAGACTTTAAAACAATGGGGAGAAAAATATAATATGAAGAAATTGATATTAATACTATTTTTAGGTTCGTGCTTTGCATTTCAAAGTTATGCTGAAAACATAGTAGAGGAAATAGATGTAAATGGTAAAACAAAGGCCGAGTGGAAAGAACTATACACACAGGCAGGTTGTTATGACCTAAACATTTTTGCTAGAGAAATCTGTAAAACTAAAATATTTCAATTAGAGAACTATAAGAATGTTAAAGAAGACATTACTAAAGTTGCTCAGAAATTGAACTTAAATTAATATGTACGGAGATTTTGTATGTACGAGTGCCAATGACGGTACTCACTTATTCAGACCTATTACTGCTAAGGCACAAACGCTTTGGCAGGAAAAAGGTTTTAGTAAATTTGTAGTTGATAATAACGAAGACTATTATATTGTTAAAAGTGTAGATAGTCAGAAAATTTGTGATGAAATTAGAAAAAATAATATGGATTTCACTAGTTAGTTTATTGCTAACTAATTGTGCCAATATAAACAGATCCGAAGTAGGTGCTGTATTAGGAACAGTAACGACAACAAGTGGTTGTGTTTCATTAGGGATAGACAATCCTTATGTGATTGCTGGTTGTGCTGTTGCAGGTGCTTTTGCTGGTGCAGAAATTATGTATAAGTCAGATTATGATGTACACAATGCTGTATTTGTAGATCACTTAAACAATGGTCCAGGTACACAAAGTTATACTAACTGGTATAATCAAAAGTCAGGTAACTCTGGTATTATTAAAGTATCCAGATCGTACCTAGAAGGTCCTTTCAAGTGTAAAGACTATGACGCAACAATTGACATATCAAACCAGTGGCCGTTGATCGGTGTTGGTGGTGTGAATAGAAGAGTCGTATTCGGTACTGCTTGTCAACTGCCAGATGGCAAATGGATTGAAAAACCAACAATGGTAAAAAAATAATGAAAAAATTAATACTAATTACAACCTTACTGTTTATAACCTCTATAATGATAAATTATGCTTATTCAGGTGAGAAAATATTACATAGTAAGATTATAGGAATACCACCTGAAAAAACAGATGGTCAATATTGCTTTATTAAAGTAGTCATTAAACAAAAAGGTGATGAAATAATTAAAGAAGAAATTTTGGAGTGTGCTGATGGTAAAAAGGGTATAGAAACACCAGGTTATTGGGAACTATATGCTCAGTTTTATTATAGAGAAACCACTACTCCAGAATATTGCCGATATTATACTCGGCCAGAACACGCCTTGAGGTCGTTCGGCAAGATGTGTTTAAAAACGAACGGTGAATGGGAGGTTCAATGATTAAAAATCTAATCATAATCGGACTCTTAACTATTGTCTTCACTCAAACCGACATTGGAATTACTGATCTTTTTGATTATATTCAATTAGGGCTTGACAAAGTGCAGGAAATAGTATATACTATGAAAAGGAGTGTGTAAAATAATATGATGAAAAGTAAAATGAAGATATTACTAGTAGGAATTATGTCAGTATTGCTGACCAATTGTGCTGGTAACTATAAGATAAAGAAAGAGTCAGGCAACAAAGTTGTTGATAGTGTACCAAAATGGTATATGGCTGACATTAATGAGTCGAAGGCTTGTGAAATCAAAATGTTTGGTAAAGACAAAGATAGAGTTTGTATCTATGGTGTTGCCACAGCAGTATCACCAGACTTAAACCTTGCAATTGAGAAGGCAAAAATGCTTGCAAAAGCGGAACTTGCTGACATAATTAAAGGGGAGATGAATAAAGAGTCAAAACAATTTATAACTGAACTTGGTAAAACAAATACTAAAACAGTTGTAACCGAAGTTGAGTCTGTATTAGTTAATGTTATTAAGAACACAAAAGTGAGAGGATATGAAATCTTTGAACAAGATGTGACCTTAACAAAACAAAGTTACTATCGTGCTTGGATAGGCTTAAGACTTCCTCTAGGTGAGTACAATAAAATGTATAACTTCACTATTGAAGAAGCTGTTGACGCCTACAATTTAAAAGAGAAGGCAAATGTTGCCTACAATAAACTTTTAGAGAGTGAGAAATCAGATGACAAAAATAATAATATACAGTAAAGATAACTGTTTATATTGTACCAAGGCCAAGAGTCTTGTAAAAAGACTTGGCCTTGACTACACAGAAAAGAAAATGGAAGAGTATGAGTCTGTTGATAAGATGTTAGAAGACATCGGTAAACAGGTCAGACAAATGCCACAGATCAAAATAGATGACGAACTGATCGGTGGTTACAATCAACTAGTAGAATACTTTGAAAAACAAGGACTAGTAAATTTTAAAGGCGAAAAACTTGAAGGATAATATAATTACTTTTCCTACTAATAGGATTGTCGCAGATAGAACTAGAGAACTTGACACTCAAAGAAAAAAAATGAGTGATAAGGTTTCTAAAGAAATACAAAAACAACAAACTAAAAAATTTGTTGAAACTGCCGTTGATGATATTAGTATGAATTTGTTAAAAAGTTTTGTTGACTTAGCGATGAAAACTAACAATCCAAACTTCACAAAAGATTTAGCATTATTAGTAGATGTAATGCGTGGTATGATTTATAGAGATTTTGAACTACCACATCCTGCTCAATTATTAGCAGATAAGATGGTTAAGTTAAAAACTAACCAGGCAGGTACAGTATCAGCAAAACTTGATTATGCTGATGTATTAGGAAAACCTGCTATGACAAAACCTATTTCAGGTGATGTCAAAAACGAATTAAAGGATCTAAATGATACACTAGGGTTTTTTGAACCTGATGGAGATTTAGATGACTAAACAAATTGCTCAAGCAATCGCCGGCCTGGTTGTAAAATGGTCAGAAAGAGAGGGTTTAAACAATGTTTAAATTTTTATTTAATAACAACAAAGAAGAAGGAGAAATAGTTATGTCAAATACAAAACTATCTAAAACGCAAAAGATTAAAAATCTTTTCAATAAAGGTGCAACAGTTACTTGGAAACAATTAAGAACTGTTTACGACCTAAGATCACCAGCTGCAATGGTTGGTAAATTAAGACTTCAAGGTATGATGATTTATGAAAATAGATCAAAAGCTGGAGTGTCTTTTAGAGTTGGTACACCATCAAAAGCGATAATCGCTGCTGGTATTACTAAAGTGTTCGGTAAACAAGTATCTTACTCAGCATAATACTTAAATATAGGGCGCTTCGGCGCCCTAAATTACAGCTTGACAAACCACAAAAATTGTGATAGTATATATCATATAAAAAGGGAGAACAACAATGCCAAGAATTTATAAATCAAAAGTAAGACAAGATTTAGAACACCAAGATACATCAATTGCTGTTCTAAAAGAAACCATTAAATGGTTTAAAACACAAATTGAAGACCACGATTGTGGTTGGATGTACACAACCATTGAAGGTTGCAAGGCAAGAATTAGAGTAATACAAGACGAGAAAAAAGGTAAGAAAGTCAAACACTATTCGGAGTATCTATAATGGATTTAGAACACGGATTTGGATTGTTTGCTTTAGGTATGATATTAACTGTACTAGGTTTTGGTATTGCTTTTTATTTCGGTAGTAAACAAACTAAACCCGAACCTGAATTAACGGAAGTAGAAAAATCAATTAAAGATATATACAATGTCAAACTTAGCGACACAGAATAAAATAACACCTAGTGGTGTATATTTCATTGATGATGGCCACGATTATGTTAGAATCGGCGAAAGTGTTACACTTGACACAAGAATAAATGTTCATAAAGGTTCAACTGGTAAAAAAATAATTATTGATATACTTGAAACTATACCTGATAAAAAAGTTACAAAATACGAAGAAACATTAGCACAAAATTATTTTAAAGAATATCATAGCCACGCTTCTTTTTATGACAGAAAAATTATCAAATTCATTTCTGATTATTGTAGAAATAGAAAACTTGAAATATTAGGTTTAAAAGATAAAATTAACAAGAGATCAGGTAAGGTTTCTACCTTGTTTGGTATGGAATCAATCAATAGTCTTATGCCACCGTGTGATATGTTTCCTCATTTACCTGCTACATATATGGATAGAATTGATAAAAAAAATGGGCTAAAGCCTAGACAAATTATGCTAGATGGTAAAAGACTTAATTTGTCTTCCGCAGGCAAAAACTGGTATCAACAAATCACTAGAAATGCTAAAGAACAACAGTTAAAACAAATTAGAGCTGGACGAATAAAAAATTATACTTATGAAAATAAAGAAGATTAAGAAATCAGAATACCAAGACTATGCTGATTGTATCAGAAGCGATCAGATTTCAGCAGCAGGTGTATTAGACCTAATGAAAGACAAAGCATTTTACAAGTGGTATAAAAAGAAATACTTATGATATTAGTTGACCTTAATCAAGTTTTAATCTCAAACCTAATGGCACAGGTAAGAGGTAAAGGTGATGTTAAACCTAACAAAGATATGATTCGTCATATGGTATTAAACTCATTAAGAGGTTTCAATATAAAATTCAAAGAAGAATATGGTGATATGGTGTTATGTTCAGACGCCAGCGATCCTTGGCGTAAAGAGTTTTTTCCACTATACAAACATAGTAGAAAAGCTGCTAGACAAGACGGTCCTTTTGATTGGGCTAACATATTCAAAATGATTACAGAAATTAAGAACGAACTAAAAGATAATTTTCCATACAAACTAATGTATGTAGAAAATTCTGAAGCAGATGACTTGATTGCTGTTATCATTAAAATGCAAAAAGAAACCAAGTACCTAGTTGTGTCAGGTGACAAAGACTTTATTCAACTTCACAAGTATGGTAATGTGTATCAATACTCTCCTCTATTAAAAGGTTTTATAGGTGAACAAGAGGATCCTGTAAAATTTTTGAGAGAACAAATTATCAAAGGCGATAGATCAGATGGCGTACCTAATATATTAAGTGATGATGATGTATTTCAAAAAGGTGAAAGACAAAAACCTATTAAGAAAGCAATGCTAGAAGAATGGTCTAATATTGATAATATACCATTAGGATCAGAAACAAAAAAGAATTACAACCGGAACAAGAAACTTATTGACTTGTCCCAAATACCAAAAACGATAGAAACTAACATTATAAATACATATAACAATTATAAAGTAAAAGACAGGTCGCTCCTGTTACCTTATTTTATAGGAAAAAAACTGAAGACATTGATAGATAAGATTAATGACTTTTAAACAATTGAGGATATTATGGCTATAAGAGATAACGCACAATTAAGAAAAGGTATCGGATCCGAAGGATCAGGTGCTCCTACCGTACACGAGATTTTTACGAAAGTAAATAACGCAAAAGACAAGACTCAAAAGATTGCAATTTTAAAAGAATATGATAATCAGGCAATGAGGCAGTTATTAAAAGCTGGTTTTGATCCTAAAATCAAATTTGATTTACCTGATGGCAATCCACCTTACATTGCAAATGAGGCACCTGCTGGTACTGAACACACAAGTTTAGCAGCTGAGGCTAAAAAACTATATCATTTTGTAGTTGGGGGAAACAATACAATAAACAAGTTGAAAAAAGAAACTATGTTTATTCAGATATTAGAAGGTCTACAAGAAGATGACGCTGAGGTTCTAATGTCAATCAAAAATAAAAATCTTAATCAAACATATAAAGGTTTAACTGCTAATTTAGTTAAAGAAACCTTTAATTGGGATGATGATTTTATTCGACTCGACAAGTAAAACCACACATTTATAGGGGTGTTCACGCTTTGTTCTCATAGCACACCCCTAAAACTCAATAAAATCAACACTTATTATCGCTTGACTTTCTTCTATAAGTCTGATACTATAAATATATGAGAAAACAATTATTATATCTATTTTTAGCGTTTGTATATATCTGGTCGTGGAGTATATTTAATGCTTTAAAAGCAGATGAGAGAGTTATAAACACGACAGGTCATATTATCGTAGAGACCGTTAAGGGTACCGATATAGACCAAATGAAAGTTTTAGAAAGTGAACTAGAACATTTAGGTCATAAATTTGCTTTGGAATTTATTCCAATTATTGAGGCATATTTACCTTACATTATGGATAGAATGATGACAGATTTGAGATTGAGTTTAGATAAACAAAAGAAATGTTTATTGCTTAAAGACTCTAAAATCAAAGATAAGGATTGTCAATGATAGAATTTTTTAACAGCATACCGTTAGAATTAAAAGTTATAATTTTATCGTGTATAACAATGGGAATTATACAGCATTACAATGACTATAAAAAGAAAATCAGAAACGGCAAAGATGAAAGTTAAGAAGACTCTAAAAAGAGAACTTGTTAGCAATCGTAAGTACACAACAACATACAAGGATATTAAAAAATATTTTAAGATGTTGAATAAAACTATATTTAAAAATGTACTTATGCCTTTCAATGATATTCAATTAAAAGATTTAAAGTGGCAAAGATGTTATGGTCAAGTTATACTATGGGAATGGAAAGGCAAAGGTACTGTTCAATTTCATTTACAGATGTTACCAAAATACAGAAATAAAAAAGAGTTTGTGGAAACACTAGCACACGAAATGATCCACCTATATCAAATGAATTATAAAGGCGATACAGGTAATCACAATAAACTATTTTATTCATTTAGACCGAAGTTAAATAATATCGGCTTAGATTTATAAACAACTGAAAGATATATTATGGCAAGACAAGTGAAAGAGTTAGACCCCTATATTAAGGCAAGAGTAGGTGAGGCAATAATCAAGTTAAGTGAGTTAGTAAAACAATCTAATTTATCAGGTACAAGTAAACTATACTACACAGGACAATGGGCAAAAGATGTTTACGATAACTTTACAAATAAACAGGCGGCTGTAATCTTCAGCAAAGTAAGAAAGTTAGAATCAAATTTAACCTTTTATCAACAGAAATTAGAATCATTTACCGACCACGATCAAGTAGAGTGGGTAGGCTATGACTATTATGCCAAAAAAATATAATTGGGACAATCTATTAGATAGTTGTTGGAAGTGGACAAAGATCACTTTTGCAGTTAGTATTCTTTGCGTTTCAGCGTATTGGTACGGTACATTTAAACCTAACAAATGGTCAACTGCTACTGTAACTGCTCAACTAGAACAGTTTTACCTAGAAAAAATTAAAGATTTAGATTTAAGAGAACCTGAATTTACTTATAGTGATGATATGCAATTCGTTAGAGCAATGCACAAGTGCATAGACTATATTAATTTCACAACACCTAAAGACAAGAGAGTGCCTTGGGAGATGGTTATAGGTCAGGCTGCGTTAGAGTCTGGTTGGGGTAAGAGTAGATTTGCAACTAAAGGTAATAATCTATTCGGTATTAGAACCTTTACTGAAACAACGCCACACTTACTATTAGTAGGTGTAACTGAATGGCCAGGTTGGGGTGTAAGAAAGTTTAGTAGTAAATGTGATAGCGTAAAAGAATATTTTAGATTATTAAACGAACACCGTGCTTACAAAAAATTTAGAACTAAAAGACAAGTGATGTTAGAAAATAATAAACAACTTGATTCAATTGTATTAATCAAAACTTTAGATAAGTTTTCAACTACTAAAGATTATGACCAAAGAGTTATAAGAATGATTAAAAAGATCAGAAAATTAGAAACTAAATAATCATATGTTTTTAACACTATTAACTTTTATATCAGCGATCAGTATATCTGTAATAGCAGCAGGTTATTCTATTATAGGACTAGCAACCTTGTTTGCTGGTGCAACCACAGCCATTATTGCAATGGGTGGGGCATTAGAAGTAGGTAAGTTAGTTGCAGCCAGTTGGTTGTATAATAATTGGCGCTCAGATGTACCTAGACTTTTAAAATCATATCTGTTTATAGCAATTATAGTATTAGTATTCATAACCTCTATGGGTATCTTTGGTTTCTTATCAAAGGCACACCTAGATCAAGTTAAACCTACATCAAGTAATAATATTAAAATAGAACTAATTGACAATCAAATTCTTTCACAAGAAAAAATTATAGATAGATCACAAAAGACTTTAAATTTATTAGACAAGGCATTAGAAGTTTACATAGACAAAGAATATGTGACCAGAGGTTTAAAAGAGCGTAAGAAACAAAAACCTGAAAGGGACGCATTAACGAATGCTATAAATGAGGCGAGTGATAAGATAACTGAACTATCAGATAAAAGAGGTAGTTTAAAACTAGAACAAGATAAGATAGAGGCAGAGGTAGGACCTATTAAATATATTGCTGAACTTATATATGGTGATGACGCAAAGGACTATTTTGACCACGCTGTTAGAATTGTAATACTGATATTAATATTTGTATTTGATCCTCTTGCAGTATTACTATTAATAGCTGCTAACATATCATTAAGACAATGGAGATTGGCGAGAAATGAAAAACAAAATATCAAAGACGAAGAAGAAAAAGAGAGTAAGAAGCAAAAGGATTGGCAGAAAGAAGCTGTTAATGCAAAAGCTAGGGCGAAAGACTACCGAGATAAGCAAAGAATTTACAAAGATTTTTTTGGAAAACTAGGTAAGAGAACTTTAAACAATAGAGATTATGAAGATTTTTTTGCTAAAATGGGAACTGAAGAATTGAAAAACTTAGGACTTGATCCAGATGAGATAAGACTTAAAATGGATCAGATAATGGAATGGAATGCGAATAGCGATACTGATAGCAAGTAGTTTACTTTTAAACGCTTGTGCTGTAGCACCCTCTTGGTTAGCAACTTCAGGTGGTGCATATTCAGAATACAAAGTATTATCAGCTGCCAAAACAGGATTAGATTTAGGTCTATCAGCAAACGATTTACCTACAACAAATGACTATGCTTTATCGCAGATAACAGGATATGATTGTAGAGTTAAAAGAGGTATAAAAAAAGGTATTGAATATATGTGTAAAAGCGTAGTTGCTACACCTATTATACCAAAAAAGAAACCAAAAGAGCTTGACAAACCCGATAATAAGTGATATAGTATAGTATATGATGACAATTGAAGATATAAAAAGATTAAAAATCAAACAACATAGATTAGACAATCTAGCAAAAGCTTGTGCTGACGCTAAATCAGATGATATGAAATCTATGTGGTATATGAAATTAAAAAAATTAGCAAAAGAATATGATATGATGAGTTACTTTGCGAGGTTAATACACTAGTGAATATATTTTACCTAGATAAAAATCCAAATACTGCTGCTAAGATGATGTGTGATAAACATATTATCAAAATGATATTAGAGTCTGCTCAAATGCTATGTACTGCTAAAAGAGTATTAGACGGCACAATGTATCTAGGCAAGACAAAGAACAATAGAAATATTAAAAGATGGCGATTAGATAATGATAACGAAGAAGCAACTATATACAAGGCAGGTTGGCTAGGTCACCCTAGTACACAATGGGTTCTAAAGTCTGCTTACAATTACAGCTGGCTATATAACCATATGATTGCTCTGAATGAAGAATACAAATTAAGATGGCAAAAAACTAAAAATCATATCTCAATAGACAAGTTGGGTGTGTTACTAAAAGACCCACCTAAAAATGCACCTATCAATGTGATAGGCACAGACGCTACACCAGCAATGCCAGATCATTGTAAGATACCTAATGATGTAGTTGGGTCATATAGAAAATACTATATACTAGAGAAGATAAGATTTGCCAAGTGGGAAAAACCTAACGCAATAATGCCCGAGTGGTTTAAGGAAGGAATAAATGTTTGATTACATAGTAGGTGGTGGTATAGTAACAAAATCAAACTTTTTTACACCAGAAAAATTTGAAAGTATTAAACAAGATATTAAAACTTTTGATTGGGAAGAAAGACATCAACCATTAAAGATGGCATATGGTAATAGATTTCAAGGTATGCCTTGTTATCAAGTCATATACGATAAAGAGAATGATTATATTATAGATAAAATAGAAGAAATAATAAAACATCCTATTAAAGATTTTTCTATGATTGCAAGAAAAATTTTAATAAGTGAAATAAAGGCATCCCCACAAGATTTTAGTAAATATGGTTTTGTACATAGAGATTTAGAAAGAGAATTTGTTTCAGAATCTTTATTAGCAGGTATGATGTACTTTGACCAATCTTATGACGGTGGTACAGCATTTTTTCATAATCAATTGGAAAAAGCACCAGACATATATGTAAGTAGTTTTCCAAATAGATTAGTTTTATATAACGGTGGTAGATATCACGCTAATTGTTTTGATTACACAATGGAAGAAAGAATAACATTTTCTTTTTTCTTTAAACTAAAATAGAAAGATATATAATGGACTTTTTAGAAAAAACAATCAAAGAACAAGAACTGTTAAATATGAGTTATAAACAATCAAAACAAAATAAAGCAGATAGACATTTAGAATCATTTAGTGATGATTTAAGAAATAGTATTAACAAAGCAATAAAGGCAAAACCAATGATAAGACAATATACATATGAAGAAGAAGAAATATTAAGAAAAGGATTGAGTGATGGCGAAACCAAAGAAGACTAAAGAACCTAGAGGTAAAATTTACGAAAGAAATCCTATGACAGGAGTTATTCGTTGGAGATACACAGATGAGTCACCTGATAAATTCGGTTGGCCTAATTACGGAAGAATATTAAAGGAGAAAATAAAATGATAAAAGAAGCACTAATTAAAAAACTAGAAGGTGATGTAGCAGTTGCAGAAACAGATTTAAAAGTCTTTTTAGGTAGTCCTATTGGCGTTGCTGAACATATAGACTATGTTGCTACAGCAGAAAAGAAAACAACATTATTAGCAGAAGCAAAAGATAAATTAGAAACACTTAAAAATCTTTAATGCCTATCTACACTTTTTATAATAAAAGAACTAAAAAAGAATATGACGATATGATGTCAATATCTGAAATGGAATCTTATTTGTCAAAGAATAAACATATTTCACAAGTATTGCAACCTATAAATATTGTTTCAGGAGTTGCAGGACTAACGCATAAGAATGACCAAGGTTGGAAAGAAAATATGCAAAGGATTGCTGAGGCACACCCTACAAGTCCTCTTGGCGAAAGATACGGCAAGAAATCAATCAAACAAATTAAAACTCAACAAGCATTAACAAAGAACAAACAGCGAATAGCAAGTAGAAGGAAAAAGTAATATGAATAAAGACATACCTGATTATATGCGAGAGTTTGATACTTCAGATGATTGGGGTATGACACCTGTATCATCTACACCAACAAACACACCTAGTGTTGATCCTAAACTAGTAGAAAATTCTAATTTAGAAATATCAAAAGTAAAAGGTGATGTATCAGATATTAAGTCAATGATGAATGAGATTATGCAGATAGTGGCAGAGAAAGATACTATTACAAAAGAAGTATCAGACGAAGAAACAATAAAAAGATTTAAGGACATTGAGAAAATTGTATTACCTTTTTTATATAACTTAGGTAAAACAGACGAACCTTATATACATTGGCCAAATAGAGGACCGATTATTAAGGCACAAATAGAGAAAATACTAAAACTTACAAGGGGATAATATGACAGCGAAAGCTAAACATAAAGAACTAAAAAGAGCCGTGTTAGATATTGAGAACAAAAGAGAAAAAGATAGAACTAACAGCACTTGGTACGATTTAAGAACTCTAAAGAAACTTAAACTAAAAGCAAAGGAAAAGATAAATGCAACTAAGCAACAATTTTTCGCTTAAAGAAATGACTGCCTCTCAAACGGCAGACAGACACGGAATTACTAATAATCCAAGCGAAGATCATATGGATAATATGAAAAAATTATGTGAATCCATACTACAACCAATTAGAGAACACTATGGCAAAGTTGTATCAGTATCCAGTGGGTACAGATCACCAGAGTTATGTGTTAAGATAGGATCAAGTTTAAAATCTCAGCACGCCAAGGGCCAAGCTGCGGACTTTGAAATATTTGGGATCCCAAATGCTGACTTGGCAAAATATATTATAGATAAATTAGATTTTGACCAGTTGATATTGGAATACCATAACACGGAAGAACCTAACAGCGGTTGGATTCATTGTTCATACAAGAATCCTGAAGACAATAGAAAACAAGTTTTAAGAGCATACAGAAATGGTGATGGTAAGACTATTTACGAACCATACGACCCTAGCTGAGCTGTTGAAACTCTTAACAATGAACAAAAGAGAGAACGAGATAAACTTGTGTCGCATTATATGTTACACAGATCAATCTAGTGCTTGACTTTTTGATAATATAATGTTATAATGTAATTATGAATAAATTTAAATTTGAAAATATAGATAAGACACTCTTACCTAAAACTAAAGGTAAGAGTATAGACGGACATAGATTTTATGCAATAGATGATAAGAATTATCCATCTGTAACTACTGTTCTAAACATAAGAAAAAAAGAAGGATTACTTCAATGGCGTAAGAATGTTGGAGAAGGTGCTGCTAATTGGGAAATGGGTCGTGCTGCTCGTAGAGGTACAGCAACACACACACTCATTGAACAATACATTAAAGGTGAAACACCTAGTGAGAGATCAGTATTACCAATAGGTCTTTTTAGATTATTAAAACCTTATGTAGATCAGGTTAACAATATTCACTTATTAGAAGCGTGTATGTACTCACACAAGTTGACCATTGCAGGTCAAGTTGATTGTGTTGCAGAATACAATGGTAAGTTATCTGTAATAGATTTTAAAACAGCAAACAAAGAACGACAAGAATCTTGGATAGAGAACTACTTTTTACAGACTACTGCCTATGCTATTATGTATGAGGAGATATTCGGTAAACCCATAGAACAAATAGTCATATTACTTGCAGGTGAAGACGGTTCTGTCGCTTGCTACAAAAAGAATCCTAATGATTACAAAGAGTCGCTCGGTAAAGCGATACAAGAGTTTTATAAATATTACGAAGAACTAAACAAAGATAAAGTCAAAAGTATTACATAGAATGAAAAGGTGATTTAAATTCTACTTGCGACCTAAAACGCTAAAGGATAAAATGAAGAAATTAGTATTAATATTAAGTATATTATTTGCTACAGTTGTATATGCTGGCCACGAAGAAGGTTTAAGAGATGGAGAAGTTTATATACAACAGTTACCTGCTTTATGTGGGTCGCCAGAAAATATACAAAAATATTTAGACCATAAGAAATTAAAACCATTACATATCTCTCTAGGTAGAGAAGCAATGGACCCAACAGGATTACCAGTTTATATGATGACTTATATGGTGAACGATAACAAAACAGAAAGTGCTACTGTATTAACTATACCAAATAATACAGAAAGTTGTATCCTGTACCATACATTTGATCTTGTAATGGAACTTAAAGAAAAACAAAAGAATTAGACGGCGAAGGTAATATAATAACTAGTGAGGACGGTGGTGCAATTCCACCCACCTCCACCAATTTAAAACACATTGAGGTGTGCTTTGAGGGGGTGAATCAGATTCGACTACTACTAAACCTTACTGGAGTTTAATCGCTGACACCGTAATGTCAACTTATAAACGCTAACGAAAGTTACGCTTTAGCAGCTTAGTCTGCTTAGGGTTTGCCTGTACCTAGTAACAGAAACAGGCATACAAAAGGATATAATGAACCAGGCGACACCGACAGAAATTCCAAACACATATTACAGAATACCTATCGTAAAGGATAGGTGGGCCCCTATTGTGGTTACGCTAGCGGGTAACCACACTAGACAAATTAACAATTATATGTTATAATGAAAGTATAAATGAATAGTAAAGAATTTAGTTTAAAGATAGAATCAGTAGTTAAAATGAAAAGAGTATCTTATATGGATGCCATCATAGACTATTGTAATCTAAACGACATTGATGTAGGAACTGTTAAAGCAATGGTTAATAAATCATTAAAAGAAAAAATCAAACACGAGGCAGTTAATTTAAAAATGCTTAAAGAGAAAAAAGGTGGTACTCTACCTGTATGAATGGAATGGAGATGTTATACCACATCTTATTTGTAGAGAAATCTACTGCTCTATGGGGTCTAATAGGACTAGGAGTTATAATTGCAGTTTTAAGTGTACTATATGATATTGGCTGTGAACAAAACAATGAATGAAGAAAAGGAAAATATAATGGATAAAATACCAGAACATAAATTTAAATGTAGATTTCAACACCAGACATTTATGATATGGAAAGATGTATCAACAGATGATATGTTTAAAGACAAGAAGGTGGTAATATTTGGATTACCAGGTGCATTTACACCAACTTGTTCATCAAAACACTTACCCGAATACGAGGAGAAGTATGAACTATTTAAAGAACAAGGTATAGACGATATATATTGTATATCAGTTAATGACGCCTTTGTAATGAATGCTTGGGGTAGTAGTTTAGTGCCTAAAGTAGAGAAAGTCTTTTTATGTCCTGATGGTGATGGAAAATTTACAGATAAAATGAAAATGTTAATTGATAAACCTAAAGTAGGATTTGGTTTAAGAAGTTGGAGATATTCTGCTCTAGTTAATAATGGTGTAATAGAAAAAATGTTTATTGAATCAGGTAAAAATAATGAGAGTGCTGATGAAGATCCTTACGAAGTATCAGGTGCAACAATTATGTTAGATTATTTAAAGGACAACAAATAATAAATGTATGGAGGGTTTGATGTTTTTAGAGTCTATATGGCAGTTAAATTACATTTTACTACCAACTATAATTATTTTGACTATGATGGTAAGGTAAACATTAAACTAGACACATTTACAAAACGAAATGATAGATATTTTTTTCATAAACTCAGCACAAAATACAATAAGGATGAAATACTTGATTTCTTTGTTGCAAACTTTACTGAAAAAGATAAAAACTGGATTGGAAACTTACTAGAAAATGATGGACGAGATATTTACCTCAAATATAAAAAGGTTAAAGATAATTTTAAGTACCATTTTAGAAACGATTTTGTTAATATTCTTTCTGATTTCAACAGTAAGCGTATTAGTTTTGATGATGGTTTCGTTTGCAATAATGGACAACACCCTAGACTTTTACGCTTACTTATTCAAAGGAGAGCGTCATTCCAATCCTTCGTTGTGCTTGACCAAATCTTATCGTTTATCAAAAATTGGAATAAACAAATTGAAGAAAAGGTTGTGTGGCCTAAAATCGCACATAAGGTTTCCAAGTTGAAACCTTTTATAAAATATAATATAACTGAATGTAAGTTAATAATGAAAGAGGTAATAAGAAACAATGACTAAACCAAAAATAGAATTTATATCTCTAGTATCAGGTGTAGATAAGACAATGCCTATAATAGAGGCGAGTAAACATAAACCATCTTGGATTAAGAGAGCGGCTGAAGATTTTAAATCTAAAGGTTCTATCACTCAACAAGTTAGAGGTGGAGAACAAATGTATGCTGATCCTAATTCACAAAAATTCAATCCTGGAGAAACAAGACACACATCAAAATGTCCTGCTCTACAGCAGTTTCATAACACAGGTTATATTATGAGATTACATACTGATATAAAAATAGATGTAAGTCCTGATGGCACAATGTATCAATCATCAATACCTGGTGGTAACCCAGAAACTAAAGAACTTATTACATCACATATGGAACAATCAATGTATCCTTTCTTTGAAAATTGGCCTAAAGGTACAATGAAACAAGTATTGAAATTTAATTTACCTTGGGTAGCAAGAATACCTAAAGGATATAAACTGTTGCAAATGCACCCTATGTACCTAGACGACAATAGGTTCACAACTTGTTCAGGTATATTAGAACCACAGTTAGGACACGCTGCTATAGGAACTATACCTTTCTTTTGCCACTTCACAGGAGTTGAAACAATTAAGGCAGGAACACCTATTGCTCAATTTGTATTGATACCAGATGAAGATAACGAAATGAAAGTAATTGACTTTGAAGATGATAAAAATTATATCAAAGAAAGATCAATGAACTATTTACAATTACAACAATCATTTAATAAAAACTACAACAAGATTAGAGAGTTTTGGAAGAGTTACGGTTGGTAATATGGTATGGAGTAATAATGAAAAAGGACTTGTTGAAGAACTAAACAAACTTGCTATATTTGCAGACAATCCATTAGTTGTAGAAGGCACATCATACTCTGCCTTTGACGCAATTAGCGATAAGTTTGTTTGTGAATTTAAGAAAAGAAACTTTGAAAGCGACCACAAGTATGCTTTAGAAGGTCTTATTGTTGAGAGAAAGAAATACGATAGTCTGATTGAGAAAAGTGAATTTTTTAAGAAAGAGGCATTGTATATCAATAAGTTTACAGACAACAAGATAGTAATATGGAACTTAACTGATATGACAAAGTTTAGTTTTGATTTCAAATGGCATATGAAGAAGATGAACAAGAGAACTTTCCAATCTAAATTTGACAAGACAGAAAAAGAAGTAGCACTACTAAAACCTAAAGACGGCAAAGTATATGAGTAGAGTATTCTGTATCGGTAATGGTGAGAGTAGAAAGCATTTAGATTTAGAAACATTAAGACCACACGGCAAGATATATGGTTGTAATGCTTTGTATAGAGATTTTAAACCAGATGTAATTACTGCTGTTGATATGGGCATAATGCACGAGATATACAATTCAGGTTATGCACAAGACAACAAGTGTGTGTTTAGAGATTGGAACACAATGCCTGGTGATATGTACGATCAATTATTATATGCAGGTCAAAACTATTCAGACCAAGATTACGATTTAATTAAGAAAGAAAATGTAATCAACAGTAATGAACGAGGTGATTGTAAAGAGTTTGTATTACACGGTTCTAATTTAGCAGGTGTAATAGAGATAATGAAAAAGAATAAGACTAGAGAAGAAAAGAAAGTTAATCACTCATTAATAAATGTAAGTTGGGTTACCAGCGATGATAAGGTCAGAGCAGTACAAGA
>Ga0209711_10001973_pt1 | contig 19139 bp, 20 predicted proteins | sample ArcticOcean_MG_C_7_FD_187441 | JGI IMG/M metagenome (GOLD analysis project Ga0209711, IMG submission 187441) | Marine microbial communities from western Arctic Ocean - ArcticOcean_MG_CB11_88 (SPAdes) (version 2) | ecosystem: Environmental > Aquatic > Marine > Oceanic | place: Arctic Ocean... | reverse complement strand
TATCTTGGAGTAGTGGTGCCCCCACACGGACTCGAACCGCGGACCTACTGATTACAAATCAGTTGCTCTACCAGCTGAGCTATAGGGGCACTTCGGGCGCAATTATGGCAAAAATTCTGCGTATGCAAGCCCTAGCGGTATGCTTTTGCCAAAAGAATTATAGCACCGAGGGAAAGCATCACCACCATGAGGGCAGCTGGCGCGGCGGCATTGAAATTTTCAAGGTTCGCTTGACCATAAATATGGGTGGAGAGCGTGTCAAAATTAAATGGTCGCAACAATAATGTTGCCGGCAATTCCTTTACTGTGTCCACAAAAACCAACACAAGGGCGGAGGCAAGGCTGCCACGCATAAGGGGTTGATAAATTTTAAAAAACAATGCCCTTGGAGAGCTGCCTAGCGACTGGGCCGCAAGCGGAATATTCGTTGAAATAGAAGCCAAACCGGCTTCTGAAGCCCCAACACCAATGGCAAAAAACCGCACCACATATGCGAGAATTAATGCGCCCACGCTACCCGTTAATATAAGCCCTGGATCAATGTTAAAAACTGAATAAATTACATCGGCAATCCAGTTATCAAATAATGCTAAGGGAACCAAAATTCCAAGACCAAGCACCGCCCCCGGAAACGCGTAGCCCAATGTAGTCAAAGTTGGCAAAAACTTGCGCATAAGAGGCGCGCTCCCCTTGAGCCCTATAACCATGACAGCAGATAATCCCACAACCAACGCAGCGCTGATGGAGCCCAAAAGCAAACTATTTCCCGCTGCGCGCCAAAGCCCTATTGCGCTCCACAAACTACTATCGCCCAGAGAAGGCTTTACCAGAACTATAAGGGGGATCAGAAACCCAATTGAGATGGGTATTAAACAATATAACAGCACAAGCACACCAACGAAGCCTGTTGAGGTTTGCGGTTGGATGCTCGCCATTTGACGACCAGATTTATTGAACTGTGCCTTGCGGCGGCCCATTTTCTCAAGCCAAAGTAAAACACCCACAATAGCCACAGCCATTAAGGCTAATTGCGCGGCACCACCTGGGTTGTAACTTTCCAACCAAAGCGAAAAAATACCAGTGGTGAGGGTTTGAACAGCAAAATAATCTACTGTGCCAAAATCATTCAGGGTTTCCATCATGACAATTGCAGTGCCTGCCGCAATCGCAGGACGCGCCTGCGGCAGGCTCACACGCCAAAACTGCCGCGCATTCCCAAGCCCTAGCGATCGGGCAACATCCTGGCCACTGGCAGGCAATTCTCTAAACGCGGCACGCGCCAGCAAATAAACATAAGGATAAAGCGTAAAGGACAGTACCAAAATCGCACCAGGAAGCGATCTAATATTTGGGAACCAATAGGCGCGGGCCGAGGCCCATCCCCCAAAGTCACGCAAATATGTCTGTAAAGGGCCAGCATATTCCAAAACATCAACCCATGCATAAGCAGCAACAAAAGACGGCACAGCGAGGGGAAGAAACAGAGCATATTGCAAAACTCCACGGCCCGGGAAGTCTAGATGCGTCACTAGATAAGCCAAAGATGTGCCCAGACAGAGGCTCAGCGACCCAACCCCCAACATAAGCGTAAGGCTGTTGGTCAAATAGCGCGGTAGTACGGTAGCTAACAGGTGCTCCCACAGTGATGTATCAACGGAAAGGGCCATCCAAGTTATTGAGAGGATCGGCAAAATAACACACGCCACAATTATAACTGCGACCAAGCTACCGAAATTTAGCCTCTTTTTTAGTTTTTCTGCCACTAGTTTCTCATTTTTCGTTTCAAGTATTTGGCTTTATTAGTAAATACAATTTTTTGACACCAAGATTTACATCTTAGGCGCAATTACCTGATTCAGATTTTTTTATCATTTTGGTACTGATTACACGGGCTAAGAAGGTATTCACGCCTCACTTGTGAAGAACAAAGAGAGCATTGTCTATAAACAGGTCAAACTGCCAAATATAAAAATTACAAAATTAGTATGCATTCAGCAGAGAAGCGTCGCCAAAGTTTGTATAGTCGCAATTAAACTCACCTTTATAACTACATTCCTAAGGCTTCTTTATACATTTCCAGAAGGGCCTCTTCTTCAGCAATGTCATCTTTATCACGTTTACGCATTGTAATCAGTTTGCGCATCACTTTTGTGTCATAACCACGACCCTTTGCTTCAGCCATGACCTCTTTTTGCTGTTCAGCAAGATCTTTTCTCTCTGCATCCAAGCGCTCAATACGTTCTATAAATTGGCGCAATTCGTCTGCAGTAACGCGATAGCTGCTATCAATGTCTGACATAGGGAAACTCCGTTTCAAAAATAAGCTGCAGCAGCGATACCCGTCGCTTTCGACTTGCACAAGCCGCCTCCCTTCGCGAATGTGCCTCAAATTTGATTTATCGGAGTATACAATGAATTGGCTCATCATCCCCGGCGTTATGGTAACTTGCATCGGGCTTGGCCTGCTGCTCTATACAATAGCCTGGATTTGGCGTGCTAAAAAACAAGGGGTCAGTGACACTGAAATGAAGGCTCAACTGCAAGCTGCAATCGCGTGGAATCTGGGTGCTATGGGATGCTCAGCAATCGGCCTGATGATGGTTGTACTTGGGGCATTTTTGTAAGATTTTCATCAAAATTGCTTATAATATAGTTAAACTACTAGACGCTTGGAATTCTCAAGGTTAGCAAGGTTGCATGCATATAAATCAGCTTTCCCCAGATTATTCGGTAGCGGCGCAGATCGTAATCGAAGATGTTGCTACAATCGTAAACGCAGGCTTCAAATCAGTGATTTGCAATCGCCCGGATCAGGAAAATCCCGTGCCTTGTCAAATAGAGGCGATCAAAGCTGCAGTACTGGCGGCTGGATTGGAGTTTGCAGAGAATGTTTTTGATTCCGACAGTTTCGGATCAGAGAAGGTTAAGCGTCAAACTGAACTGCTAAAACAAATGCCTAGTCCAGTTCTGGCTTACTGTGCATCGGGAAACCGCTGCAGTGTGATTTGGGCCTTCTCGCTTGCCGGTACCCTAGAGATAGATGCAATCTTAGAGGCAACCACACATGCCGGTTATAAATTGTCACATCTTAGGCCTCAGCTTGAGCATTTAGCTACGCGGTAGACTAATACGAAAAGCCGCTCCATGTTGCCCCGGAAGATAAGCTACCTGTCCGCCTAAATTATTGATGATTTCGCGGCAAATAGAGAGGCCCAATCCAGCACCTCCTGCTTTTGAATGGTCTGAGACGCGCGCGAATTTCTCAAAAATTATATCTTGGTTGACCTTATCTATCCCAGATCCATTGTCTATGAAATCAACAATCAAAACCCCTGCAGTAGCGGATACATTTATCCGAAGCTCAGCGGCTGGTACAATGCAGTATTTGGCCGCATTCGACATGAGATTGATGAAAACCTGCGTCAAACGGCCAGGATCAGTCAAGAACACCACATCTTCTCGACTAGTATTTCTGCGAATGTTGATGACATCATCAACATTGGCCGAAGCAACTGCGCGATTTAAAATATCACAAAGATTTATTGATTGTAAATCGAGGGCCACCTGACCATTCTCGAGCACAGACAGGTCTAACAGGTCGTCAAGTAGCCGTGTTAAACGCTGTGTTTCTTCTTGAATTATCATAGCATATTTTGGCCGGTCACCTGACTTCAGATCCGGATCTTGTAAAATTTCAGAAAATGCCCGGATCGAGGTCATGGGCGTGCGTAACTCATGGCTAATTTGGGTTAGGAACGCATCTTTTTGGGTTGAAAGGTTCATCAGTTTTTCATTTGCATCACGCAACTGCCGAGCGGTTGTTGTCAATTCACCTGACTGGGCTTCAAGTTGACTAGAATATTCCATTATTTGAGCAGTTTCATCCGCAACCGCCATCAGATCCTCCACTGTTACAGATGCGCCCCCAGCCATTTGCCCCAACATAGCATGGGCTGTGGCTGCCCCAACACTACCAGCCAAACTACGCTCTAATGTCTCCAAAAACTGTGGTGTAGAGTCAGGTAAGTAGCCTTTTTTTCCTTGCTTTTGTGCCATGTTGCGAAATAGGGTTTGTGCTTGCGCAGCTCCCATAATCCGCTGAGCCATGATCAAAAGATCTTCCGCATCAGCCGCGCCACGTTGCCATCCGCGCGCAACAGAGCCGCTGTCAAAAGCACTGACAAACTGAACCGCTTGAACCCTCTCTAATGGTGATGCCTTGGAAAAAATTGATCCTGCTATAAATGCGAAAGAATTGAGTAATATCGACCACAAAACAGCGTGCAGAACCGGATCTAGACCCTGAATACCAAACAAAGCTGTCGGCCTGAGCCAATTTATACCCCAGAGCCCATGATCGATAGTATTTTGCGAAATCAAAACTTCGGGGCCAAAGGACGGCAGGAACATGGTAAAGCTCCAAATTACGAAGCCACATATCAGTCCTAACACCGCGCCAACTTTGGTGGCGCCACGCCAGAAAATACCACCCAACATTGCAGGCAAAATCTGGGCAACACCTGCAAATGATATTAATCCGATGGACGCCAAAGCAGCGCCACCACCCGATACTTGGTAATATAAATATCCAAGACCCAGAATTCCTGCAATTGAAAGGCGCCGCGATATCAAGACCACACTTCGCACGTCGCCTGAAATAGTTGCACCGCGCCCGCGAGCACGTAACCATATCGGGGTTACTATATGATTGGAAACCATGGTCGAGAGCGCAATAGCTGCAACAATGACCATAGAAGTGGCCGATGAAAATCCACCTAAAAAAGCAAGCATGGCCAAACCATTTTGCTCAGCTGACAACGGCAGTGTGAGCACAAATAAATCTGGGTTGGATCCTGCGGGAAGTATATCAAGACCCACAACCGCAATAGGGATCACAAACAAAGACATAAGCAATAAATAAAGAGGAAACGCCCACCCAGCAGTGGGCAGATGGCTTTCCTCTGAATTTTCAACCACCATCACCTGGAACATGCGCGGCAGGCATAGAAAGGCTGCCGCTGATAGAAATGTCAGCCCTAACCATCGGCCCGTGCTCACTTGCCATTTCGAAATTGGAGAGGCATCAATGCGTGCCAGAACGTCTCCCACTCCGTCAGCTAGCCCCCAAACCACAAAAGTTCCCACTGCAAGCAAGGCAAAAAGTTTGACGATGGCTTCAACTGCGATTGCCATAACCACACCGCTGTGTCGTTCATTAACATCCAGGTTACGGGTACCAAAAATAATTGTAAAAACAGCAAGGCCTGCAGCAACCCAAAGTGCGATGTTAGAGATGCTGACAATGCTTTGTGCGTCTTTGGCAAACACCGATACAGACAGAGTGACAGATTGTAACTGCAATGCTATGTAGGGCGTCGTGCCCACTACTGCCATAAACGTCACCAATCCCCCAAGAAATGCAGACTTTCCAAAGCGTGAGGAGATGAGATCCGCGATGGATGTGATACGCTCCGCCCGGGCAATCCGCACCAGCCGCCGCAAGATAAGCCACCAGCCGATCAACACCGCTGTCGGACCCAAATATATTGTCAGAAACTCCAGCCCAGACCGTGCAGCATAGCCCACAGCCCCATAAAATGTCCAGGCTGTACAATAAATGGACAGGGATAAGGTATAGATCAGAGGCGTGCGCATCCACCCACCACGGCCCAAACCCGCAGCACGTTCAGCCCAAAAAGCAACACAAAACAAGAATGCAACATAGATTAGCGATACAAAAATTAGGAGATCAAGCGACAGCATTCAGCCCCGCCCCACCCCAAAATTTTTAATCAAAATCGCTAACACTGCTGCAAAAAATATTATACCAAACCATACGGTGAACAGGTAGATCAACGCAGTGGATGTGGAAGTCGTCAAATTTGGATCCGCCTGTTCGATGCGTGGCCAAAGCACTGGTATCAAAATTAAAACAACGCCAACAATTGGTAAAGCCAAAGCCGCATCTATCAAGCGCCGAGCGCGAGCCGCATTTGAATCTCGCACTAGATGCCCATTGGTATCATCACTCATTGTTCGTGCCCAACAAGCGCGTTCATGGTCCGTAGAACTTCAGCATTCGAGAACGGTTTGATCATGAATTGCGTGGCACCCTTTGCCAAAGCCAACTCACGGTCTTTGGTTTGCCCCCTAGCTGTTAACATTAGTATTGGAATTTCGCGGTATTCGGGAACTGCGCGGAGCTCTTCTAGAATTTCAAAGCCAGATTTATTTGGAAGCATTACGTCCAATATGATCGCGTTGGGACCAGTTTGTATTGCCGTAGTCATAGCGTTTCCGCCATCTGAATGCGCATCAACCTTCCAGCCATCCCTCAAAAAAATAAAACTAAGGGCCTCAATGATATTAGGTTCGTCTTCGATTATTAGAACGTGTCTGATGTTAACCTCCTCAGTTTTGCGTTCTATTTCACCTTGCACTAAATCCGATAGATAGGGCCTTTGTCAAAACCCATCTGTAAATATTGATGGTTCACTGCGTGCCAAGCAAGCCTGGACGCTGCATAATCGACATGTGCTGCCTAAGGTTATTAGAGGTGGGGTCGGCACCAGTTGGGCCGGTATAATTAACATTGTTGAGCGTACAACGGCCGGGTCTTCAAAATTGGAAGGCGCAACCCGCTCTGCGATCGAGAATGTTTCATAGAATGCACGATCACGGCTGTCGCCCGGTCTAGCTTGGTATTCAACGTGTTGGCGTAAGGGAACGCCTATTTGTGTCAGCGAAGAATACAAAGGCCAAAGAGCACACGCTGAACCTACTCGAGGCGCTTGGAACCCGATAGAGGGCTGCTTGCGCAAAAGACTACCACTGCCGTCGCATGTCATCAAACCCACGGGCGGCCTATTTTTGTGTAATGGCAGGCTAGCCAATCGCCTAAAGATTACTGGTAATGGGAGCTGCGTTTCACTGGCCATCTGCGCGGGATCTAGGCCCCATTCAGCTACCATCTTGAGGAGTTTTGGCAGAGCAAGCCTCTGCACATCATCCCAATACTGCTTGAAATAGGTGTACCCCAATTTCTGCGCAGCCAGGGAGGCATTAATCAAAATAGCGTCCACAACAGTATCAGACCACACAGCCAAATCTTCTAAATGTGGAAAGTGATAGTTATTTTTCAGTAACAGAGCTTCCAACTCGTCCAGCGGTGAAAGTGCGCTAAACACCTGGTCAGCATCGGCGTCCAAATAGTCCGCAAGAGATTGGCTTGCTGTGGCCAATCGGATGCTGTCTTGAAAGACGTTTGCTTGGAAACGTTTCTGCCAATTTTGGTCCATCTTGCCAGGCTCTGCCAAAATACTGGCGGTTGAGCGAATGGCTGAAACTGTTGAGAGTACCTCATGCAGCGCTTCTGACAAAAAGGGATCATGAGCCAAGCGGTCCGACAAGCTGCCTATAGTTTGCTGAAGTGCAAAAATCTGAGATTGCTGTGCCAAAATCAATTCTGCCCAATCTGTAAAACGATCGGCGAAATCTTCTGTTCGTTTCAAGTCGATATTCGCATTAGGTTGCTCCGTCGCTGCATCTCGCAATGCATTTAGCATCTGGCTTGCCGCTCCCTTCGCAAGTGATGCTGAATCTGTCTTCAAAACAACTGCTAGATCAAGCAACAGCTTACCACCGATTCGACGTCGATTATGCTCAATAAGATTGAGGTATGACCCCGATATCCCCGCACGCCGCGCAACTTCAGACTGGCGCAACCCCAAAGCCATCCTGCGTTCTCGGATACGAGTTCCAGCGAAAGCGCTGCGCGGCATCTTTATATCCTTAATTTAACAATGGAGCAGTTTGCTATTTTAGCATTTATGTAAAATTATTTACAAAAAAAAACAAGCCGTGGTGTAGTTATTTACAAAATATTTAAATGAACCAACACCAGAGTTGAACAACAATCCGCTGAAAGACGAAACTAGTCCAACACTTGAACAGTGTTTTGGGGAGACCGGCAAAAGTCTGATCCCCTTTTCAATCAATCGGGAGGACTTCAATGTCTAAATCAATTTTAACACGTCGCAGCGTCTTGCAAACCGGGGCCGTTGCCGGCGCCAGTTTGGCGCTGCCGACGATATTAACTGCGGGTAGCCACAGTGGCTATACCAACGCCCCAACTGGTGGCACTGTCACTTTGGGTTTCAACGTTCCACAGACTGGCGCATATGCAGACGAAGGCGCCGATGAACTTCGCGCTTACGAACTGGCTGTAGAGCACCTAAACGGTGGTGGCGACGGCGGCATGATGAATACTTTCTCTTCCAAAACCTTGGAAGGTAACGGCATCTTGGGCAAAAAAATTCAATATGTAACTGGTGACACTCAGACAAAATCTGATGCGGCTCGTGCGTCTGCCAAATCCATGATTGAAAAAGATGGTGCAGTCATGATCACTGGTGGCTCTTCTTCTGGTGTGGCTATTGCGGTGCAGGGATTGTGCCAAGAGGCTGGCGTGATTTTCATGGCTGGTCTAACACACTCCAACGACACAACTGGGAAAGATAAGAAAGCCAATGGCTTCCGTCACTTTTTTAACGGTTACATGTCTGCGGCTGCTCTGGCGCCTGTTTTGGAAGCTCGTTACGGTAAAGACCGTAATGCGTATCACCTGACAGCAGACTATACTTGGGGCTGGACCCAAGAAGAATCTATCGCTGCTGCAACAGAAGCTATGGGTTGGAACACTGTTAACAAAGTGCGTACACCGCTTAAAGCAACGGATTTCTCATCCTATATAGCACCTGTCCTAAATTCCGGCGCAGATGTTTTGGTTCTGAACCACTACGGCGGGAACATGGTTAACTCTTTGACCAACGCAGTTCAGTTTGGTTTGCGCGACAAAATCGTAAACAACAAAAACTTCGAAATTGTTGTTCCTTTGTACTCTCGCCTGATGGCAAAAGGTGCTGGCGCAAACGTTAAGGGCATCTTTGGCTCAACCAACTGGCACTGGTCTTTGCAAGACGAAGGCTCAAAAGCTTTTGTTAAATCCTTCGGCACAAAATACGGCTTTCCTCCTTCTCAGGCCGCACACACTGTATATTGCCAAACTTTGCTTTATGCTGACGCATGTAACCGCGCCAGCACATTCAACCCTTGTGGCGTTGGCGAAGCATTGGAAGGCTTTGAGTTCGACGGCTTGGGCAACGGCAAAACATTGTACCGCGCTGAAGATCACCAGTGCTTCAAAGACGTGCTCGTTGTGAAGGGTAAAGAAAACCCAACATCAGAGTTTGATCTTCTGGAAATCGTTGAAGTGACGCCCGCGGCACAAGTATCATACACACCCGATCACCCGATGTTTGCCGGTGGCGACTTGGGCGCGTGCAACCCGGGAGCTTAAGACCCCGACTAAAGGGCCCTTGCGCCTCTTTCTAAAATGACCATAGGGTGCGCCACTGCGCACCCTATTTTCCAATAAACTATAACCCGAAGGTGGGGACCATGGACGCCATCATTCTTCAAATTCTGAACGGCCTCGACAAAGGTTCAGCCTATGCGCTTATTGCGCTTGGGCTCACTTTGATTTTTGGCACGCTCGGTGTTGTGAATTTTGCGCACGGTGCGCTTTTTGTAATTGGTGCCTTTTGTGCCGTTACATTAAACCGAATTTTTTCAATCAGCTTTGAGACAATTGATCCCACAAAAACGGACTTTCTTGGCAACCCAGCCACGATAAAGACTACTTATTTGGAACATTGGTTCGGACCAGATATCGCCGCGTGGATGACCGATTGGTCAGTGCCGCTGGCGATATTACTCGCTATTCCCGTAATGCTATTGGTTGGCGTGATCATGGAGCGTGGGCTTATCAAGCATTTTTATAAACGCCCTCATGCAGATCAAATCTTGGTCACGTTCGGCCTGGCGATTGTGTTGCAAGAGGTCATCAAGTTTTTCTATGGCGCCAATCCCATTCAAATGGCCCCACCAGAGGTGTTCATCGGGACCATGGATCTTGGCATTTTACTCGGCTTTGAGGCCAATGCCATCGCTTACCCTTATTGGCGCATGGTCTACTTCCTGTTCTCAGCCTTGGTCATCGGCGCAGTCTTCGCATTTTTACAGTTCACCACCTTCGGGATGGTTGTTCGCGCAGGCATGGTAGACCGTGAAACAGTCGGTCTCTTAGGCATTGATATCGACAAACGGTTCACGATTACCTTCGCAATTGCCGCCACCGTGGCCGGGATTGCGGGTGTGATGTACACCCCCATAACCCCGCCCACCTATGATATTGGAGTTGAACTTTTGGTACTCTCCTTCGTAGTGGTGGTTGTAGGCGGCATGGGTTCTCTGCCCGGTGCGGTGCTGGCGGGTTTCTTGCTGGGTATCGTAGAAAGCTTTGCGTCAATGAATGAAGTAAAAAATATTTTCCCCGGCATCGACCAAATCATCGTCTACTTAATGGCAATCATTGTTATCCTGGTACGCCCACGCGGCCTTATGGGGCGCAAGGGCGTTATGGAGGATTGAAAATATGCTTGGTTTAGAAAAAAAAGATTTCGCCCTCCTGTTAATCGTTGCTGCCATGGTGGTGTTCGCCCCGTTTATACTCAACCCCTTTCCCGAGGGATCATCTTTGGCGCAAATGTTTAATGCCGGCTACCCAGATTTGATGCAGCGCTTTGCGATTTTTGGGATCTTGGTGATTGGCTTCAACATTCTGTTTGGCCTCACTGGCTACCTGTCATTCGGCCATGCAGCATTCCTTGGCGCCGGGTCTTATGCGGCGGTTTGGATGTTCAAATTGGTGGGTTACGACATTATACCTGCTATCCTCTTAGCTATCTTGATAAGTGGCTTATTCAGCCTTTTGGTGGGCTATGTCAGCTTGCGGCGCTCAGGGATTTACTTCTCGATCCTCACGCTGGCCCTGGCTCAGATGATGTTCAACATGGCATACTCGGTGTTGGGTAATCCTTCGTCTGGTTACAACCTCACCAATGGTGAGACTGGCCTTCAAGTCTACAATTCTGATCCACAAATATTTCTGAGTGCTGCAGGGCCAAACTTTCCTAACCTGCTCGGATTTTCAATGCGCTCTGAAACGCATTTGCTGATTGGCAATTGGGACTTCACACTAAATGCTGGCTACTACCTATCGGGCCTGCTGTTATTGATCTCTTTTTATATCTCAATCCGGATATTTCGGTCGCCATTTGGCCTGATGCTGCGGGCTGTGAAATCCAACCAACAGAGGCTGCACTATACCGGACTAAACACCCGGCCCTATACTTTGGCAGCCTTTGTAATTTCAGGCATGTATGCCGGGCTTGCAGGTGGTTTGTTAGCCTGCATGGATCCTTTAGCTGGTGCGGAGCGTATGCACTGGACCGCGTCAGGTGAAATCGTAATCATGTCCATTTTGGGCGGGGTCGGGACGCTGATCGGTCCAATTTTGGGCGCTGGTTTCAACGAATATTTCAAAAATATTCTGTCCAAAATAAATGACAGTGTTTTGCATGAATGGATGGCTTTTCTTCCCGATGGGTTTGAAAATATCATGGTGACGCTTATTCATCCCTTTGTTGGCAAGGGCTGGCACCTCACTTTGGGTCTGCTATTTATGGCAGTGATCATCTTCCTTCCCGGTGGGTTGGTCGAAGGAGGGCAGCGTATTGGCAAGCTGTTCCGTCGGGAAAAGGCTAATACGTCTTCCGCGGAAACCACTCCAAGTAGAGAGACAGAATAATGGGTATACTTGAAGTCAAAGGCGTCAACAAACGTTTTGGAGGCTTGCAGGCCCTGGGTGATGTAAACCTCAGCGTGCAGGAAAATTCGGTCCATGCAATTATCGGCCCAAACGGAGCCGGTAAATCTACATTGTTAAATTGTCTGGTTGGCAAGTTGATCCCAGATACCGGGTCCGTGCTGTTTGACGGGCAATCCGTTCTCGGCCGCAAGCCCTATGAGATCAACCAAATGGGAATTTCCCGCGTTTTTCAAACTCCAGAGATTTTTGGAGAGTTGAGCGTTATGGAAAACATGATGATCCCCTGCTTTGCTAAACGAGATGGCTCATTTGCATTGACAGCTTTTGCGGCGGTCCAGGACCAAAAAGATATCATCGAACATGCCATGCAGGCTTTAGAAGATATGAATATGGCTGATAAACGCCATATGCATTCCTCAAGCCTGTCGCGCGGCGACAAACGCCGTCTCGAGATTGGCATGTGTTTGGCGCAGAAACCACGTTTGCTGTTACTGGATGAACCAACAGCTGGGATGGCGCGGGCTGACACCAACAACACAATCGATCTACTCAAAGAGATCCGCGACAAGCGCGAAATCACAATTGCCATTATCGAACACGATATGCATGTGGTGTTCAGTCTGGCCGAGCGGATCACGGTGCTAGCACAGGGCCGCCCATTGGTGGAAGATACACCTGAGAACATTAAGGGCCACCCGAAAGTACGCGAAGCGTACCTCGGCGAAGCCCAAGTATAAGGAAGCGGTTGCGATGACACTTTCAGACACACCCGCCTATTTCTCCGTACGTGATGTCCACGCATATTATGGTGAAAGCTATATTGTGCAGGGTGTCAGTTTCGAGATTAATGAAGGTGAAATTTTAGCATTGCTGGGCCGAAATGGCGCTGGCAAAACCTCCACATTGCGTGCCATTGCCCGCATTGGCGACCCTTTGGTGACCCGGGGTGAAATCTGGCTTGATGGCGACCCTTTGCACGAGATGGCCAGTTATGAAGCCTCGCGTGCCGGTTTGGGCCTCGTGCCCGAAGATCGTCGGATCATCCAGGGCCTCACGGTCGAGGAAAACATCAAGCTGGCCCAGATTGCGCCGCCCATAGGCTGGTCGCTGGAGCAAATCTACGAACTGTTTCCAAGGCTCGGTGAGCGCCGCAAGCAAGAGGGTGTGACCCTCTCAGGTGGCGAGCAGCAAATGCTTTCAATCGCCCGGGCGCTTGCCCGCGAGGTCAAAGTGTTGTTGCTGGATGAGCCCTATGAGGGACTGGCACCCGTGATTGTGCAAGAAATTGCAAAGACATTGAACCACATACGTGAACAGGGTATCACTACAGTTATCGTGGAACAAAACGCTGTGGCCGCTCTAAAATTGGCAGATCGCGCTTTGATTTTGGACACCGGTACCGTAGTTTATGACGGATCTGCACAATCTGTCTTAGATGATGAGAAATTGCGCGCTGAATATCTGGCCATTTAACGGCCTTGCGGGGGGGGCACCTCCTTTGCTCAACCTGACCATATTTTTGATAAAGGGATCACACCCGTGGCTAATAAAAATTACTCACCCACCGTAGAATTCGCAGACAATGCCCATGCCAACAAAGCTACATACGAAACCATGTATGCCCACTCTTTGAGAGACCCTGATGCATTCTGGGGTGAACAAGGCAAACGTCTGGATTGGATCACACCCTTTACCAAAGTCAAAAACACATCTTTTGAACATGCTGAGGTTTCAATCAAATGGTATGAAGACGGCGAGCTAAATGTTAGCGCCAATTGTATCGACCGCCACCTTGCCACGCGCGGCAATCAAACGGCAATTATTTGGGAGGGTGACAATCCCAATGAGAGCGCCCACATCACCTATAACGAGCTGCATACTCAGGTCTGCAAGCTAGCAAACGTTTACAAATCATTAGGTGTGACCAAAGGTGATCGGGTAGTTCTCTATATGCCAATGATCCCAGAAGCAGCCTACGCCATGCTGGCTTGCAACAGGATAGGCGCAGTCCATTCAATAGTATTTGGAGGCTTCTCACCTGAGGCCTTGGCTTCACGTCTGACCGCCTGCGATGCCAAATTGGTTGTAACAGCAGATCAGGCCCCACGCGCTGGCAAAGCTACCCCCCTGAAAGCCAATGTCGATATGGCACTTGAAATCTGTGGCGACATACCAACTTTAGTTGTCGAGCGCACAGGTGCTGGTCTACCTATAAAATCCGGACGCGATCACAGCTACTCTGCCACAATGGCGGAAGCGTCAGCTGACTGCTTACCAGAACCCATGAATGCAGAAGACCCATTGTTCATCTTATACACCTCCGGTTCGACTGGTGCTCCAAAGGGTGTGGTCCACACCACCGGCGGTTACCTCGTTTACGCATCTATGACCCATCAATACACGTTCGATTATCATGATGGGGATGTGTTTTGGTGTACGGCAGATGTGGGCTGGGTCACAGGGCACAGCTATATAATTTATGGGCCACTGGCCAATGGCGCAACCACGTTGATGTTTGAAGGCGTGCCAACATATCCCGACGCTGGGCGCTTTTGGGCTGTCTGCGAAAAGCACAAGGTAAATCAGTTTTATACTGCACCCACAGCTATCCGCGCGTTAATGGGCCAAGGAAACACATTCGTTGAAAAATATGACCTCTCTGCGATCAAAGTTCTCGGCACCGTGGGGGAACCGATCAACCCTGAGGCTTGGAATTGGTACAATGAGGTGGTTGGCAAGGGAAAATCTCCTATTGTAGACACCTGGTGGCAAACCGAAACTGGCGGCCATTTACTAACCCCCCTGCCCGGCGCAACCGACACTAAACCTGGCTCCTGTACCCTGCCATTTTTTGGTATTCAGCCAGTGATTTTAGAACCCACAACGGGTGCCGAAATTCACAAAACAGAAGCAGAAGGCGTTTTATGCATCAAAGATAGTTGGCCCGGCCAAATGCGAACTGTCTGGGGCGATCATGATCGTTTTATTTCTGCTTATTTCAAAGATTACAAAGGCTATTACTTCACTGGAGACGGCTGCCGTCGCGATGCGGATGGTTATTACTGGATCACTGGGCGCGTCGATGATGTGATAAATGTGTCAGGCCACCGCATGGGTACAGCAGAGGTGGAGAGTGCTCTGGTAGCACACCCTAAAGTGACGGAGTCTGCCGTAGTGGGGTACCCACATCCAATAAAAGGTCAAGGCATATATTGCTATGTAACATTGATGACAGGCGAAGAGCCATCAAGCGAACTGCGTTTAGAGTTGCGCAACTGGGTGAGAAAAGAAATTGGCCCTATAGCCTCTCCTGATTTGATCCAATGGGCCCCAGGCCTGCCCAAAACCCGATCTGGAAAAATTATGCGCCGCATTCTGCGCAAAGTGGCCGAGAATGATTTTGGCGCTTTGGGCGATACCTCCACCCTGGCTGATCCGTCTGTTGTCGATGAGTTGATTGAGAACCGAATGAACCGTGGATAGATCTCGGAAATCTTGCAAATTTTGACAAAAAATTAAGAATAGGGCTAGCCAATATCAATATTGGCTAGCTTTTGTTTACGATCATCACAATTCTGCATATCTTAAGATAAGGATCTTCTTCCACTTTGGCAAAACTTGGCCTATATGGAGTGGAAATAGCGCCTAATCGCCGCGAAAAGGGATAATATGACTAAGAAACCAAACGAGAATGACGTTGTCTTTATTAAAGCATTAGCAGAATTGCTCAGTGCGCAGGATCTGACAGAAATCGAAGTCAACCGTCACTATGGTGAGGCTGATAGCTTGAATGTCCGCATTTCAAAAACGCAAAACCTGGTTCAAATGGCAGACCCTTTTGCCGTGGCAGCCCCTGTCGTGGCGGGGCCTGGAGCTGCGATAGCAGCCCCAGCCCAAGCAGCCGTTGAAGACCCGGCATCACACCCCGGTGCAGTCGTATCGCCTATGGTTGGTACAGTGTATCTACAGGCTGAACCTGGAACTCCTGCCTTTATCACCGTAGGTAAAAAAGTATCCGAAGGTGACACAATCTTGATTATCGAAGCAATGAAGACAATGAACCAAATTCCAGCGCCACATGCCGGCACGGTTACACGTATTCTGGTAGAAGATAGTGCCGCCGTTGAATTTGGTTCTCCCTTGGTAATTATTGAATAATGTTCAAGAAAATTCTAGTCGCCAACCGGGGCGAAATAGCTCTTCGTGTTATGCGAGCAGCACGTGAAATGGGGATCGACAGCGTAGCTGTGCACTCAACTGCTGACAGCGACGCCATGCATGTGCGCATGGCAGATGAATCGGTTTGCATTGGCCCCCCCTCCAGCACAGACAGCTATTTGAGTATTCCAGCGATAATTGCCGCCGCAGAAATCACTGGTGCTGATGCAATTCACCCGGGCTATGGATTTTTGTCAGAGAATGCCACCTTCGCACAAGCACTTCAGGACCATTCCATAAGCTTCATCGGCCCCACAGCTGACCACATAAGATTAATGGGCGATAAAATTAGCGCTAAGGATACCATGCGCGCTCTGGGTGTACCTTGCGTTCCAGGATCCGTAGGCGGTGTGCCAGATATTGAAGCAGCTCTAAAAATTGGCGAAGAATTTGGTTATCCAGTTATTATCAAAGCGACCGCCGGTGGTGGTGGGCGCGGCATGAAAGTGGCAAACTCTGCCGAAGAAATGCCGACCGCGTTTAGTGCTGCACGGTCTGAGGGCAAAGCCGCCTTTGGCAATGACGAAGTATATATTGAAAAATATCTCACCACACCCCGCCACATTGAAATTCAAGTGTTTGGCGACGGCAAGGGTAAAGCTGTACATTTGGGCGAACGAGATTGCTCTTTGCAACGGCGACACCAGAAAGTATTTGAGGAGGCTCCAGGCCCCACTATTAACCCTGAGGAGCGAGCACGCATTGGAAAAGTTTGCTCTGAGGCTGTGGCCAAAATCAATTATGTTGGCGCTGGCACTATTGAATTTCTATATGAAAACGGTGAATTTTATTTCATTGAAATGAACACACGCTTGCAAGTAGAGCATCCAATAACCGAGGCTATCTTTGGAGTGGATCTGGTGCGTGAGCAGATCCGAGTGGCCGACGGACGTGATATGTCTTTCACCCAAGATGATTTGGTAATAAATGGGCATTCCATTGAAGTGCGCATCAACGCCGAAACCTTTCCTGGCTTCTCGCCGCGTCCTGGCAAAATTAATGCCTACCACGCACCAGGTGGCTTGGGTGTCCGTATCGATTCTGCATTGTATGACGGCTATTCAATTCCACCCTATTACGACAGCTTGGTTGCTAAATTAATTGTCCATGCTCCAGATAGAACATCGGCAATTGCACGCCTAGATCGGGCTTTAGGAGAACTCATAATCGACGGAATTGAAACCACAATTCCACTGTTTCATGCCTTACTGCAAGAACCAGATATACATTCAGGAAATTATAACATCCACTGGCTGGAACATTGGTTAGAACATAAGTTTGACGATAAATGAGCGTAGGGGCACTGAGCCCACAGCTGATGCTGAATGCCTATTCCAAAGGCATTTTCCCAATGGCTGAAACTGCTGCCGACCTAGAAGTTTTCTGGGTCGACCCTAAACGGCGGGGGGTACTTCCACTAGATCGCTTCCACATATCACGTAGCATGCGGCAGTTTTTGCAGCGCCAATCTATCACCGCCACCTTAAACGCAAATTTTGATATGGTCTTGTTTCAGTGTGCAAACCGAGATGAAACCTGGATTAATTCAACACTACACAGAAATTATAAAGAGCTCCACGCACTGGGATGTTGTCATAGCTTAGAAGTTTGGCAAGACGGTGCACTTTTGGGCGGTGTATTCGGGATTGCGATTGGTGGCGTATTTTGTGGTGAAAGTATGTTTTCACAAGGCACCAATGGCTCTAAGTCTGCGCTTGCCTTTCTGACTACACATCTCAGTAACTGCGGGTTTTCTCTGTTTGACACGCAATTCATAACAGACCATCTGCGCAGTTTAGGTGCTGTTGACATCAGCAGAGCCGCTTATCAAAGCCAACTGGCCGATGCTATCACTCTGTCAGTTTCGATTACGTCACAGCCTGTACCGAGTGCTCAAAGCGTCTTACAGCGCAACACCCAAACATCGTAGCGTGAATGTTCAAGCGCATTAAGCGCCGGTGACGAGGCTACCATCCAGCCTTCAAACAGTTTCTCTTTACTGCGCGCTTCATTAACCGTGAGCAGCGCAAAGGCGTCTAGGCTCAACTCATCTTCAGGATAGCGACATTCCTGCAAATGCATCTCAATCGGGCCCAGCGTGACAATTTCACCTATAGATATAATAAAGGTTTGTAAGTCCCCAGTTGTCCGATCCAACCACCGCAATTCTGCGGCACCAGTCGCACTAGCCCGCTGCGCAGACCCAAAAGTTGGGGCCAAACAAACCATCAGTGCCAGAAGACGGATCATTATTTAGAGCTGCCTGATGCAAATTTCATTAGAAGATTTAGTAGGCTCACTGAGCCTTGGGTGTCCATGATCATATCACCAGCCACGAAGTTAAATGGTGAACCACCAGGCTGAAGTTCCACAAAGTTTCCACCTAACAGCCCTTCAGAGGCAATCAAGATGGCACTATCATCAGGAAGTTCGACGCCAAGACCTAAAGAAATTTCCATATCGGCGCGAAAGCTTTTTGGATTAAGCGAAATACCAGATACTTTTCCAACCTTAACTCCCGCCAAACGCACGTCAGTGCCAACCGTAACACCTTCAATGGAACGAAAGCTTGCGTTCAAAATATACGATTCGTTCGTACTGCCCCAACCACCGCGCTGAAATCCAACCACGGCGAAACCAATCGCCACAATCAAAACACAAGTACCAGTAATAAATTCTGCCCACACGCCACGCATCAGATCACTCCGGGGTCCAGGCCTCGTAGTCGCGGTGCGACTGCGGCCTAGATTGGCGTATAGAACCTACTGGGGCATGAGCAATTACCGTACCTGTGGGGTTTGCCTGGTGTGGTTTTTCCCATGGTTTATGGGTCAATGGTGTTTTATTTGGGGGGTCGTTCCACGTATGATGCAACCATCCATGCCAATCGGGATTAACGCGTGTAGCTTCTGATTCACCATTGAATATCACCCAACGTTTGACGCTATCTTTGGTTTCATAAAACATATTGCCCGCATCATCTTCGCCAACCTTCACGCCTTTGCGCCAAGTAAACAGTTGCGTGTTCAATGTTTGGCCGTTCCACCAAGTCACTGCACGTAATAGAGTTGAGACGATGCCCATACGGTCCTCCAAAACTAGTATAGATCAGCTATGCCTTAGATGCCGTCAGGGGTCCAGTGTTTCTGGCCTCTGAAACGAAAAACAACAAGAATTCTAACCGAACCCC
>Ga0209711_10001971_pt1 | contig 19142 bp, 31 predicted proteins | sample ArcticOcean_MG_C_7_FD_187441 | JGI IMG/M metagenome (GOLD analysis project Ga0209711, IMG submission 187441) | Marine microbial communities from western Arctic Ocean - ArcticOcean_MG_CB11_88 (SPAdes) (version 2) | ecosystem: Environmental > Aquatic > Marine > Oceanic | place: Arctic Ocean... | reverse complement strand
ATCATCGCTTTGTGTAGCCTGTAGTATAGTCGTAACACTGGGTAACTTCTCTTTACCTACAGCATAGGTTCTTAAACCGTCAGTTGTACTCCTGGTACATGGTGGGTAGTGATAGAGTTTATTCCATTTCATTTGTATCTCCATATCTTTCTTTAACTATTTTTAAAAAAGCCTTAGCCATTTCAGGTGTTATATTACATTTAGCACAATTGTATGCCCAAGTCGTAAAAATTAAATTTTGAGGTGAATAACCCTCCGTAGATAATATTCTATCTGTAGAAATATTAGTTATAATTTTTTTATTCTCTCCAGGTTTATTTATACCCATTGTAGTAGTCATTTCTACACCTGTTGCAGGACATTTCATGCCATATCTAGCTTTTTGTTCTAACCAATGATTATGAAATTCATCAAAATTTTTAAATTCATTAATTCTATTATGATTTCTTGATGATGTTTTTATAGAATTCCATAACTTCATTATAAAACCTCTTTCTGTATTATAATATGTATTCATCTTAATTGAGATAATTTCTTTATTATCTTTTCTATATCCAACAGTATATATTTTTTGTCTTTTACTAATTTTTTCTCTATTTTTTAAATTATATTCTTTTTGTCTTGATAGTATATATTCTCTATTATCTTGATAATGTTTTTTGCTTTTAATTAAAAGTTGTTCTCTATTTTTTAAATAGTATTGGCTAGTTGTCATTTTTTACGTTTCTTTCTTTTAAATTTTTTATCATAGTCCTCTTGTTCTTTTATTAATCTCTCTGATGGATAGTAGACATCTACATGAGTATAACATTTTGGACAAGATAGGTTTGTAACTATAGAATAATCTTCATCGTCTTCCATATCATGGTCTCCACCCCATATTAATTCTGTTCCACAATGCCAACACTTCATTTCTTTTTTACCGGTGATATCTTCCAACGGCTCTTAGCTGTACGCCAACCATCTTTAGAAACATCCCAGTATCTTTTGCAAAGGTTTCCCGTGCTCTTAGCTGTAAATTCATATTGCATATCTGAATTTGAATCATAAGGCCGTTTAACTTTTTTACCATCCGATTTTGAATAGTAACTTATTGTGTGCATGTCTGTCATTTTTTCCTTTCTATGTTATTGTTTATATTAAACCGCTTTCTCTCATCTTCCTAACTTTGTCATCTATTTGTTTTGCTAACATAACATTGTCTTCTCTTAACACATGTACTTCTTCTGTTAGTTTCTCAACATGTTTGTGTAGATACTTGTTCCTTGTCTCCAGAACCTGGATCATCTCTTCTAAGTCATTAGGTCCTCTAGGCATGGGTACGTTTGCATTCTTATACTCTTCTTCCATAGTCATAGGTTCTTTAGTCATAATAAGCTTCTTCTAATTTTTTTTTATCTAACTTATATTTATCAGCTAATTTTATAGCCAAACCAAATTTACCTTTTCCTCTACATTTCTTAATTAAGTTTAATAACTGAAATGTAAAATCAGTTTTACTTTTAATCAGTTTTGCCTCCTTTAAAAAATAATTTTAGAAACTCGGTGTATGCTTTACCACCATTATATTCTTCAGGTTTGTTTTTAAAATGCTCTGTATTAGAAGCATTCAATAGATCGTTATCTACTGTTTTGTTTTTTCTCTCTTCATTCATTTGGCTTAAACTTTTTTGTTTCATTTTTTCCTTTCAGTTTATCGTACGCATGTTTTTTTATATCTTTCTTTGTTTTCATAATAGTCAACGCATCTATACCATTGTATGCTTTGATAGCAGGTGTCTGTGATACCGCTGCACCACCTATACTAGACAACAACAAAAGTTCACTGCAACTTGTTGTCATTATCAGTATCAGTAGGCATATCAACTTCATCTATCTCTCCCTTTGATTCACACATCGTGCATTGTGCCACAATTTCTTTAGGAATACCAACGTCTTCATTTGGTATTTTAACATAGCCATTACCCATACAACGTGGACAGATCATATTAGTTTTCTTTCTTGTTTTTTACTTCTGTATTAGTTTCTAATTTTAAACCTGCTAACATTGTTATTAGCTGTGCAACTTCCCCGTAAGGTCTGTTCCACATGTAGCTTAACATTTCTTTCCTTTGTGCTACTGTTATTTTAAACATTATTTCTCCCCTTTCATTTTACCGTTTAGTTTTTTTGCTTTTTCTTTTGCTATTACTTCTATTGTCTTGCTTATTGATAGTTCAGTATCAGGTAATAAAACCTTAGAAATCTTTATCAAAGTATTGTATGTTGCGTGTTGTAACGAAACATTTCTATATTTAGTTATATCAGTCATTTTCTTTCCTTTTGTTTATGGCCTGAATATAGTTTGTTTTATAGGATTGTCAATGATAAAATTTATGTTAATTATGCAAATCTGTAGTTTGGTACAAAAAGATTGTTTACCACCAATAAAAGATACAGATGTGTACAGCACCTACTATGAATGCTCTACAGTAGGTTATTTACGTGCTTTAAAAATAATGGATGAAATAGGTGGTGACTTAGTTAACCAAGTTAAAATACAGGCATATTTTACCTGTAAAGAAGTTAACGAGCTCTAGTCAGGGTTGTACAAAGTATATTTTAATGTAAGCTCTTCGCCTGCTTTAATTTCTTTTGTAGTCTTTAAATGCCACTCATCTTCTAAATCTAATTTTTTACAATTTGGTTTTTCTGAATGATTTATGAATCCACCTAACGGAGTTCTTATTAAAAGTTCGCCATAAGAAAAATGTATCATACCAAGATCAATATTTTTAGGTATAGTTTGTGTTGCAAACAAACCTAAACCTTCAATAGAGCTTTGTTTAATAGTAAGCGAGTCTGGTAATGGTCTGTAATTCATCCGGGTTCATCTCCTTGGCAAACATAGCCTACAACTTTTTTATCTTTGTATATGTGATACTCGATAGAAGAGAATAGTTTTCTTTTTTTGTTTTGTTCAATTTTTACGTTAGTCTCAAACCAATTGCTACAATTGGTATGTATTTCAAAAGTATCTAATTTAATTTCTCCTTCTACAAGAAACATTAAACTTATAATAATGGGTTTCATTAATGACCTTGGCCACGATTCTTTTTAGGTTTAGCTCTTTTAGGTCCCCATTTTTTTCTTATACAACCTTTTCTTCTTTTGTGGGTTCTTTTATAATAATTAGCTTCTCCATATAAAGCTTTTTTCTTAGCCATCTATATCCATTCGTAACTTCATTGCTGAATCTTTATCTACTTTCATATATTTTATAACTCCATTTACTTTTTGTACAACGTCTTCACCACAATTAATACATCTATAAATATTATTATCAATATTAACTAACATTGTTTTTTCTGTGCACTCTGGACAATCACCTGTAACTATTTCTGTAGTAAATTTTATCATTTTATTTTTCTAAAAATTCGTATCGTGTTTTGCCGTCTTCATCTCTGTAAGCTTTCATAAATTGATTCTTATTATGCTCAGTAGAATATGAACAATGGACCCATCCTGAGTTAGGATCTCCATCTTTGTAGTATTCAAGTATTAACTGATTCATTTCCAAGTTATCTTTAATCCACAAAGCTAATTCTCTGTTATCTACTCCCCATATCTCAAAATCTGCTGCTGCTGATTTTTCATCAGCGCAATGTTCAGATGTAATTTTAGAACCTATTGCTAAACACAATTCTGCACACCTAAATCCACTTGATATAATAAGTGGAGCGTTAAAATTAGTTCTAATCGGTTGTAATATATTTACAGCAAGAGCTTTTAAATTTTCTATTTGTTGAGGTGATGGATTATTAGATATACCTTTCCTAGTCGCTACTTGGCTTTTAATAACCTCATCAAGAGTAAAATTAGCTGAAAGTTTCATTATTTTTTAGTATTGCATTTACATCTTTTGCCAAAGATTTTATCTATTAGTTTTTTAAAAAACTTTTTCATTATGGAATTAGTATAAGACTTTTAATGCTTTTGCTACCATCAATATTAGTTTGTAATTCTGCTTTAGATTTTATACACTTAAACTCTACATTTTCAGAAATACCACGACTAGCCATACGCTTACCTTTTAAGCATTCTGACATAGATGGCTGTATTCTATGTTCTTTAATTTCAGCACCTACAAACATTAATAAAGCTACTACAGTTTCAATCATTAGTGACCTCCATTACCATTTTTTCTTACTTTGTCTTTTAAACTCTCAACATCTAATAATGTTTTTTCTAGTTGATCTCTAAGGAATTGTATATTAACCTTGTTAGTCATATTTTGTTCTTGTGTTTTTTCTAATTTTTCTACAGTTTTATATATATCTTCTATCAACATAAACTGTTCCTGGTCCGTGGGCTTTTGTTCACTCTTCTTTAACAGATCTGCTTGGAATAGTTCTCTTGATGTCTCAAGACTTGTTAGTCTTCCAGTTATCTCTGTGTATGCGATCACACCAGCTATAACGCCAGCTATAATCATTGCCATATTGCGAATAGGCATATTTATTGATGTATTTTCACTTATTTTCATAAGATCTTACCTTTGTTCTTGCCATTCTTAACCATGTACTTTTGTGTTCCATTTGCACCAATCTCTACTTCTTTACGTAAAAATTTAAACATGTTCATTTGTTTTGTGTCTTCAAACTTTTGTTGAACATAATCTAAAACTTTTTGTTTGTTAAACCTGTCTCTTTTCATTTATAAAAACCGTCAAAAACCCAATTAACAAATTTGTCCCATTGTTTTTTAATCCATTTAATCATTTTTTTTCTCCTCAATTTCGTAGAAAAAATTATCTGTATCTTCTGTTTTCCATTGACCAGAATTTTCTACATTCCATTCACTTGTTTGTACCTTCCAGTCAGGAATAGTATTCTTAACTGTAAACGAAGGTATATCCCATATTATTCTGTTATTTGGCTGAGCCGCATAGTTGCCATCATCTAAAGCAATTATGTGAGCGCACTTATGTTCGTGCGGAATTTCCGAATGATCGGTGTCTATTATATTACTCTCTGGGTGTGCAAAGTCAATTGTAAAAAGATATGACCCTTCGTGCCATTTCTTGTCTTTGCCTATGTATTTGCCGTGTTGTCCGTCTAAAAGATCCCAACTAGTAACAGCAGGGTAATAAGAAAAGCAATTCCAGAGTTGAAGTTCATCAAGTCTTTTAATGGGAACAGTTTCCGGTTGAAAGCCACGTTGAATAAAAGCCGAAATTGGCAGTCTATAAAAGACAGCGCCATTTTCCATAATACAATGAAAAAGTATACTACGTCCAGTAAGACTTGATATGCCGAATATAATACAATCTTCAACTTCTCCATGATGTTTTTTAAGATCATATAAATATTCTCTTCTAATTTGTGCGTAAGTTGCAGGTATGTTTGCGTTTAAATAAGCCATGTATCATAAATTAAAATATTAATAATATTAAAAATATAATTACAACAGCCGTTGCAACTTTTTTATGTTCTTTAACTATATGTTTAGCTTCGTTTATAATTTTTTCCATAAATTGTCTTCTATTCATTGATATCTCCCCAATTTTTTCCTGATTCATAATCTACTTTGTTTGGAATCTCTAATGTAACAGCATTTTCCATAATCTCAACAATTTTTTTAGCTTGTTTATCAGATTCTACAGATATGTCTAATTCATCATGAACCTGTATGTGCGCTACAATGCCTTCTTTATATAAATCTAACATACATTTTTTTGTCATGTCTGCTGCAGATCCTTGTATTAATTTATTTAATGCTTTGTAAGTATAAGCACGCTTGATACCTGGCCCATGTTCCTGGACAGCTTGTTCAAACGGTAATGCCTTGTGCATACCAAATTGATTAGGTTCCCATAAATGAAATCTACATAATCTACCCAGTAAAGTTCTTATTTGACCTCTTTGTTGGGCTCTATTTGATACAGATCGCATAAGAGATTTAACAAAAGGTACTCGTTGGTGATAAATTTGAAATAATGATTCAGCTTTTTCTTTACTAACACCTAACTCTGCTTGTAATTTAGCTTTACCCATTCCATAAAACAATCCAAGATTTATTGTTTTAGCATCTGATCTAGGTATATCTGCCATTTTAGCTACAATGGTATGAAAGTCAGCATCGTTTTGTAAGTAAGAATCTTTAACTGCAAAGACACTAGTGTCTTGATCTAGAGATGCATAATGAACTACAAGTCTTGGTTCTTGTTGACTGTAATCAAAACATCCCCACTCGCAACCTGATTCTGGTATAAATAGGGATCGAATCATAGGACCTAAGTCTTTATTACGAGCAGGAATTTGTTGTAAATTTGGGTTAGAATAAGAAAATCTACCGGTAACTGTACCACCTTGGTCAGATCTTAATTGATTAATATCGGCATGTATTCTACCTTTGTGTTCGTGTTTAATAATAGTATCTATAAATGTTGTATGTGCCTTGTTTATCTCTCTAGCTTTTGCTATCTTATTAACTAATGGATGTTCATGAGTAGACAAGAAATTTTTAGTAAATGAAGGTGCCTGTGTTTTTTCAGTTCTTTCATACACCAATCCAAGTTTGTCAAAAACTTTGGCAATACTTCGTGCAGCCCATATTTGACACTCTTCTCCTGTTTCTTTTTTTACTTCTAACAACAATTGTTTTTCTTGTTTACTTAATTTTAATTTCAATGTATGAGCAGATTCGATATCGACTCTAACTCCTTTAAATCTCATATCAACTAAACATGGAAACAAATCTGTTTCTAAATTAAATATAGAACTTATATCTTGAGTAGTTATTTCTTTTTGCATAACTTTCCACAAAGCTAAAGTAATCTCAGCGTCTCGTTCTGCGTAATTTCCTACATATAATGCGGGTAATTTCCACATATCTGCTTTAGGATCTAAACCCCATTCTTTAGCAGCGTTAACTAATTCTAATTCATTTTTACCTTGACCAACGTAATCCCAACCTAAACTATTTAAATCAAATCTATATCTATTTTCATTTACTAATGAAGCTGCAATCATAGTATCATAAATTCTACCATTGATTTTAAAACCCATAGCTCTAATCCAAGATACATCATACATTGCATTGTGAAATATTTTATCTGCGTTAGATTCACAAATATCTTTAAACCATTTTAAAACTAAATCTTTATCTAAGTTACCACCACCTTCATGAGCAAATGGAAAATAACCTGAGTAACCATCTGTGGCAACAGCTATGCCAACCACTTTACCTCTACCAACAATAGCGCCAGATCCTTTTGTTTTTAAATCAGGATCATGTGTTTCTAAGTCAATTGCAATTTCATTAGCGTGGCGTAAGTCTGGAAATTCTGTAGGCTTAACCCATTCTGTTTGTGCTTGAAATATTGGTGGTTTCATATTTTTTTAACTTTCTTTTTGCTATGTTTAAATGCATTGTTTTTAGATCTAGTTTCTTTTTTAGTTCTTCTATAATTAATCTTAGTTGTAAGTTTCGATTGACTCCTATTTTCATAATCCCTTTCCTTTATCATTTCTAAATAATGTATTGCTTTTTCTATGTCTTGTTCTTTCCCTTTCGCTGCATGTCTGCATATATATTTTATAGCTGATCCCTCTGCAAAAGGCAACCTGTTCTTGTTTATAAACTCACTCGGCTGCATAATCATATCTTTGTAGTGAGATCCTCCTATTTGTTTTTTGTATGCACTCATATTATAAATTCCTTTCTCTTGTTATTGTTTTTAATTAAAAATAAATTTTGCATAGATCTAGTAACGGCTACATACCAAACTCTATACTCTTCATCTCTTTTAGCTCTTGACTTACTTGCTGCTTTTATTGTGTTGGTTGTTTCATTTAAAAACAAAACAACATTTGTTGCTTCACCACCTTTTGCACTGTGAATTGTTGATATAGTTATTCTAGGTGTTCCATCTATTCTTTCTTTGTTAGCTAACAACACTCTAAGATAATCTATTTTATCAGAGGCTTCATTATTAAATGCTTCGTGCCATTCTAATTCTAAATTTGGTTTCTTATCTTTAATTCTCTCTAATATTCTTTGTTCTATTATCTCTGGTATCTTTTCGTTTTTTTTCATTTTATTCCAATATTCAATATCTTCGTATAAATTTTTTCCTATACTGTTTTTACCGTCTGATGTTTTAAAAAATAAACCTTTTTGTTTTAACATTTTAGGTATTTCTTTTAATAAAGAATTTGTTCTAGCTAGTATTAACCAACTTCCTTTAGACATATCTATGTCTGCTATTTTAATAACTTCAGTTATCTGTCCTTTTTCTTTTTTAGGGTAATATTTTTTATCTAATCTGTATTCTTCTATTCTACCTACAATAGATAAAGCAGCTTTTTGTATTTCGCTAGGAACTCTTTTAGATTGTTGCAAGGGAACTTCAGTAGCTTTCCATTTAATAAAAGACATAACATCTGCTCCTGCCCAACCAAAAATAGCTTGGTCGTCATCACCTGCAATCCACACATCTGCCTCATTTTCTTTTTCTATTTTTTCTAACATATCCCATTGAATTTTTGACAAATCTTGAGCTTCATCTACAAAAATAACGTCTAATTTCCCTTTAACAGTGCCGTTTTTTAGAAATTTGTCTAACATGTCGGTAAAATCTATTAGACCATATGTTTTTTTATAACTATTTATTTCTTTGTCTATGGCATCTAATTTGTTTCTTTCAACCTTACTTAAGTGTTCATTTAAATCAAATTGATTCAAGGTGTCTATTCTTCTAACCCTAGCTAAATTTATTAAATTTAAATATTAACTGTTAGAACTAAAAATTCCATTCCATGAATTGCTTTCATATGATGCATAATTAATTTGTATGCCACATGTTTCGCCAATAGCTTTGTAATGTAATTCGTTCATAACATTGTCTTGGTTTAATCCTAAATTGTGAAAAGCTAAAGAGTGTAGTGTCTTAAAATATAATGTATCTTTTTCAGTTAGATCTTTATTTTTTTTTAAAAACCTATCTCTGGCTTCATTAGCTGCGTTACGTGTAAATGCAAAATAACCTATACGATTTAACGGAACACCTTTTGCAATATACTTATCTACTTCATCCAATAATGTTTTAGTTTTTCCTGTGCCAGGAGGACCAATTACTTTATATCTCATTAATAATTAGGATCCTTTCGTTCTGCAGGTTTATATTCTATTTTATCTACGTGTAACTGTTTTAACTTACATACTTTTTCTACTTTGTTATCTATTTTTAATGAATAATTAAACTCAACTTTAAATTTTTCTTTTAATTTGTGTCCTATTTTTTCTTTAGATATTTTCCAATCACTACCTAAATGAGAGATAAAAGATTGATACTTAAAATAATGGTGACCATCTTCTGTAAGACACGACCCTAGTCTTATTTGTATTCTTTCTTTGGCTTGTGGTCCATTTACACAATAACCATATAACTCATTACCCAGTATATCATCCGTGCTTGTTCCTTCGGGTGGTTTAATATTTTGACAATCTTTTCTCCAATCTGTTAATTTGACTCTATAATCTTTTGGTTTTAAAGGTTCAAAATATATTCCTGTTTGTTCCCATATAAGATCTAAAACCTTTTTTTGATTTGTCATTATATCTACATCAGGTATTACTACTTCTATCTTGTCATCATTTGGCATAACAACATTAAATCTATATTCTGGTCTTTCGTATTTTATTATTTGATAGTCTGTTATATCTGGAAAAGCATTTATGTTATCAGATTTAACTCCAAAAACTCTAGAGTAACATAAACTTCGCATACACTTATCTTGAATAGGGTCTTCATAACAAGTATGACCAGCTGTTTCCTTATCCCATGCTTTAATTTTTTGATCTAACTTAGCTTTGTCCCAAGGTGTTTCTAAATATTTTGTGTTGGCAAACATAAGTTGATCTGTCCATTTATCTTTGTATTTCTTTTTAGCAAAGACCATGTAATTATACATAAATCTATCTCTACCATCATCTAATTTAGTTTTTGAGCACAAAGCTAAACAAGGTGGACCATCATTAAATTCTGGATCTGAACCTACTAAAATATTTTTGTGTGTTTGATCTACTAAAGTATCTAATGTGTTACTATCAATTTTAGATTCTTCTGCGTATTTTATAAACTCTTCTAAAGATAATTTTTTGTTATCCTTATCCACTGCATATCTATGTGTTTCCCCATTATTATAGTAGGGTAGATTAATAAAATTTCCTGGCTTTATGTTTCCTTTGTCATCTTCCTTTAATTCTTTCTGTTTTGGAAAAATTTCTGTGGTGGGTTTTAAACCCAGTGGAAGCAGAAAAGATTTTAATGCTTCTATTAAATTAGAAGCAGGAATAGGTTCTTTTAAAAATATGTAACAATGAAGTCCTCCACTTTTAGACATAAGAGGAAGTAGGGGTAATTTATATTGTTCAAATAATGCTAAGTATTTTTCTATTTTAAAATCTGCGTAATTTTTTGGATCAACATCAATACATCCAAATTGTGCTGTTTTATCTAATCTACATGGTTGTATTCCTATAGATATTTTTCCCTCTATGTGATTTTTATAATCAAAAATAGTTATGGGTCTTCCAGACCATTCATAGTCTGGTTTTAATTTGTTTTTTTCAACGTCTAATTTTGCTGATGACATATCAGCGATACCAAAGTCTCCTGAATAACCAGAAAACAACTTTATAAATTTATCTACCATAATGATCCCTTAAACCAAAAATATGTTTATATTATGGGCGGCTTCAGTCTCCCTAAACCGCCCACATTTCTCTTTCGAGAAACTAGTAATTTGATTTATTTTCCTCAGTTGAAGCAGCTGCAGTTTTTGACTGAGCGTTCTTTAAAGAGTTATGAAAATCACGTGCCATTTGATATAGACCTGCATCATCTACTTTTTTTAACATAGATACTTTATATCCATGCCAAGTAAAGCTTCCTGAATTTTCTACAGAATTTAATTTATAAACTCTTGAAAATATAGGTGCCGGTACAGATTTACCAGAAGGTGCTGATTCAAATTCATTCTCCATTAATGAATTCCAATTTCTACTCTCTTTTAACTGAGTAGATTTCATTGTCATCAAAGCTTTTTCTGGTCTATCCCCATTGATTATAACAAAATGATTTGCTGTCTTAATGATTTCATTACCATTGTCCAACATATCTTTGTTTCTATCATTTTGGGTTGTATTGGCCATAATGCTAGGACCCCTATCGTTAGAAATAGGTCTACCTTCTTTTCTTTCAAAAGGTGCCCATTCAGGGTACGTCATTTTATAGAAAACAGGAATAACTTCTATTCCTTTTTCTCCATTATACAGTTTTTTTGTAACTGTATTATAAAACATGCCGGCTTCTGCGCCTTCTACATACTTAGCATGTTTCTTTTTTGTTTCATCTGAACCACTTTGTAGTAGTTTCAGAAAGGGTAATGCAAGATCACTCTTATCTATGTTTTCCAAACCCATTCCTGAATCTGCAACAAAATCTAAGGTTGCTACTGCATTATCTTTTTTTATTGTCACGTCACTTGTTTCTTGACTCATGTTATTTGCTCCTTGTTATTTTTGTTTTGTTTCCCTTAAACAGGTTAAAATGTTCAGAAGGTAGTTCCTGATTTTTTTCAGTACACTCTCTAAACAATGCTTTAAGTGTCATAGGTTCGACTTTCAACCGTTGAGTTGGTTCAAACCCATGACCTTTTGCAAGGTCTGCGTAATCGCTCGCCTTGTTATCTTCGCCACGACCAAAGGAAACTGTAATCTCATTTTTAATAAGATCACCTAAGTCGTTCTCTCGAAGCCAGTTAAAAGCGCCTTCCTTTTTATCTATAGGAATAGTTGCGCTATATATCTCTTTAATTTCTATTGCAGAACCGTCTGCTAATTTCATAGTTTTCATTTTTAATGTATCCATTATTTCTGGAATAGCTATCTGTGAAATTTTGTCTGCTTTTTGTTTTTTTAACTTTAGATGTTCTTCATCTTTTAAGATGTCATCCTCTAGTTTTTGTAGTTGTATAACTAGGTCAGATAAATTTTCCACCCCAGTTAAATTATTTACGTCTTGAGGTGCATCCTCAATAAACATTTTTTGTAGATTTTCATCATTCATTTATTTCTCCTATTTGTTTCTTTATTATTTCTACTTCTTTCTTGGCTTTACTATATTCATTTTTCCAATATATGTCACTAATAAATCTAACTATTTTACTAGGAAGATATATAAAGGTAAAGATAGACATTAATATAGGGTTTTCTTTATTTAACTGTTTGATAGCTTTTTTAGAAATTGATCTATGTCTTTCTACTTCTATAAAATTTTCTATCCAATCTCGTGTTTCCTTAAGTCTTAGTTTTAATTTAATGTTTTTTTTATCCATTAAAAATTACCAGTTAAATTTAAACCCGTTTTTTCTTTATGTAGTTTGTCGGCTAACTTCATAAATTGACTTAACATTGTTTTAGTTACCCAACTTTTAGCATTAAGATGTTCTACCCAACCAATAAATTGATTTTGAGTTTTACAGTCATTATATTTAATACAATAATTACATTGTAAATCATAATTATTGCCTAATTTAAATTTAGGTTTTTTAAAAAAATAGAAAGCGTCTTTTTTAACCCAAACCCATTTAGGAGCTTCTTCACATTTTTTAATTAGATCCGTACCATTAGTTAGGGGAAGTCCTTGAGAAATTAATGTATTGTTTCCTTTTTCATCATAATTAACAGAAACATCTTTTATTTGTATTTCATAAATATGATTTGATTTTTTATGTTTATAATCAATAAGAAGTTTTTTAGCCGGATATTTTAAATTTTCTAATATAGAACCACTATGACCATCTAACCTTAGTTTTAAATTTTTATCTTCTGTTTCTTGATGCATAATCATAGGTTCTAAAACACCATATATCATGTGTCTAAGATCTTCTACTTTTTGACCAGTTATATTTTTAGATTCACTAAAACCATGTTCGTCCATTTGAATGCCAGGTTTATGTTTATACATCTATTTCTCCTCTTTCATGTATGTTAAATGGAGTTGAGTAATACATTTTTTCTTGTCTGTCCCAAGTTAATGTTTTGTACTTTCCATTGTTTATGTCGCAAGCTACAGCTGTTGCTAAGCTAATAACTTTTGGATCTCCAGATAATAATAAATAATCTTTATCTGAAAAATTTTTTAATAATCTTCTTAATCTATAAGTTACAGGTCCTGGACTTCTAATTATTTGTGTGTCTTCACCTAAAAGAACTTTTATTTCACCAAATTTTTGTGCACCAATAATATTATATTTTGGTCTACCAATTTTAGTACCAGGTACTTCTTGTAACAAATAAACTATAGGCTCATCTGTATTTTTTGTATCGTCATTTACTTTCATGCTTGACTTTTACTTTATTTTCTATACTGTGTCAACCAGAAAGAAGAAATAATATGGATTACAAATTTAAAACTAAACCCTATGCTCATCAAATAAAAGCATTAGAAAAATCACACAATAAAAAAGCATATGCTTATTTTATGGAAATGGGTACAGGTAAATCAAAAGTATTAATAGATAATATAGCCATGCTTTATGATAAAGGTAAAATTAATGGAGCGTTAATTATAGCACCTAAAGGTGTTTATAAAAATTGGCAGGACTCTGAAATACCTACACATTTAGTAGACCACATAGATAAAAAAATAGTTCTATGGCAGGCTATGATTAATAAAACACAAGAAGTAAAGTTAAATACTTTATTTGAAACAGGTGAAGAACTACATATTTTAATAATGAATGTGGAAGCATTTTCAACAAAAAAAGGCCTTGATTTTGCCTTAAAGTTTTTACGCTGCCATGAAACGTTAACAGCAATTGATGAGTCTACTTCTATTAAAAACCCCTCTGCAAAGAGAACTAAAAATATATTAAGTTTATCTACTCATTCTAAATACAGAAGAATTTTAACAGGATCACCTGTTACTAAATCTCCACTTGATTTGTTTACGCAATGTTATTTCTTAGATCCTTTTCTATTAGATTTTACTTCATACTATGCTTTTCGCAATAGATATGCAGAAATGAAAACAGCTCATTTTGGTGGTCGTTCAGTACAGATAGTAAAAGGCTATAAAAATTTACCAGAATTATCTAACAAAATTACAGAATTTTCTTATCGTGTATTAAAAGATGATTGTTTAGATCTACCACCTAAAACTTTTATGAAAAGAATTATTCAACTTACACCAGAACAAGATAAAGTTTATAAACAAATGAAAAAACTAGCTCTTGCTGAATTAAATGGTAAGTTAACAACTACAGTAAATGCTATTGTGCAACTTATGAGAATGCAGCAAATTACATGTGGTCATTTTGTTTCTGATGATGGCAAAGTACAAGAAATTAAAAATAATCGTACAACTGAACTAATGAATGTATTAGAAGAAATTGAAGGTAAGGCCATTATTTGGGCTCATTATCGACATGATATAGCTACAATCGTAAAAGAAATTGAAAAAGAATACCCTGGTTCTGTAATGACTTATTTTGGTGACACAACTACAGAAGATAGACAAAAAGCAATTAAAGCAATACAAGACCCTGAAAATAAAATTAGGTTTTTAGTTGGTACTCCGCAAACAGGTGGTTATGGAATTACACTTACTGGTGCATCTACAATGATTTATTATTCTAATGGTTATGACCTAGAGAAAAGACTTCAATCTGAAGCTAGAATAGATAGAATAGGTCAAGAAAGTCCTATGACATATATAGACATTATTGCTGAAAACACTGTGGATGAAAGAATTGTTAAAGCTCTTCGTAAAAAAGTAAACATTGCATCACAAGTAATGAATGAAGAACTAAAAGATTGGATATAATCCTAGAAAAAGTAGGACTAACGTATAGCGGCTACAGTTTTTCAAATAACACTATTATAACTCCACCCATACCTGTAATAATAGCACCCATTGACACCAGTAATATTCTTTCTACTCTAGTAATTTGATTCTCTAGTTGATGCATCTTATCATGAGTTTGTTTCTGCATAATTCTACAGAGTTTTTCATGTGATTCTATTTTTTGTAAAGCGTTATTAGACATTACACTGCTCCTTTGTTTTTAAGTCTCATTGTTTTTTCTTCGTTAGTTAAATAGGCATTTTCACTAGGTGTTAATCCTGTTGGTGACACATTTGTATTAGATACAAATTGCCGTGCATCTACACCTGGAGTTTCAGGTAAAGGAGTTTGAGAAGGTGCTTGACTAAATGGACTTCCTGGCACAACTAAATTTTTAATTTTAGGTACAACTTTGTCTAGCAAACTAGGTTCACTTTTAATGTTACCTCTTTCATCATACACAATATTTCCTTTTGCATCTCTTATAGCTCTAGCTTCAGCTGGTTCGTAACCACTAGGAAAAAATTCTTTTCTTCTATATTTACGTATGACACCATCCAATTCTCTTCTAGGGTAAATAAAATCTTTATTAACATTGTAAATAAAATTTTTACTATTTTTAGTTTTTTGTTCTGCTACGCCTTCTATAACTTCTACTTTACTTTTAAATCTAGGTTTTGAATATTTTAATGGTGTAAAAAGACCTCTTGTTAAATTACCCACATCTATAAAAGAAAGTTTAGATTTGTCTAATATTTTTCTTATTTCGTTCATATCTAGATCTAACATTTCAAAATCTTTTATCTTCATATACAAATCTCTTTGTATTCTAAAAGCTTCTTCTTGCATTTTATCAAACTCATCTACCATTACAGAAGGAGGTCTGTTAATATAATCTTTAGATTTATAAAATTTTTCTGTTTCGTCCGCTGCTCTCATAAGTCTACTAGCATCCGAAGCTAAAAATCTTAAATCTTTTTTAACATCTATTCTAATAATTCTAGTTCCTGTAAACAAAGCCGTAAGTTCATCTCCAAGTTTTGCTAGCTTACCTTTTCCAGTAACGTTACCTTGTAAAGCATCTTTTATTTTTCTACCTGTAGATATAAGACCTGGCTCTGCTCCCCTAATAATGTGAACAAGAGATTTATTAAACTTATCTTCTAACGAATCGGCAGGAGAATAAATATAGTTTCCGTCTGCTGTTCTACCACCACGTCCTGCAGATAAAAAATTACCACTATTAACATCCTGTATTCTTTCATAGTAAATAGCTGGTGAAAGAAATGGTTGTAACAGTTCCATCACAGGTCCTCTTTCAGAAAAAAATTGATTCATTACGTAATCATCAATATCTTCTGGCGCTATGTTTTGTTTGTCAGCCATTGTTATAAATGCTTCAAGTGGTCTTTGTAAAACATCATAAGGACTGAAGTACGACATATTGATAGCTGCTGATTCTCCATCTTTCCATGGTTCAATACCCATTAGGTTAGAGTTTTGATCCCAAGGTGCAGCTCCTGAACGACCGTATGCATCCCATTGCTCTTCTGTAGCACCTGTTAAATAGTTAGCTACTGTAGTTGCTCCTTTTCCTAAACCTTGTATTGCAATATAACCACCTATCAATTGTTTGTAAGCCATTTCTCTTATTCTAGGGTTAGGTGAAGACATAATACTTTTTAAAGACATAGCTACAGAAGTTGCGCCTGTTCTTAATATTTCAGCTGGAAAAGAAACGAAGTTACCTATGACAGGTATGTTTCTTATGCCTTGTATTACTGGTGGAACTTTACTGTAAGTTGGATAAGAATTTCTTAACATAAAAGCAGCCGCTTCATCTAAAACTTCATCAAAACTTTTTAATTGTCCAGTCATTAGATTTTTTTTATCAAAAGAATATCTTTGTAATTTAAAAAAGTCTTCTACTTCTTTTATATTTTTAAACGCTGCAGACAGATCTGATTTAAAAAATTCAAAACCATATCCTTTCCACATGTTATCTCCGCCTGCATATACTCTTGCAACTTTTTCTGTAAGTTTAGAATTTGCAAAGTATTCAAACAACTCTTGTTCTGTTTTTATTTTTCCATCTTTTAAATTTCTAAAAACTGCTTTTAATTCTTGAGCAACAATGTTTTCATCATAGACACCAAGACCAACAAGTTTTTCTACATATCTTGCAAAAGATACTTCATCAATAGGATCTCCCTTACCTGCTTTAAATATATCTTTAATAACCATTTTAGTTGAGTCAATAATATTAGCTCCTTTACCAACGTGTCCATTCCACAAAGAAAAAATAGAAGCAGAAGTAACATTCCTTACTTGTGTTTGTGGTGAGTACAATGTTTTCATTCCTTGAACAGTAGATTTTGCTTGAAGCAATTGTCTTATAACAGGTATTTTAGTTAACACATCTAAAGGTGTGCCAGTGTATGTTAAAATTTTTTTTAATTCAGGAGAAGTATAAAGTTTTTCTAACTCACTAGACATTGAACCTAAATTTTTTATCTCACTTATTTGAACCGGATTAACAAATTTTGTTTTTGCAGCATCTACAGAATCAAACAACCAACCATTTTTTTTACCAATCTCAGCTATTCTATCAAAACCTTTTTTATTTGCAGTTGTAGTTACAGCATCAGTAACCGTAAATAATACCTGTGATCTCAAATCTTTTTCTTCTCCTAACAATTTTTTAATAGCATCGGGTAATTCTTCTCCTGTTTTTAAAAATTTAAATTTATCCATTCGTAATTCTTTAGAACCAATGTCTTGTAGTATTTTAATAGGATGAATGTTTGCAGTTTTTCCTCGACCTAAAATGTTATTAACTAAATCATCTGCATATTTTTCCATGTGATTAACATTAGCGCCACCATACATTTTTTTAGCTACTTCTCTTAAGTCTCTGTTTTTTGAAACTACATTTTTAAGTACCCAACTTTTAGCGTTTTGTCTAACTAATACATCAGGAGTGTAGTTAGGGTTAGTAAATGTTGCAAAAGATTTTATAATATAATTATCTACTCTACCTGAAAGAGAATCTTTTAATTCTTTAATGGCTTCGTTTTTAGATCCTTTAGGTAAATTTTTTCCAAACTCTGTTAAAGTTTTATTAATGTCTTTTTTTAATTCTAATGCCGAAGGTCTAAATTCTTTTTCTAATCCAGTAAGTTGTTTACTTCCTCTCAAGTAATCAACAATGTCATCTAAGTATTGTTTTTCTAAAACTTTAGATGTGTTGTTTGTATTGTTTCTTGATTCAAATTTTTTAGCTAAATTATGTGCACGTTTTTCTACACCTTCTAATAACTTATCTACTTTTCTAGCATTTGCAGTTATAAATAATTGAACTTGTTCAGAGACTCCTTGAATATCTTTAGGTAATTTTCCATAAGATCTAAACCAAGACAATACACTATCTATTCTTTTTAAATTTCTTTCTGTTCTGTTTGGACTAGTCACTTGAAACAATCTCCATTGATCTCTATCTGGTAATCCTTTACCAGCTAGTTTTCTAGTTAAAGGAGATATAAATCTTTTAATTTCATTTTTTGAAGAGCCTATTAATTTTTGTGCAATTTTAGTTTGTGTTAAAGGTTTACCTGATAGTAAATATTTATATAAATCTACGTTTTGTCTTAACCCAGAGGCTGTTATATCAAAACCTTTTCCGATACCTCTAAAAGTTTTTTCAGCCACAGGTCTAACGATAGGTTTTACCACACGTTTAACTCCTTGCTGTAAAGTTTTTGCTGCTAAAGGAAATAAACCACCTACCAAAGCACCTTCTGCACCATATCTAATTTTATTCATAAACATGGTTTTTGCTTTTTCTCTACCAGATAAATTAGATGTGTCTTTTGGTTCAGCAAATTTAAAAATATTTGCTTCTTTTCTTTGATCAGGAGATGCAATAAAATCTGTAGCACCTATAACTACTGCCCCACTTCCCATACGTTGAGCAATTTTAGAAGCTTTACTAGTTCCCATTTTAGCAACGGCCTTAACAATCGGTGCTGCTTTAGTAGCTCTTGTTAAAATTTTTTGAATAACTGTACCTGGTGCACCATATTGTGTCATTATTTTTGCTAGATCACCTCTCCAAGTTTCCGGTCTTTCTGGTTCTATGTCTTTTACTATCTTTTGAAAATCAGAAGCAAAATTTTTATCACTTAAAAAATCCGTTCCCATAAATAATAGCTCACCAATACTTGTTGTAAAATCAAACGCTCCTGAT
>Ga0209711_10001970_pt1 | contig 19153 bp, 23 predicted proteins | sample ArcticOcean_MG_C_7_FD_187441 | JGI IMG/M metagenome (GOLD analysis project Ga0209711, IMG submission 187441) | Marine microbial communities from western Arctic Ocean - ArcticOcean_MG_CB11_88 (SPAdes) (version 2) | ecosystem: Environmental > Aquatic > Marine > Oceanic | place: Arctic Ocean... | reverse complement strand
TACTATTTGGCGTTGGAAGGAACTTATTATATAAGTCAAAAGATGATGATTCAATTAGCAGAACTGCTGGAATAGTTAGGGCTGGTATTTCAGTTGGAAAGAGGTTTTAAAACTAATAATTACAAGATTCTCCTGTACTTAATTTTGTTGATTTCCATTTTAAATTTCCCGCTTTATTAGCTAAACATGAATTAGAATAAACTAAGTTATTACAAGCACATACTGGTTCATAAACTGCTGAACAAATCACATCAGGTTTAGGTGAAACATAACACTCACCTAAAACTTCTTCGACATCATTACACGAAACAATTAAAAGAAACAGTAATAAATATATATTTTTCATAGACAGACTAGTTACAATTGGATTGGTATTTATCCCAATTTTTATTTGTTGACGTGTTTGGAAAATAGTAACAAGTTTGATTGCCATTTAAAAATGTAAGATTTTTCCAAAATCCAGTCGGAATATGTACACCAGTAGTTCTGATTTCGTGATTCGCTGCAAATACGAGTTCAATTTTAACTTTTATATTTCCACTTACTGACCAGTCTCTAACTTGTTGTTCTAATTGTGCCCACTCTCCTCTGTTTAAATTATCAATTTGCATAGCACAATTAATAAAAGAAAATGTCTTGTTTAAATTCTCTTCAGAATCACTAAAAGTAGCGGCTGGAGCAAGATGACCTTTGTCCCATTCATTTTTATAATAATCAGCATCATTAGAAGTTGTTACATCAGGTTCCAGATAAAAATCTTTGCTTCCTCTATCTACATTTTTAGGTCTATTAGAAACCGTATACTCTACCCAATTTGGCTGTTCATAAGATTCATTATAAGAAACCTTATAAATACCTTTATCAATTAACACATCATATTTATCCCCAGAAAAAGGCCCCTCATTTTCGTCCTCACAACTAAGCAGAAATAAAATTGATAATATTAAAATGTATTTTTTTGTCATTTAAAAAACTATGAATAGTTTGGTAAAGTTATTAAATTGGTTGTGAATGAAAAAATGGATAAATAATATAGGGCCTGGTCCGTTAATAGCCGCTGCTTTTATTGGACCTGGAACAGTTACTTTATGCAGTATAGCTGGACTTGATTTTGGTTTTTCTCTTCTTTGGACTCTTGTTCTTTCGATAATAGCAACAATAGTTCTTCAAGAAATGTCTGCTAGACTAGGAATTATTTCTAAAAAAGGTCTTTCTCAGGTAATAAGAGATGAGATAGAAAATCCTATTCTTAAAAACATTGTAATAACATTAATTTTATTAGCTATTGTTATTGGAAATGCAGCATATGAAGCAGGTAATATAAGTGGAGGAGTTTTAGGATTAGAAGCTGTTTTTGGAGAGAAATATTTACACATATTAGATATTAATATTAACTTATACAGTGTTCTTTTAGGAATTATAGCTTTTGTTTTACTGTTTTTAGGAAACTATAAAATTTTAGAAAAATCTTTAATATTTCTAGTAATTATTATGAGTGTTTCATTTATAATAACGGCTATAATTACAAAACCTGATTTAGGTAAATTAATGCAAGGTTTATTTATTCCTAAATTTCCAAAAGGAAGTTTATTAATTATCATAGGATTGATTGGGACAACAGTTGTCCCTTATAATCTTTTTCTACATGCTTCTTTGGTTAAAGAAAAATGGAAAAACGTTAGTGACTTAAATTTGGCTAGAAATGATACAGTCATAGCTATAGTGCTTGGCGGGATAGTTTCTATGTGTATAGTAATCTCAAGCGCATCATTAAACATTGAGAGCATTAATAATGCGGCTGATTTAGCAAGAGGAATTGAGCCTCTTTATGGAGTCAATTCTAAATACATATTAGCTGTTGGATTATTTTCAGCTGGAATAACTAGTGCAATAACAGCTCCACTAGCAGCATCTTATGTAGCGGCAGGGTGCTTGGGTTGGCCTTTAAAAATGAAAAGTTTTAAGTTTAGAGGGGTTTGGATGTTTATTTTATTAGTTGGGGTATTATCTTCATCATCAGGATTTAAACCAATAGAGGTTATAAAATTTGCTCAAGTTACAAATGGGATTTTACTTCCTGTCATTGCTGGATTCTTAATATGGATAGTTAACAAGGAGTCTATTTTAGGGAAATATAAAAATTCTAAAATTCAAAATTCAATTGGTGGGATCATTCTAGTTATTACTATTTTTCTAGGTTTAAAAAGCATTCTAAAAGTTTTTGAAATATTATAATGAAAGAATATATAATAGATATTAACGCTGATGTTGGTGAGGGTTTGGGAAACGAAAGTGAACTGTTTTCAATGATTTCTTCATGCAATATAGCTTGTGGAGGACATGCTGGAAATCATCAAAGCATGCTGTCTATTGTAAGGTTAGCTAAAAAAAATAATATAAAAATTGGCGCACATCCTTCTTTTCCTGATAAAATTAATTTTGGAAGAAAAATATTAAAAATTGATAAAGAGATTTTATTAAAATCTCTAAAAAATCAGGTAAGATCTTTACAGAAAATATTAAATGAAAAAAACCTTAATTTAAATCACATAAAACCTCATGGCGCACTTTATAATCTTGCTGCTAATGACAAAGAAACCGCAAAAATTATAATTGATTTAACAAAAGATCTTGACACAAAACTATACGCCCCCTACTCTTCACTAATTTCTGAAATGGCAAAAAAACAAGGGATTGATATTTGCAATGAACTATTTATAGACAGAAACTACAACTCTGATTTTACCTTGGTTTCTAGAGATCATCCAAATGCTATGATAGAGGACTCAGAAAGTATTTTTCAGCATGTTAACGGAATTATTAATGATAAAACAATTACTACAATAGATCATAAAAAAATAGCTGTTGAGTTTGATACTTTATGTATTCATGGAGATAGTAAAAACGTAATTAATTTGATAAAAGATTTACATGTTAAATTAAATAATATTGGAATAAAAATTCTATAAACTTTGGGGTTATATGATTTAAAATATAAAAAATTTGGAGAGAATTCTATTTTAGTAAAATGGCCATCAATAATTGATGAAAATATTTTAAAAAATATATTATTATTTAAATCAGAAATTATTAAAGCAAATCTAGATCTTAACATATATGTCAAAACATCTTACAACTCTTTATTAGTTACTTATTTAAAAAAATCAGTTGATTCAAGTAAAGTAAATGAACTAAAAAATATATATAAAAGCATTGGATCTATTAAAATACAAGTTTTTAATAAATGGACGATACCAGTATGTTATGATATTAGTTTTGGAAAAGATTTAGTTTTTTTAGAAAAAAGCCTTTCAATTAAAAAGGAAGAAATTATTTCTTTACATGCCTCTAAAGATTACAGGGTTTATAACATAGGTTTTCTTCCTGGGTTTTTATATTTGGGTGGAATGGATAGTGAAATACACCATCCACGTAAAGAAAAACCAAGCTTAAATATTGAAAAAGGAGCAGTTGGAATCGGAGGTTCTCAAACTGGAATATATCCAAATAAAAGTCCTGGAGGATGGCATATTATAGGAAGAACACCAATAAATTTATTTGATATTGAAAAGGCATCTCCATGTTTAATTAATTCTGGAGACAAAGTAAAATTTGTTTCTATTTCTTTAGAGCAATACCAACTAATTTCTGTTCAAGTAGAATCAAATATTTATGAACTAAATAAAACTCTAATAGATGATTGAAGTTATTAAGTCTGGTTTATACTCAACAATACAAGATCTTGGTAGGTTTGGTTTTGAAAATTATGGCGTACCTATTTCTGGATCAATGGATCAATTTTCTTCAATTATTTCTAATAAATTATTAGGAAATAAAGACCAGGACGCTGTAATGGAAATTACAATGACTGGACCAGTCTTAAAATTCTTAGAAAAAACAAAAATAAGTATCACAGGAGCTGACATTAGTCCCTCTATAAATAATAATCCTGTTAAACTAAATATAGTTCATAATATTAATAAAGGAGATTTACTTTCATTTGGAAAACTTAAATACGGAATACGTTCTTACTTAAGTGTTTTAGGTGGGTTTTTAACAAAAGAGGTTATGGGCAGTAAAAGCATGTATCCTAACATTACAAAATCTTTTAGAATAGCCAACGGAGATTTTTTAAAAATAAAAACATTAAATAAAATAAATATTGATCCTGAAATAACTCAAATTAATTATTTAGAACATTTTAAAACCAATAAAATAAAGGTATTTAAAGGACCTGAATTTGATGAATTATCAGAGACACAAAAAAATAATATTTTCAAAAATAACTTTACTATTTCAAATAATAATAACAGAATGGCATTCCAGTTAAATGAACCTTTTGTAAATCAATTAAAACCTATAATCACTTCATTGGTAATGCAAGGCACAGTTCAACTAACACCCTCTGGAAAATTAATAATATTAATGAGAGACAATCAAACATGCGGAGGATACCCTAGAGTATTACAGCTTAACGAAAGTGCAATAAACAAACTATCTCAAAAATACATGAATAATGAAATTAAATTTGAATTAATTGAAAATTAAAACTTTTTTATAATCATCAATAACAAACATTCTACACAGTAGGTTGGAAAAAATGATTATATTCAAGAATTAATCAAAAAAACATATTTATGAAAAATTTTATTTTATTATTTAGTCTAATTGGACTATTTGTTTCCTGTGCTGATAATGATCACACATGTGAGGATCAAACTAACGGTTTTATTACAGGCTCCAATCAAACTATTATGATGGGAAGCCAAGCTACAGTTGAAGTGTTTAAAAAATTTGATGCTGCTTGGGCAGAAAGAGATTATGAAACATTAAAAGCTCACATCGGGTCTGGTTCTTTTATTCATGACGATGGAATAATCACAACCAATGGTGAGGAATTTGTAGCAAAAATTGACAGTAGCTACCAATCATCTTTAGAAACAGGAGAAGATTGGGGATGGACAACTAATTTTGCATATTCGGTAAAACCAAGTGCTTCTGATGATCCTGAAATGACTAACACACAAGGTGAATGGGTAAATGCTAGATTTACTGGAGCAGATGGAGCTGTATATGAAGAATGGTACCAATTTGTTGAAGGTAAATTAGTTAACTGGAGTTCTGCAAAAAGAGAATTAACAAAAGTAGAAGAGACTACTGAATAGTAAATACAAAATGAAAAAACTATTATTATTTATATTTACAATCACCCTAATTGGGTGTGTACAAGCTCCGGAATCTAAAAACGAAGCTAAAGACAAAAGTTTTATAGTAGTTACACTTAAGATTTCAGAAGGTAATCAACAAACTGTTTTTGATCTTTTAGACAGTGAAATGGGTTTGCCTACAACTAAGGCATATGATGGTTGCATTACACTTGAAACAACCTATAACCCAAGCTCTAATACACTTGTAATCATTGAAGAATGGGAAACATATGAAAAATATGGGACTTATCTTAAATGGAGAGAAGAAGAAGATGATTCTAAAGCTTTAGCTAGTTTACTTGACCTTTTAGAGGGTGGAATAGATGGGTTTACTGTTTATACTGATAACAAACAATATAAATCTTATTAATATGAAAAATCTATTGCTAATATTACTCATTTCTTTAACAGCCTGTAATCAAACTTTTGAAAATAAAAATGAGGCTGACTTAAAATTCCCTTATGAACCTACTTATCAAAAAGAATGGAAAACGGGAAGTCAAGAAAACATTCTTATTGTCCAAAATTTACATAAAGATATTATGGATGGAAATTTTAAAAAAGCCTATAGTCATTTTTCTGAAGATGTTACTGTTTGGCATGGAGATGGAACAACCACAGAGGGATTAGCTGATTTTAAAAAACTATATGACCCTGTGTTTAAATCTGCTAACATAAGAGACTATTCTGTTGGAGTTAATATTTCAGTTGTTTCTGAAGAAGGCCATGAATGGGTTTTACTATGGGACACAGCTTCAATGGATGGTGTTAATGGCGAGGAAACTCATGATTATATGGAATCTATTAGAATCGAAAATGGAAAGATTATTGCAATGAACCAGTTTACTAAACCAGTTAAAGATTAATTATGAAAAAAATTATATTATTTAGTCTATTTGGACTACTAGTTTCATGTGCTGACACTAAACCATGCGATGTACCTACAAATGGTTTTATCACAGGGACTGAACAAACAGTTATGATGGGAAGTGAATCAACTATTGATTTATTTAATAAATTTAATAAAGCTTGGTTAAATAGAGATTATGAAACAATGAAAGTTCACATTTCTGATAATGGAATATACAGACATGCAGACGGAAGCATTACAAATAATGCAGAAGAATTCATTGCTCATTCAGAAAATAATTACCAAGAATCACTAGCAAGTGATGAGGAAGAAGTATGGATAACTAATTTTGCGTTCTCAGTTAAACCTAGTGCATCTGATGACCCTGAAATAACTAACACACAAGGTGAATGGGTTTGCGCTAGATTCACAGGATTGAATGCGGTTTATGATGAATGGTACCAATTTGTTGATGGTAAGTTAGTAGACTGGACATCGTCAAAAAGAGAATTAATTAAATAATTATATATAAAATGAAAAAAATAATATTACTAATAATTACAATATCAATGGTGAGTTGTAATAACAACGCAACAATAGTGACATTTGATGATGAAAAATCAAATGACATTAGAGGCCATTTTCAACATTATTTAAATAATGATATCGATGGTTTAAAAAAACTTTGGGCCGATGATGATAAAATTACTTTGTGGCTTGGAAGTGTTGAAAGCTCACCCTTATCAGAACTAATTGGTTTAATTGGAGCTCAACACGCTGCTTTTGACAACATTCAAATGCTGAATCCTAAGGGGGGAGATGCCCCTATCTTTGTTGAAACTAAAACATACCCTACAGGGGAAACATGGACTAATACGTGGTTTAGATGGTCAGCAGTTGGTAAAGAAAGTGGGAAATTAATTGAACTTCCCGCTAACATAAGTTTCAGATGGGAAAATGGTGAAATAGTCGAAGAAGTACATTTATTTGATCCTGCATTAATGAGTCAAGAAATAGCATTAATTCCAGCGCAAGTAAAAATGATGCAAATCGAAGAATAAAATAATTGTTTGAAATTTTATATTAAAAGCTCTAATTAATTAGGGCTTTTTTTATATTTAAATTTATTTGAAATGAAGTTTTGATATTTTCCCATTTCCAGCTGCATAAGCAATTGAGTCATTATAAAACCTAAATGAATAGTAACCTTCACTACTTAGGTTTGTCCATGAATCACCTGCGTCGCTAGAGTAATCAATACCATTAAAACCTAATGAAACAAGGCCTAAACCCTTTGAGTTAGGCACATATTGAACGCAACTTCGATAACCTGGATTTTCATTTTCTGCAACTGCATTCCATGTCAATCCTCCATCACTGGTTCTAATTTTATTGCTAGAATTAATAAGAGGTTTTGTATAATCTCCTCCAATAGCAAATCCATTTTTTTTATCATAAAAATCAATACTAAAAATACCAGTGGTTGATTGTCCTTGAATAATTGGTGTTTCAATCACTTTCCAATCTTTTCCTTTGTTATTTGAATAATAAACTCTACTATTAATACCTCCACTTGCTAACCAAATATTCTCACCTACAACTGAAATATTCGTGTCACTAGCTGCAAAAAATCCTTCACCATCCTTTATACTATTTAGTTTATTACAATCAACTTTCTTCCAAATATTTCCACCATCTCTTGTTATTAAAATATTAATACAATTATCTGTAAAATCCCCCACAACAATTCCTTCATTATCATTCCAAAAATGCATTGAATCATAAAAAACTTTTTCATGAACTTCTCTAAAAACAACTTTTCCATCTTTAAAAAGAAGCGCTGGGTTTGCAATAGAAATTGCAAAAATATGATCTTTAGTAATTGCTAGAGATCTAAAATTAGGATAATCGATTGAATCCTCACTAGAGCTGTATTGTTGTTGCTTTATTAATTTAGGAGAATTAATGTCAAATGAATATATTAATCCTGTTGAACTAGCATTATAGACCTTGTTATTTTTGATTTCAATTGCTCTAATATTTATTGTTGAGTCTAGTAGAATATGATTAATTTCTAAACTAACAAAAGGCTTAGTTTTATTTAAATTAGAATCGTTACAACTAATTAATAAAATAATTAAACTGGTTAAAAAAAAGAGTTTAAAAAGAAGTGGTTTATAACACATAAATATTAAAATTGTATAATTAAATTTATAACAATTAAAGTTATATTTAATTTAAAACATAATAATGATCGTAAAAGATGCAAACAATAACGAGTTGAAAGATGGAGATACTGTAAAGCTCATTAAAGACTTGAAACTAAAAGGCACCTCCACTACTCTAAAAAGAGGGACAACAGTTAAAAACATTAGACTTACAGATAGCGAAAGTGAAATTGATTGTAGAGTAAACAAAATGAGCATTGTACTTAAAACAGAATTTGTAAAAAAATAATACTAATTAACATGAAAAAAACAATTCTCACATTTATTTCTATAATATTATTTTATTCTTGTTCTAATTACCCAGTGAAACCTAGAATTGCCATAGCTGGTCTAGCTATTGAATCAAGCACATTCTCACCTGCTTTTACAGATGAAGAAGATTTTAAATCTAAAGTTGGAGAAGATGTTTTTTCATATTATCCATTTTTACAAAAAGACTCTATAAATAGAGCTCGTGCTCAGTGGATTCCTACTTTAAGAGGTCATGCTCTGCCTGGGGGAATAGTGACTAGAGAAGCTTATGAAGCTTTAGTTCAAAAAACATTAAAAATGTTAGAACAGAATTTACCTTACGACGGTTTATTTTTTGATATTCATGGAGCTATGAGTGTGGTAGGACTTGATGATCCAGAAGGTGACTTTATTAAAAGAATTAGAGGCGTTGTTGGCTATAGCACCTTAATTTCAACTTCAATGGACCTACACGGTAATGTGTCCTATGACTTAACAAAAGAAACAGATTTAATCACCTGTTATCGAATGGCTCCTCATGAAGACGCTATAGAATCTAAAAAAAGAGCAGTTGAAAACTTGCTTGAAAGACTAGAAAACGGAAAGGGGAAACCACTTTATAAAGCTAGAATTGAAGTCCCAATACTATTGCCTGGCGAAAAAACTAGTACCAGAATTGAACCTGGTAAAAGTCTTTATGCAAAAGTTGAGCCTACTTCAAAAAACAAGGGGGTTATTGACGCAGCAATATGGATTGGGTATGCTTGGGCAGATGAACCTAGGAATCATGGAGTTGTAATTGTTACAGGTGATGATAAAGAATCAGTTAATAAATCTGCAGAATACTTAGCCAAAAGCTTCTGGGATGTAAGAGATCAATTTGAGTTTGTCGCACCTGTTGGAAGTTTAAATGAAAGTTTAGACTTAGCTATAAACAGTAATTCAAAGCCATTTATAATAAGTGACATGGGTGATAATCCAACTGCAGGAGGTGCAGGAGATGTAACATGGACTTTAAATGAATTATTAAAAAGAAGTGAATTTAAAAATCCCAATGGACCTTCTTTAATTTACGCTTCAATACCAGGTCCAAAATTAATTGAAAAAGCAGTAAATTTAAAGGTAGGATCTTACATTGAAGGCTTAGTAGGAGCTGAAGTTGACGATCGTTACGCTAAGCCTATAAATCTAAAAGGAATTATACAGTCGATAAAGCATGGCGACAAATATGCAGAAACAGAAATAGTTGTTAAAACAGGTAGTATTTCAGTAATTGTTACAAAAAAAAGAAAGCCATATCATTATCAAAAAGATTTTACTGATTTAGATTTAAATCCACGTGAATGTGATATACTAATTGTAAAAATAGGATACTTAGTCCCTGAGTTATATGACATTAATAAAGGATGGATTATGGCATTAACTCCTGGGGGAGTTGACCAAGACCTTAGTAGATTAGGTTATAAAAGAATAAAAAGACCTATGTTTCCTCTTGATGATTTTATTGAAGAGCCTGATTTAAGTTCTCGTCTAGTTCCAGTTTCTCAATGATTTTATTTTTTAGATAAAACAGAAAATAAAAATTCTTGGGTAGTATCAAAGGGGGTTGGATGATTTGAATGCTGATAATTTAATAAAGTAAAGCACTTACTAAAAACATTACTTACAGATTTCTGGTTATATCTAGAAACTTCAAGTCCACTACATTTTAAAGGACCATTACTAGAAAATGTACCTAAAACTATTTTACCATTATTATTCAAAGATGAATTAGCTAAAACTACATAGTTATTTATTTGAACAGGGTCTTTCAAAAAATGAAATGCCGCTCTATCATGCCATAAATCATATTTTTCATCAGGTTTAAAATCATTAATATCTGAAACAATCCAATTAATTTTATCTGATTTTAACCCTAATCTTTTTTGTGCTTTTTCTATAGATTTTTTAGAAATATCTAAAATATCAATATTATTAAAACCTAAATCCAGTAAATTATCTACTAACCTACTCTCACCAGCACCAATATCAATAATTTTAGAATTTAAATTTAAATCCAATGATTTTATAATATCTAATGAAATATTTGGAACTTTTTGATACCAACTTACCTCATTTTCGTTTTTTTCATTATACACATTTTCCCAATGAAGTTTCATTTTATTTTCCATAATTATTAAAATTATGAATAAAAAAACAGATAAATCGCATAATTTAACCTAAATTCGCTGGAAATTTAATAAATAATATAATATGAAAAATGGAATTGTAAAATTCTTCAACGGATCAAAAGGTTATGGTTTTATCAAAGAAGACGGTATTGAAAAAGATCATTTTGTTCACGTATCAGGGCTAATTGACAGAATCGACGAAAACGATAAAGTTGAATTTGAACTAGAAGAAGGTCCAAAAGGATTAAGTGCTATCAACGTTAAGAAAATAGACTAATTTTTTTAAGAAGGCACCGGTTTAGTTATTTAACTCAAAAGATTTAAATAATAAAAAGCACACGACTATTTCTGTTAACAGAAATAGTCGTTTTTTTTTATACTAAATTTTAATCTATTTCTACCTTCTTGGTTACTAGGTAGATCCCAAGAAAAATCAATAGCATTCCAAAAACGTTTACTAGAGATAGCGTATCACTTTTTGTTCCAATTGCATAAACAATTCCTACTATAGGTTGTAAGTAAATAAATGAACTTACAGAGGAAGCTGTTAAGTTTTTTAATGCATAGGCATTTAACAAGTAAGTAAAAAAAGTTGTTCCAACAACTACATATACTATTGGAAGAATAGCCTCATACAAAGGAAGTGTAGTAAAATTAATATTAGAGAAATCGTTATAAGTTATTGGCAGATTTAATAGAAAGCCTATTGTAAATAGCCATTTTAAAAGAGTAATAATATCATATTTCGCAATCATTGGCTTAATTAAAACTAAGTACAACCCATAAGAAGCAGAATTTAAAATAAATAAAGAATTTCCTAATGGAATGTTTGGAGCATTCATTCCAGATTTTGCTGTGTAAAGAATCAAAACTAAAGCTCCAATAAAACCAGCTATAATTCCAACAGCTTTCATTACTCTAATCTTTTCTTTTAAAATTAAAGCTGAAAAAATAAAAACTAAAATTGGAGCAAGAGTAATTAAAACCGAACTATTCACAGGTGTTGATAATTCTAATCCTTTAAAAAAAGCGAGCATGTTTATAACCATTCCAAGAAAAGAACATAAAACCAGCCTAGGCCAATCTTTTTTTTCAATCGATTTTCCTTTAAAAAACAAACTTAAAGTCCAAAACAATAATGAAGCGCCTAATACTCTTAAAAAGATAAAACCAAAAGGCTCTATATAAGTAGGCATAACATTTTTGGCAATAGTATGGTTAAAACCATATATAAGTGTTGCTCCAAATGCAGCTAAAAAACCTAAATTTCTTTTATTCAAATTTTGTTAATTTTGTATTATAAAATGCAAGCAAAAATAATCTAATTAACACACAATCTTCTTAATTCATGAAAAAAATATTTTTATTAGCCACTCCCCTGTTACTACTGTTTATATCATGTCAAAAAACTGACTATGAGACGGTTGTAAAAGATGATGATTTTAGATCTACTATAAGTTCTGGAAATTTTGTAGAGCTAAGTAACGGCTACACCTATTATGAGTTAGCGAATGACAACAAAGAAAAGACGTTAGTATTTATACATGGATTCTCTGTTCCTTCTTACATATGGGACGAAACTTTTAATGCTGCTAAAAACAAAGGGTATAGAGTAATTAGGTTAGATTTATTTGGAAGAGGATATTCAAATAATCCAAATATTGATTATACAGATGATTTGTTCGCTAATCAGGTTATAGAACTACTAAATCATTTAAAAATCAAAAAAGCCACATTCTTAGGTCTATCTAATGGAGGAAGAGTTATTTCTAAACTAGCCTCTATAAAACCAAACTTAGTTGAAAAATTAATTTATGTTTCAGCATCAAGTTTTTATGATAATCCTAGTATTTCTAGCAATATTGTTACTGATAAAGAAGTTCAAGATTTCATAACCACAAATTATCCAACCATATCAAAGGGTCAATTACTTGATTTTAAATATCCTGAAAACTATCCAAGTTGGGAGGGTAAGTACGAAGAGCTCTTAAACTATAAAGGTTTTGCAAGGGCTTTAATTTCTACAAGAAAAAATCATGTTAATTTAAATAAAGAAAATTTATTAATTAGTGAGATTAATCTACCGATATACACAATATGGGGAGATAGTGACTTGGCAGTAGTATATAATGATTTTAAAGAAAATTTAAATAAAGTTTTTCCAAATAGGTTTGAATATTTTGTTCCTAATTCTGGACACCTTCCTAATATCGAAAACAAGTCTAATTTTGAAAATTATTTATTTAATGTAGTTTTAAAAACAATCAATTAGGTTGGACAAAATAACTTATGAATTGGCATAAAAAGTTTACAGAGAGGGTATTAAAAAGTTTTGGGATGTAAATACTCAGCGATATGGATTTCGTTTATAAAAGGATTAATTATTGGAGGAGCTATTGTTTACTACTTTTCCCCTTTTTAATCTTCTTTTTTAAACAAGGAAGGTTCCTCTTTTTTAATTAAATAACCATCCTTTCTTATATAGTCTGAAGAACCAAATTCTTGTATATGAATCCCTAGTTTATTTTCTAACCAATCTGCTAATAAATGTCTGTGACAGAATTTAGTCTTGGGACAATGACACATTAGCACAGGTTCTTCCCCTCCAGTAAGAAAACTCAAATGTTCTACCACACTTGTAGCATTTAATTCATTTAATTGATCTTTATAAGCCAAAATAAATTTTTCTTCAGAAATAACTTTCCTTTTAAATTTATCAAGGATTTTCCAGTTTGGAGCTAAAGCTTTGTATTCAAATTTAAGATCACTAAAGTTTGATGCGAATAAAGCAATAGACACCGCCCCTTCCATTTCTTCTTTCTTTAATATGCTGAAACTAGCTGTTTTAATAGTTTTAATTTTTATTGAAATTATAATAATTCTTTAACATATTGATAATATTAATATAATAAGAGATAATTGAACTATTATCAGTATTTATAGGCTAATATAATCAGTATGTTAATGTTAACAACATTACACCACTAATATAATCAGTATGTTAATGTTAACAACATTACACCACGAAATTAACATAAAACAATCCTTATAATTTTTGTTTTATTAACTTAAATTTAACATATTTGTGTATAATCAAAAATTAATATATGAAAAAACTAAACTTTTTTGTGACATTGTCTTTAGTGATGGTGTCTGTTTGGGGATTTGCACAAGATGTTACTATCACAGGAAATGTCTCTGATGATAATAGTCTTGCTCTTCCGGGAGCGACAGTATTAGTAGAAGGCACTTCAAATGGTGTAACTACTGATTTTGACGGTAATTATTCTATTTCAGCAAGTGTTGGAGACGTTTTGGTCTTTAGCTATGTTGGATTTGATAGTAAGTCAACTACTGTTGGTAATTCTTCAAAAATTAATGTACAACTTAATTCAAGCAATGAACTTGAAGAGGTAGTGGTAACGGGTATTACTAGTAGAGATCGTAAAAGATTAACTAGTAGCTCTGTTGTTGTTAGTTCTGAGCTTATTGAAGGTATAGCACTTAGCTCGCCGGATCAAGCGCTTCAAGGTCGTGTTGCAGGTTTAAGAGTAGCTACTACATCAGGTACACCTGGTGCGCCACAAGAAATTAGAATTAGAGGAGAAGGTTCAATATCTGGATCAAACTCCCCTTTATTTGTAATTGATGGTGTTCCAGTAAACAACAGTACTATTAGTCCTTTACTAACTGACATGGGTATTTTATCTATGATTAATGCTTCTGACATTGAAAGTATTACAGTTCTTAAGGATGCTTCTGCAACTGCTCCTTATGGTGCAAGAGGGTCAAATGGTGTTATTGTTATTACTACAAAATCTGGTACAGCTGGTGAGGTTAAATATAATTTAACCACTTCGTATGGTTTTCAAAACTATGCTTTAGATGAGCGTAGAATGTTAAATGGAAACGAGAGACTTGAACTTGGTGCTGAGACAATCATAAATGATTTTGGATGGGATAAAGAAAGAGCAACTAACTACGCTCTAGCAAATTTTGCTGGTGCTGCTGCTTGGGATGCTGGAGGAAGAGTTGATGGTAACTGGGAAGATCTTATTAAAGTAAAAGATGCTCCTTACCAATCTTATGACCTGTCAGCTTCTGGAGGTTCTGCTCAAGAAAATTTCAGAATGTCTGTAGGATATAAAAATACGGTTGGAACATCTGTTGGTACTGATTTTGAAAGTATAAGTGGATCTTTTACTTATAGAAGAAAAGCTGGAAAAGTTGATATCATTTCAAGTAACAGGGTAACAAACTCAGTTCAAAATGGTATTCACGAAGGAGGTTCTTATTTTGGAGCTCCTCAAGCAAATAGAATATTTATGAGTCCATTTCAACAACCAAAAAACCCTGATGGAACATGGAACATCAACCTTACAACTAGTGTGTTTAACACGCTTTATTTAGCTGAAAAAAATATTCAGCAAAATGATGGTACTAGAATGATTTCTAATACTACAGTAAATTATAAATTTACTGATGATCTTAAATTTAGTACTAGAGTCGCTCTTGACTATGTTTTAGGTGCTTCTCACGAATACAGAAATCAATTTCACGGAGACGGAGCAGGTAGTGGTGGTTATTCTTACCAGAGCACAAATAGAACACAAACTTTAGCTTTAACTAATACCTTATCATATGATAAGACTATTAATGATGTACACTTTATTTCTGCTTTAGCTCAAATGGAATGGCAAAAAAATAAAAGTACAACTAACTCATCATCAGGTCAAGGTGTTGCTGCTGAAGGACTTTATTACGTAGGTAGTTTTGGATCAAACCAGAGTGCTTATGGTGGATTGAGCGATTGGAAACAACTTTCTTATTTAGGGTTATTAAATTACTCTTACATGGATAAGTATATCGCAGACTTTTCTTTTAAAAATGAAGGTTCTTCAAGATTTGCTTTAGGATACAGATTCGGAAACTTCTGGTCTGCAGGAGTTGCTTGGAATGTTACTAATGAAAACTTTTTCTCTGATAATAAAGTGATTAACAACTTAAAGTTTAGAGCTTCAATTGGAGAAACTGGAAGTAACAGTGTTGGATTAAACGCGTACCAATCCCTATTTGGATACGGTAATAGTTATAATGATCAAGGTGCTGTGTATCCATCTTCTTTTGGAAATTTACTTTTATCATGGGAGAAACAAACACTTTATGATGTAGGTCTTGATTTTGGTTTATTTGATAATAGAATCACAGGTTCTGTTGGTTACTATAATAAAAACACAAATGACTTACTTCAAAGTGTTCCTTTATCAACAACTTCAGGTCACAGTTCACAAACACAAAATGTAGGTGAAGTTGAAAACAAAGGAATAGAGATCGAATTATCTGCTGATATCCTTAGACTAGGAGACTTCTCTTGGAATGTCTATGGAAATTATGCAACTAATGATAACGAGGTTTTAGCTTTAGCAAAAGATTCTCAAGGAAATGATCTTAACTTAGATGGAAGCTATAACAGAACAAGAGCTGGAGAAGGAATTGGTGTTTGGTATATAAGAGGTTGGGCCGGTGTAGATTCTGCAACAGGAGATCCTCGATACTATAAAGGTGGGGCAACAGACCCAAGTATGGAGATTGTAAACAGCTATGGAGCTGCTTCACAGGCTGTACAAGGAAATAGAATCCCTACTTACTCTGGTGGTATAGGTACTAGATTAAATTTCAAGAATTTTTACCTAGATGGTAACTTTTACTTCCAAGGTGGACATAAGATTTTTGAAAGATGGAGCTGGTATTCTGAATCAACTAACTTACTATCCACTAGATATTACCAAGGTGCTGCTAAATTATTGGAAAGATGGCAAAAACCTGGTGATATTACTGAAGTTCCTAGAATGAGATGGAGCACAAGCACTTCTGGAACTGGATCCGGAACAACAACTAGATTTTTACACGATGGTGATTTTATAAGATTAAGAGATGTTGTTATGGGATACAGTCTTCCTCAAAAAATTGCTAACAGATTAGGTTTAGACAACGTAGGGTTTAGCGTTAGAGGACTTAACTTATTTACTTGGGTGAAAGATCCTGATTTAACTGTTGATCCTGAGACTAGAAACACTGGTGCGTTTGAAATATTCACACCACCATTGAAGTCTATTTCTGTAGGTGTAAACTTAAAATTTTAAGAATATGAAAAATATATATAAATACTTAATGTTATTTGTTGCAGTCACAGTAATTGTTTCATGTAGCGAAGAAGATCTAGAGCCAACATTGTCTTTAGATAAAGATTTATCATCTGGTATTACTTCAGCTGGCGATTTAGCCTCTGTTTTAAACAGTGCCTATGATAGAATGTCCTCAACAGGATATTATGGAAGGAATTTCATCTTAGATGGTGATGTCAGAACTGACAACGCTTATTCAAACATGAATTCTGGAAGGTTTGCTAGTTCTGGAATGAACTATACATCTCAGGGAGCGGGACCGTGGGGTTCTATTTATGGCGTAATTGCTATTACTAATATTGTAATAGGCGCTGATCCGACTTCTTTAACAGGAAGTGCAGCTCAAATAGCTCACACTCAAGGTCAAGCTTATGCTATAAGAGCTTTAGCTCACTTTGATTTACTTAAATCTTATGGTCAGCATTTTGTTACTGGTCAAGGTGGTGGTGCAGGTTTGGGAATTCCTTATGTGAAAACATATAAAGACCCGGCATTCCTAACCCCAGCAAGAGGAACTGTAGGTTCCAATGTTGGAGATATTGTATCAGATTTAACTACTGCAATAGCAATGATGAGTCAATCTTTGGATGGTTCATCTAGTTACATGACTGTAGCTGGTGCATATGCTATTGGTGCTAGAGCATTATTGTATGCTGGCTCTGTAGACAGTAGTTTATATGCTACAGCAGGTACAATGGCTAAATGGGTAATTGATAATTCTGGAAGAAGTCCGGCAAGTGCCTCAGGTTTTGCTGCAACTTATACAACTGACAATGCAAGTAATTCTATAGTTGAACTTGCTTTTTCAGGAACTGATTCAAGAGGAATCAATGGGTGTGCTTATATCTTAAGAGGAACTTCTTATGGAGATGTTAGAATATTAACAGGTGACGGAGCTAATCCTGACTTGTATGATATCTTTGATGCTGCAGATGTAAGGTTTGGTGCTAATATGATTGGTACGGCTCAAGGATACCCAACAGTATTAGGGAAATACCCTACTATGAATGGGTCTGACAACATTACAATATTAAGAGTTGAAGAAATGCACTTAATATACGCGGAAGCAATGCTAAGAGCTGGAGACACTGCAACTGCTTTAACTTACCTTAACAACATCCCTGCTATTAGAGGAGCTGCACCTTATGCTTCTGCTACGCTTGATAACATTCTTTTAGAAAGAAGAAAAGAATTTTATTTTGAAGGATTACGTTATGATGACTTATTAAGAACTGGTCAAGGTATGCCGCTTATTGACAGTAAAAAACAGTTAAATGATGACCTTACAGGAACTCCTCCTGCCTTTGGTAGTTATAGAACTGCTTATCCAATTGGAACAGGCGAAATGAATGCTAATCCAAATATGGTTGAGAACTACGGATACTAATATCTTAAACTAACCAAGATATACACTGAAAAAACCCGCTTAATTGCGGGTTTTTTTTTAATAACATAAAACCTTCATAAATGAATCAAAAAGAAATAGACAATAACTTAAAGTTAATTAATAAAAGCTGGGAACTTTTTGAAAACAAACTACGTATCAACATTGAGTTTTCTGATTTTATCTCTGCTTTTAATTTTATGAAAGAAATTGCTAAAATAAGTGAAGAATTGAATCACCATCCGCAATGGACAAACAACTATAATAAGTTAGAAATAATCTTGTGGACACACGACAAACAAGCGCTAACCTCTTTAGATTTTCTTCTAGCAAAGGAAATAGATCAAAAAATGCTTGAGCTTAAGAAAGTTTAGGAATATAAACGAAACACACCACAGCTAAAGCAAATAGAAAGGCAAAGAATACAGCACCTGCAGAAACATCTTTTATTAAGCCTATTTTTTTATTAAAATCTGGGTGAATAAAATCAGCTACTTTTTCAATAGCAGAATTCAAAGATTCAGCAGTTAGAACTAAACTAATTGCTAATAAAACAAATAACCATTCCGTATTAGATAAACCAAAGTAACTGCCTGCTATAACAAATAATAAGGCTATAAATAACTGAACCTGAATAGAGTGCTCAGTTTTAATTAAATAAAGAGCTCCTTTTACAGAATAAAATATACCTTTTAATCTTCCTGAAATAAATTTTATCATATCTAGTTATCTATTACTAATATATAATTAATTTTAATACCTCAGAAGCATAATAAAATAGCTAGTAGACAAACTTATTGGTACGATTATTGAATATATAAAAGCATGAAAAAACAGACACTTTTCTTGATTACTTTTTTATTGTTTTTAAACTCTAATTTTTCTCAAATTAATCCA
>Ga0209711_10001968_pt1 | contig 19165 bp, 14 predicted proteins | sample ArcticOcean_MG_C_7_FD_187441 | JGI IMG/M metagenome (GOLD analysis project Ga0209711, IMG submission 187441) | Marine microbial communities from western Arctic Ocean - ArcticOcean_MG_CB11_88 (SPAdes) (version 2) | ecosystem: Environmental > Aquatic > Marine > Oceanic | place: Arctic Ocean... | reverse complement strand
ACAATAATTTAAATTTAGAAATGAGACCTATTGTTGGAGGTCAATTTTTAATGGGAAGTCCTTTAAATGAAAACAACAGGTTAGCAGATGAAGGCCCTGTTCATAAGGTTGAAGTTGATTCATTTTGGATGGCAAAATATGAAACAACTTGGGATTTATATAACTTATTTACTAGCCGAAGTTTAGATAACCTTCAACCAAAATTTAATTCTAATAATGAAGTAAATATTGATGTTGATGCAGTTTCAGGAGCAACTACACCTTATGTAGAAATGAGCTTTGGCATGGGTACAGATGGATTTCCGGCTATTTCAATGACACAGTTGGCTGCTAAAAAATTCTGTCAATGGCTTTCTGCAATAACAGGAAATTTCTATAGACTCCCTACAGAAGCAGAATGGGAATATGCATGTCGTGCAGGGTCTCAAAGTTCATATTCTTTTGGAGATGATATTAATGAACTGAGTGATTATGCATGGTTTAAAGATAATAGTGGTAATAAATATCAAAAGGTAGGTCTAAAGCTTCCTAACAATTGGGGATTATATGATATGCATGGAAATGTTTCAGAATGGACTTTGGATGCTTATAGCTCCACAACTTATTTAAAATCTTTACAAAATTTAAGTAAAAACCCTTACACTAAACCCTTAAAATTATATCCAAGAGTAGTTAGGGGAGGGTCATGGAAAAATTCACATTACAGACTAAGAAGTGCATCAAGACAAGCCTCTTCTAAACAATGGAAAAAACAGGATCCTCAAATTCCTAGAAGTAAATGGTGGCATACAGATGCTCAGTTTGTAGGTTTTAGAGTAGTTAGACCATATCTAACACCAACTATTGAAGAACAAAACGAGTACTGGAATAATTAATATAATATATGAAAAGAAGAAATTTTATACAAAACTCAACTCTTACAGCAGCTAGTTTAATAGCAGTTAATCCTTTGTTTTCAAATAATAGCTCTAAATTAAATCATGTTTATAATTTAAATTACGCTCCACATTTAGGAATGTTTAAACATCACGCAGGGTCAGATATCTTTAATCAATTAGAATTTATTAAAGATCAAGGATTTACAGCATTTGAGGATAATGGAATGAAAAATAGAGATGTTAAAACTCAAGAAAAAATAGGTGATTTTCTTTCAAAAAATAATATAATAATGGGTGTTTTTGTTGCTCATAAAATATATTGGAATAAGCCTAATCTAGCAAGTGGAGATTTAAATAAACGAAAAGAATTTTTAAATGATATTACAACTTCAATTGATGTTGCAAAAAGAGTTAATGCAAAATGGATTACAGTAGTCCCTGGACATCTGGACTTGAGAAAAGACATGAATTATCAAACTCAAAATGTTATAGAGACTTTAAAACAAGCATCTGGTCTATTAGAAAAACATAATCTAACTATGGTTTTAGAACCTTTAAATTTTAGAGATCATCCAGGATTGTTTTTAACTGAAAGCCCCCAAGCATTTCAAATTTGTAAGTCAGTCAATTCAAAATCTTGTAAAATACTTTTTGATATTTATCATCAACAAATACAAGAAGGTAATTTAATTCCAAACATTGAAGCTTCGTGGAATGAAATAGCTTATTTCCAAATTGGAGATAATCCAGGAAGAAATGAGCCTAAAACAGGCGAGATTAATTATAAAAATATTTTTAAATATATTTATGATAAGGGCTTTGACGGAGTTTTAGGCATGGAACATGGTAACTCTGTCAAAGGAATTGAAGGTGAGTTAAAACTTATAAATTCGTATAAAGAAGTTGATAATTTTAAATAAATAAAAATGAGTAAAAAACAATTTTCCAGAAGATCTTTTGTAAAGTCGACTGCTTTAACAGGTGGTGTATTATTTTCCTCAACATTTTCTTTAGAAGCAATGGCTAACAGTTCTAATAATAAAAAACTAAAACTTGCTCTAGTTGGTTGTGGTGGTAGAGGAACAGGCGCCGTAGTTCAAGCTCTTAGAGCTGACAAGGATGTTGAATTAGTTGCAATGGCAGATGCTTTTGAAGATAGATTAGAATCAAGTTTAAAAGCCATTTCGGAAGAACTTGAAGGCGAAATAAGTGTAAGAGTAAAAGAAAAAAATAGACATACAGGATTTAATTCATATCAAAAAGCTATTGATATGGCAGATGTGGTAATCTTGGCTACACCACCAGGCTTTAGACCACTTCATTTTAAATATGCTATTGACAATGATAAGCATGTATTTATGGAGAAACCTGTTGCAACCGATGCTCATGGAGTTAGACAAGTTTTAGAATCTGCTAAAATTGCAAAGAGAAAAAAATTAAACGTGGTTGTTGGTCTTCAAAGAAGATATCAAAACAGTTACAATTCAACACTAAAACTTATTAATAATGGTGAAATTGGAAAAATTGTTTCAGGTCAGGTTTATTGGAATAGTGCTGGGGTTTGGGTAAGAAAGAGAGCTAAAGGTCAAACGGAAATGGAATATCAAATGAGAAATTGGTATTATTTTAATTGGCTTTGTGGAGATCATATACTAGAACAGCATATTCATAATATTGATGTTGCTAATTGGTTTATAGGAGAATATCCAAAATCTGCAAGTGGAATGGGGGGAAGAGAAGTAAGAAATGGAATTGATCATGGAGAAATATTTGATCATCATTTTGTTGAATTTAAATATCCAAGTGGTGCGGTAGTATCAAGTCAATGTAGGCATCAGCCAGGAACAAAATTTGATGTTAGTGAAGCATTTCAAGGAACTAAAGCTAATGTTGTTACATCAGGTGATTATTGTAAAATAATAAATCATGAAGGGGATGACATATTTAAACATGATCCCTCAAATGATAAAAGTCCATACCAAATTGAACATGACAGGTTATTTCAGTCAATTCGGTCAGGAGGAGTAATTAATAATGCAGAATACGGAGCAAAATCAACTTTAACTGCTATAATGGGTAGAATGGCAACCTATACTGGAAAAGAAATTACATGGGATCAAGCACTAAATTCTCAAGAAATTTTAGTACCTAACGACTTAAGCTGGAGTTCTAGTCCTCCAACTCTTCCTGACAGTAATGGTAGGTATGTTATTCCAAAACCTGGTGAAACTAAAATAATTTAATATGCGTAAACATATATTTATATATCTTTTTTTATTTATTCTATTAGGATGTAGTAACCAAGAAGATGAATTAGAACAAATAGTTCCAACTACTTGGACACAAAAAGAATTCCAGACTAATTACGATGGAATAAACAGAAAATATATTATCTATAAACCAAAAAGTTATTCTGAAAATTCTCCACTAGTATTTATACTTCATGGATTTGGATCAAATAACAAAACTATTTTAAACTATTCGCAAATGAATAGTATTGCTGATCAAAATGGATTTATGGTTTGCTATCCTCAGGGTACTGTTTTGCCAACAGGACAAACTCATTGGAATGCTAATTTGCAAATGAGTACAGTGAAAGATATTGACTTTTTATCCTTTTTAGCATTGAAAATTCAAGAGGAATATAAAACTAGTTTAGAAAATGTGTTTACAGCAGGAATGTCTAACGGTGGATTTATGTCCTATACTTTAGGGTGTGAGAAATCGGATGTTTTTAAGGCTGTAGCATCAATCACTGGAACAATGAGCGGATACGATTGGAATAATTGCTCACCTACTTATAAGATTCCTATTTTACAAATGTCAGGCACTTCTGACACCACTGTACCATGGGACGGAACAATGAATACGGCATATGGCTGGGGAGGCGCTCCTCATATTTTAGAAGTAATGGAGTTTTGGTCTGATTTAAATGCGTGTGTTCAAGATGAAGTCTTTAATTTTCCAGATATTGATACATCAGATTACTCAACTGTTTCTTTGACTAAGAAAAAGGGGGGGAGTTATAACAATGAAGTATGGTTTTATCGTGTCGATGGCGGAGGACACGATTGGCCTGGAGCCTTTGGGAATAAAGATATTAATGCAAGTGATGAAATCTGGAAATTTTTCAAAAAACATTTAAAATAATCAGGCAAGTAAGTCTTTAATTACATTTCCTGAAACATCAGTTAATCTGAATCTTCTTCCTTGATGTTTATATGTCATCTTCGTGTGATCTACACCAAATTGATTTAATATTGTAGCTTGTAAATCATGAACGTGAACAGGATCTTTAACGATATTATAGCCTAAATCATCAGTCTCTCCATAGCTAAACCCAGGCTTAATGCCTGCTCCTGCCATAAAAATTGTAAATGATCTTGGGTGATGGTCTCTACCATAATTAGTATCTGATAAAGTGCCTTGACAATAGTTAGTTCTACCAAATTCTCCTCCCCATACTACAAGCGTATCTTCAAGTAATCCTCGTTGTTTTAAATCCATAATAAGAGCAGCGGTTGGCTGATCTACATCGTTTGATTGTCCTTTAATTTGGTTTGGCAGATTTTCGTGTTGATCCCAGCCCATATGATAAAGCTGAACAAATCTTACGTCTTTTTCAATTAATCTTCTAGCTTGAATACAATTAGCTGCATACGTGCCAGGTTTTTGAGCATCTGGCCCATACATTTGAAGGATATGATCAGGTTCATCTGAAATATCCATTGTTTCAGGAACTGAGGTTTGCATTCTATAAGCCATTTCATATTGAGCTATTCTACTGCTAATTTCAGGATCTCCAAATGAAGCTTCTTGTTGGTGATTGAGTTCAGCTAAGTAGTCAAGCATTTTTCTCCTTTCTTGAGCGGTAACCCCGTCAGGATTTTTTAAATATAAAACAGGATCTTTTGCTGATCTAAATTGAACGCCCTGATGAAGTGAACTTAAAAATCCATTTCCCCAAAGCCTTGAGTACAAAGGTTGTCCTTTTGGCCTTCCTGTTCCATTGGAAAGTAAAACTACAAATGACGGCATGTTATTATTTAAACTTCCAAGACCATAACTCATCCAAGATCCCATACTTGGTCTTCCTGGTTGTTGTGAACCTGTTTGAAAAAAAGTTATTGCAGGATCATGATTAATTGCTTCTGTATGCATTGATTTAACAAAACATAACTCGTCAGCAATTTTTCCAACGTAGGGCATTAATTCACTAACCCACGCTCTTGATTCTCCGTACTGCTTAAAATTATAATTACTTCCAACAAGCGGAAAATTATTTTGACCTGAGGTCATTCCCGTTAATCTTTGCCCATCTCTAACAGATTTTGGTAAGTCAATTCCTCTTAATTGATTCAACTTAGGTTTGTAATCAAATAAGTCTAATTGTGAAGGTCCTCCACTTTGGAATAAATAGATTACTCTTTTAGCTTTTGGGGCAAAATGTGGAAGATTTAAATCGTTTTTTAATGATGAAAAAGGATCAATATCATTACCTGTTCCAAATGGATCTAACATTGAGCCAAGTGCTAAACCACCAATACCTAAGCCAGCTTTTTTTAAAAAGTTTCTTCTGTTGTTGTTTAAAAAGTGTTTATGTAGTTCTTCCATATTTTAACTTTTTTGAGTGGTTTCATCTAGATTGTAAACTAATACTGTTAAAGATTTGAAAGCTTTACGATCTTCAATGTCATTCAAATCTTGAACTTCATTAAAAAACTCTTTCAGCTTAATTAACTCAATTTCAATTGGTGTTCTTCCAGTAACAGTTCTATAGAGTTTTAAAATTTTTTCGTCAATTGAGATTTTTTCATTGAAAATAGATTCTGATAAATTTTCTGCAGCAAGTTGATACTGAGGATCATTCAATAATGCTAAAGATTGTAAAGGGGTGCTAGTTTTTTGACGTACTGGAGCGCAAAAATCTCTTGTTGGTGCATCGAAGATCATCATAGATGGTGGAGGAACTGTTCTTTTCCAAAATGTATATAAACTTCTTCTAAATAGATTATCACCTGTGTCTTGTACATAAAAAGCAAGGCTTCCGCCACCGCCACCTGTAACTTCATTCCATAGATTTGGTGGTTGCATTGGTTTAACGCTAGGACCACCAATTTTTTCAACCAGCATTCCACTTGTAGCGAGAGCATTATCTCTAATCATTTCAGCTGCAAGTTTTTGTCTTGGATAATTGGCTAGATATGTGTTGTCAGAATCCATTAAACGGTTTTCCTTTTTAACTTTACTAGACTGCCTGTAAGTGGAGGACATTACTATTCTTTTGATAAACTTTTTTGTATCCCAGTTGTCTTTATTTTGAAACGTGTAAGCAAGCCAATCTAGTAATTCAGGATTAAACGGTTTATTTCCTTGACTTCCAAAATCATCTGGTGTTGCTACTATACCAATTCCAAAAAATTGTTGCCATAATCTATTTACCGTAACTCTTGAAGTTAAAGGGTTGTCTTTGTCAAAAAACCATTTTGATAATCCAATTCTATCAGATGAATATTTTTCTTCATCAAATTTTAATACAACCTCTGGTGTGCTTGGTTTAACAAGTCTAGTTGGAGCGTCATAACTTCCTCTGTTTAAAACATAAGTATTTCTTAAGTTTTCAGTTTCTTTCATTACCATAAGTGTAACGTCGTTGATGCTATCTGGTAAGTTTACAAAAGGCAGATCATTTTTAATATCATTTGCGTTTATAGTTAAATTTGGTTTTGGTGCTGTATCCCCATAACCAATTAGACCATCTTCGTCTACATTATTAAAAAAACTATAAAAACTAAAAAATTCATCGTGCGAAATTGGATCATATTTATGCGTGTGACATCTCGCACATTCGACAGTTAATCCCATCATTATTTTTGCAGAAGTAACTGTTCGATCTGCAACGTATTCAACTCTATATTCTTCAGGGACAACACCACCCTCTTGAGTGATTTTATGATTTCTGTTGAACCCAGAAGCTAAAATTTGTTCTTTTGTAGCGTTTGGAAGCATGTCTCCAGCCATTTGCCATGTAATAAACTTATCATATGGCATATTCGAATTATAAGCGTGAATTACCCAATCTCTCCACGGCCACATGATTCGTTCTTGATCATCTTGATAGCCATGACTATCTCCGTATCTAGATAAATCCATCCAAATGGCAGTCATTCTTTCTCCATATGATTTAGATTCTAATAAGTTGTCTATAACATGCTCATAAGCATCTTCACTTGTATCAGATATAAAATTATCAATATCTTCTAAAGCAGGAGGAAGACCAGTTATATCAAAATAAGCTCTTCTAATTAATATTTCTTTTTCTTCAATTTTTGAAGGAGACATCCCCTTAGACTCTAACGTACTAGCTATAAAAAAATCTATTTCATTTGATGCCCAATTTTCAATATTTATTTCAGGTAATTCAGATAATTCAGGTTTAGTATATGCCCAATGAGGCTCCCATTTTCCACCCTGTAAAACCCATTTTTTTAAAATTTGTTTTTCACTTTCTGTCAATTTTAAATTAGATTCAGGCGGAGGCATTACATAATTTGAATTTTCACTATCAATTCTTTTTAAAATTTCACTTTCATTGGGATTGTTTTTGTCAATTACAAAATGATTTGGATTATCCTCAAGTGCTGCATAAAAACCTTGTTGAACGTCTAGTCTTAAATTAGCTTTTCTTGCTTTGTCATCTGGGCCGTGACAAGTGTAGCATTTGTCAGATAATATTGGTTTAACGTCGAAATTGAAATTAACTGCTTGATAAGAAATATTAGTTGTTTTATTTCCCTTGTTTTGAACTGTATTATAATTAATTGAAATTTGATCAACAGAAGGTTTTGTTGAAAAGTACTTAAAGACTAAAATCCCAATTAATGGTATTATAAAATAGAGAAGATTATTGCGAATATCTTTTTTCATTTAATTAAATATAATGAAATTATTTAAGCGCTTTAAGAATGATTTTCTCCATTACTTTATAACCAGCTAAATTAGGATGAACTAAATCATCAGCTGTTGTATATTCAGGAACTTTTAATCCTCCTTTTTCGTCTGACATTGCTGAAAAATAATCAACGTAAGTAATATCATTGGAATCACAATAGGCTTTTAAAATAGAATTTAATTTAATTACTTTTGGACCAGGTTCCATTCCAGGTGACCAAGGGAAATCAATTGCTGGCAGAGTTGTGCAAATTAATACTTTAATATCATTTGCTTTAGCAATTTCAGCCATTGAAATGATGTTTTCTGCTATATTTTCTAAAGTTATAGGTCCAGTATTTTCAGCTATATCATTTATTCCAGCTAAAATTACAACAGCTTTAGGATTTAAATTTACTACATCGGGTTTGAATCTGATTAACATTTGTGGAGTGGTTTGTCCGCCAATTCCTCGATTTACAAATGGATTATTTATAAAAAAATCTTTATCAAAATTAGACCATCCCTCTGTTATTGAATTTCCCATGAAAACAACTCGATTAGGGTCGTTTATTTTTTTAAGTTCAGAATTGCTTTGTTCATATTTTTTTAAATGAGCCCAATCCATAAGTGTACCTCCACCTTGTATATAAACAGCTTGTGCAGTATTACTCATAATAGAAAATAAAAAAATTAGCAATAATATTTTGTGATATTTCATTGTTTTTTTGATTTAGAGTGTATCCATTTTAAAAAATCTTTTTCAGCAAAAGCATTATTCCAGCTATCGTGACCAACATTTTCGTAAAATGTAATTTTTGGACTTCCACCATTTTCAATAATCGCTTTTGCCATTTTTAATGATTTTTTTGGACTAACCACAGTATCATCAGATCCATGAAAAATCCAAACAGGAACTTTTTTTGAATAGTTACTGACTAAAGAGGGATCGCCATCACCGCAAATTGGAGTTGCAGCTGCAAACATTTCAGGCCTTAAATTTAAAATCACGAAAGTTCCCATACCACCCATAGATAATCCACTAACAAATACCTTATTTGGATTAACGTCTTTTCTTTGAGTAAAATCGTCCATAAGCTTTACAACTAAACTCATAGCTTTAGATTCTTTTACATTATAATCAAACTTATACGGATCCTTATATCCCCACCAATCGTTTTTTTGAGCTTGTGGAAATATAACCCATGAGTTATATTGTTCTCTATTCTCTTTTTTTAAAAAAAGTTTTCCTCCATGAACTAATTGCGAAACATTATCATTTCCTCTTTCGCCAGCTCCGTGAAGAAAAAGATGAACTGGGTATTGTTTGTTGGGGTTATAATTTAAAGGTTTTAAAATTCTGTAGCTAAGAGTTTCCTTCTCAAACTCAAAAGTTTCTTTTTCAAATAGTTCAAGATCTTGAGAGTTTGAATTAGAAAACATAAGGAATACAATAATTAAGAGAAGGTTTTTCATGAATTTTCAATTGTTGGTATTCTAATATCTTCTACTAAGTCCTGAATTTCTTTAGGCGGTTCTGGATTTAAATGACAAACAGTTAATGAGACAACAAAGTTAACTAACATAGCAAAGGTTCCAAAGCCCTCTGGAGATATGCCAAACCACCAATCTGCTTCAGTTCCTCCTCCGAACCATCCAAATTTGAATTTTGTCATATAAAAAAGCATTAATAGTAATCCGGTAACCATACCTGAAATTGCACCTTCTTTATTCATTCTTTTATAAAAAATACCCATTACTATAGCTGGAAAAAATGAGGCTGCAGCTAAGCCAAATGCCAAAGCTACTACCGCTGCTACAAATCCAGGTGGATTAATTCCAAAATAACCAGCTAATAAAACGGCAAAAAAGGCAGAAACTCTAGCAGCAATTAATTCTCCTTTTTCACTAACATCAGGCTTTATGATTTTTTTGATTAGATCATGAGAAACTGAAGAAGAAATAACAAGTAGTAATCCAGCCGCTGTTGAAAGAGCTGCTGCTAAAGCACCTGCGGCAAGTAATGCTATTACCCAGTTTGGTAACTCAGCAATTTCAGGGTTTGCCATTACCATTATATCTCTATCAATAGTTAATTCATTTATTTGTGGATCTGCTACATATTGAATAATTCCGTCATTATTTTTATCAGTAAAAGTTAAAAGCCCAGTTTTTTCCCAGTTTTCAAACCAAACAGGCATATCATCATATTTTTTCTCACTTACTGTTTCAATTAAATTTGTTCTAGCAAAAACTGAAATTGCAGGAGCAGTAGTATATAGAATTGCTATAAATAGTAGAGCCCACCCTGCAGATTTTCTTGCATCACTTACTTTTTTTACAGTGAAGAATCTGACTATAACGTGAGGAAGGCCTGCTGTTCCAATCATTAAAGCAGCAGTAATAAAAAACACATCAAGCTTTGACTTTGATCCAGTTGTATACTCGTGAAATCCTAAATCTCTACTTAACCCATCCAATTTGTCTAAAAGATATATCCCGTCTGAGCCTTGAGATCCAAAACCTAGTTGTGGAATCGGATTTCCTGTCATTTGTATTGAAATAAAAATGGCAGGTACCATAAAAGCAAAAATCAGAACACAATATTGTGCAACTTGAGTGTAAGTTATTCCTTTCATTCCACCTAAAACAGCATAAAATAAAACAATAGCCATTCCAATAACAACACCGGTATTTATATCGACTTCTAAGTATCTTGAAAAGACGAGTCCAACCCCTCTCATTTGGCCAGCAACATATGTAAATGAAATTATTAATGCACAAAATACAGCTACAACTCTAGCAGTATCTGAATAATACCTATCTCCTATAAAATCAGGAACAGTGAATTTTCCGAATTTTCTCAAATAAGGTGCTAATAGAAGGGCAAGTAAAACATATCCACCGGTCCAACCCATCAAGTAAACTGATCCATCATAACCCATAAACGAAATTAAACCAGCCATTGAAATAAATGATGCCGCTGACATCCAATCTGCGGCTGTTGCCATCCCATTTGCTATAGGCGAAACACCAGAACCAGCTACATAAAATTCTTTTGTTGAGCCTGCTTTAGACCAGATAGCAATACCGATGTATAACGAAAACGTTATTCCTACCATTAGCCATATCCACAATTGTAAATCCATGATTATTTTTTAGGGTGATATTTTTTATCAAGTCTGTTCATAAGACCAATATATATAAATATTAATATTACAAAAACATAAATAGATCCTTGTTGTGCAAACCAAAATCCAAGTTTGAATCCTCCAATTTTTATTTGATTAAGCTCATCAATCAATAATATTCCAAATCCAAAAGAAACAGTGAACCAAATTGATAATAGTATTAATAGATATTTAAGGTTTTTTTTCCAGTATTCTTCAGCTAATTTTTTACTCATAATAATAGTTGTTACCTAAAAATAAAAAATTAATCTTTAAATTTGTTTTAAATACGATTAATGCTTGTATTTATTATACTAAACCAAATATATTAACCCTAACTAATGAAAAAAATATTATTATTTTTTATTTTAAACTTAATTTTTTCTTGTAATAATTCAGAAAAAAAGCAACATTTAGTTGAGGCTCCAAGCGGAATGGTTTTTATAAAGGGTGGCGAGTTTTTAATGGGTGCAGATAATAATCAAGCTATGAGGGATGAATATCCTCAACATAAAGTTAATGTCAATTCTTTTTTAATGGATGAAACTGAAGTTACTAACGCTGACTTTAAAAAATTTATAGAATCTACTGGCTACTTGACTACAGCAGAAAGAATAATAGATTGGAACGACTTAAAAAAATATCTACCTCCAAATACTCCAAAACCTCACGATAGTTTATTAGCACCTTCATCTCTTGTTTTTTTTGAGTCACAAACTAAAAACCTTAATGATTTTTCTCAATGGTGGAAACTTCAAAAAGAAGTTAATTGGAAGCATCCGTATGGGAAAGAAAGTACTATAGATACAATTTTGAATCATCCTGTTATACATGTAAGTTGGGATGATGCAGTAGCCTACTGTAATTGGAAAGGAAGGAGACTTCCAACTGAAGCTGAATATGAATATGCGATGAGATCAGGTCAGTCAAATACTATGTACTCTTGGGGAAATCAGCCAATTAATTCCGGAAAACAAAAAGCTAATGTTTGGCAAGGAAATTTTCCTTCCAACAATATAGTGTCAGATGAATTTTATTATACTTCTCCTGTAAAATCATTTGATAAAAATGATTTTGGATTATATGATATTTCGGGAAACGTTTGGGAGTGGTGTTCAGATTTATATCATAGTGATTATTATTCTACCATCTCAAATGGTATTACAAATAATCCAATAGGTCCATCAAAAAGCTTTGATCCGAATGATCCATATAGTTCTAAAAGGGTAATGAGAGGAGGAAGTTTTTTGTGTAATGATTCTTATTGTAGTGGCTTTAGAAATTCAATGAGAATGAAAAGTACTCCAGATAGTAGTTCTCAACACGTTGGATTTAGAACAGTGTTAGATTTAAACTAAAAATAAAAAAATGCTCGATTTTAGGAAACCGAGCATTTTTAACAACAACTAACCAAAAATATTATGTGTTAATCATTTTGCATTAATCGTGCCAAACTCTTTTAAGTCTTTAAAACATTTCTTTATAATTAAAGACTGTTTTATACCCTTTATTGTAAAAGTAATTTCTGGAATTAGTTGGTCCAGCTGCTAAAATAAAATCTCCTCCCCAGGCTCCTAAACTTTTTATTTCACCCGAGTAATCTTTAAAATATTTATTTTTAACTGATTTGACTTCTAAAGTTTTTGAAATTATATTTTCATGTTCTTTTATACAGTTTTGAAAATCTAGTAATGTTTTTGAATTAACAAATTTGACTGTCAAGTCAGATAATTTATTTATTGTTGAATTAGTGATTTTTCTTTTAAAAAATTTATCTATTTCTATATTGCTGTCCTGTTTTGTATTTAAGTATACAAAAAATATATTTTCCGAATATTTAGGATTGTATTCTACAGATTTGACAATTGGAATATTATTTTCAAGCTTATATAATAGTGGGCCTTTTGCTGAAGCGCATGCAATATCATAGCCACTTCCTTTGAAGTTAGCCCACAATAACTCATAAGGATTTATCTTAGCCCATTTAGATATGTTATAAATTAAAGTAGAAGATGTTCCTAACCCCCATTTTCTGCAAAAATCAAGATGTGTAGAAACTGTGCCTCCAGCACTTTCATTTAGAAAATCTGGATTTAACTTACTTGCTGAAATTAATATTGATTGAAGTGTCTTGCTGTGTATGTTTTTGTTTTTGATTATTTTAAAATCAGAAAGCTGAAATTCACAATTTAGCCAAACATCATTTTTTTTATCAAAACTTTTCCATTTAAGTGTGTTTGAGGCATTATATTTAAAATCTAAGCTTTGCCTAAATTTAGTTGGTATGGCTAACGCAAGTGCTCCTTTAACAACATAATATTCAGCAGTAATTAAAAGTTTTCCAGGACTTGAAATATTAAAATCCATTGTTTCTCAAATTTGTTAGTTCAGTTTTAGCAGAACTATATGAAACTATGTTGTTTTTGAAAAAATTAATTAATTTTTCTTTTTCTTTATCATTTGCTCCCAATGAATTTAAAATATTTATTAAATGCATTTTCATGTGTCCTTTTTGAATTCCTGTTGTTATAAGAGAATTGATTGCTGCAAAATTTTGTGCAAGCCCCGCTACAGCAACTATTTTCATTAACTCTTTTCCGTTAGGGTTATCCAATAATTCTAAAGACCATTTTACTAAAGGATGTATGTTTGTTATTCCGCCTACTGTTCCCAGCGATAAAGGAATTTCAATCCAAAATTTAAACACATTGTTTTCAATTGAAACATCGGTCAAACTTTTGTAGGATCCGTCTTTAGCCGCATAAGCGTGTACTCCAGCTTCAACCGCTCGAAAATCATTTCCAGTGGCAATAATAACAGAATCAATCCCATTCATTATTCCTTTATTATGAGTAACGGCTCTATTGGTTTGTGTTTTTGCAATTTGAATAGCTTGAACAAACTTTTTCGCATAATCTAACCCGTTTATTCCTTTTTCAGTAATAGATTCTATATCGCAACTAACTTCAGCTTTTACTATGCACTCAGGAACATAATTTGAAAGAATACTCATTATAATATCTATTTCCTTTTCATTATCATCAAAGACATTATAGATTTGGGCTTCTCGTTTTAGAGTAGATGCAAATTGTTCTAAACATGAGTTTATAAAGTTTGCGCCCATTGAATCAACGGTGTCAAATATTGAATTTATTTGAAAATAGTTTTCAATATCATTAGTTTTATCTAATATTTCAATGTCTAATATTCCTCCTCCTCTATTTTTCATACTTGAATTAATAGACTTACAATCTTCAAGAAGAATAGGCTTGATTAAATCAAACAATTTGAATAATTTATTTTTATCACCTTTAAAAATAAAATGAACTTGACCAGTTTTTTTGAAATTTAAAATTTTAGTTTTAAACCCTCCTTTTCCCCTCCAAAATTTAGCGGCTTTACAAGCTGCTGCAATTACGGAACTTTCTTCAATGACCATTGGAATTGTGTAATCTTTACCATCTATTAAAAAATTAGGAGCTACTCCTAATGGTAAATAAAAATTAGACAGTGTATTTTCGGTAAATTCATCATGAAGTTTTTGTAATGACTGATCCTTGTTCCAGTATTTTTTTAAAATTGATTTAGGTTTGTTTTTAAAGTAATTAGATTCAATCCATTCAATTTTTTCCTCTTTACTTATTTTAGAAAATCCTTCAATTTTATTATCAAAAAATTCTTTTTTCATTACTCAAATATAATCAATGTATTGGTGATGTTCTTTCAATTATTTAAATTAGAGGAAACTTAAAAATAAATCAATGAAATATTTTATAAAAATAACTCTAAGAATATTTTTAGGTTTTTTATTACTTATAAATTTAGCCTGTAGTTATTCAGAATCTGATAATCGTCCAAATATTATATATATTCTTGCCGATGACTTAGGATACGGAGAAATTGGAGTATTCGGTCAAAAATTAATTGAAACTCCAAATATTGATAATCTCGCAAAAACAGGCATGATATTTACTGATCATTATACTGGTTCTCCTGTATGTGCTCCAGCTAGAAGTGTTTTACTTACAGGGATGCATTCAGGTAATACACATATAAGGGCTAATGGAGAATGGGCTGAAAGAGGTAACGTATGGAGTTTTAAAGCTATGTTGGATGATCCTTTTTTAGAAGGTCAAAGACCATTATTAGATTCAATTACGACTGTGGCGCAAGTTTTACATGATTCTGGTTATAAAACAGGAATGATTGGAAAGTGGGGTCTTGGTGCACCTCTGACTAATAGTATTCCAAACAAAAAAGGCTTTGATTTTTTTTATGGATATAATTGTCAAAGACAAGCACATACTTACTACCCAACACATCTTTGGAAAAATGAAACTAGAGATTTACTAGATAATTATATAGTTACAAAACAAGAAGGATTAGGTGATCTAAATCCATACAATAATGAATCCTATTCGAAGTATAATCAAAACGATTATGCACCAACTTTAATGCATGATGAGGCTTTGAATTTTATATCTAGAAATAAAAACTCCCCATTTTTTTTATATTATGCTTCGCCAATTCCTCATTTACCACTGCAAGCACCAACCAAATGGGTTGATTATTATCAAAAAAAGTTTGGAATAGAATCTCCCTACACAGGAAAATCATATTATCCAAATAAAACTCCAAGAGCTACTTATGCTGCTATGATTTCTTATTTAGACGAACAAGTTGGTGAACTAGTTGAAAAATTAAAAGAAATTAATAAATATGAAAACACATTAATTATTTTTACCAGTGACAATGGTCCGTCATGGGTTGATCATGTAGATTATAATTTTTTTAATAGCACTGGAAAATTTGTTAATTCTAGAAGAACAATGAAAGGTAGTGTTAGTGAAGGAGGGATAAGAGTTCCCATGATAGCCTCTTGGCCAAATAAAATAAAGTCAGGATCTATATCAAATCATATATCGGCTTTTTATGATTTTTTTGAAACTGCTTGTGACGTAGCTGGGATAAATAATAAAGTAGAAACAGATGGTATAAGTTTTTATCCTGAAATGATTGGAGGAGTTCAAGCTAAACACGATTATTTGTATTGGGAATATCCTGCAAGTGGAGGTTTGCAAGCAATAAGAATGGGTAAATGGAAGGGTATAAAAAATAATTTATTTAAAAGTCCTTCAAAATTGAAATTGTTTAATTTGATGTCTGATGAAAAAGAATTAAATGATATTTCTTTAAAGCATCCGAAAATAGTTATTAAACTTGAACAAAAACTTATTGAGGCACATAGCACTCCTTATTTAAAAGAATTTATTATTCCTTCACTTGAACAATAGTTAAATGATTTCAAAAGCACCTGCAAGAGTTTGTTTATTTGGTGATCATCAAGATTATCTTGGTCTTCCTGTTATAGCTTGTGCTATTAACAAATATATAGTAGTTGAGGGAGCTCCAAATAACACTAATTATTTAATATTTAATTTGACTGATTTGGATCAAATAGTTGAGATAAATTTAGATGAAGATTTTTCATCTTTAAAAAAAGGAGATCATGTTAGGCATGTAATTAAAACATTAAAAAATAATAATATCAATATTAATAAGGGATACGATATAAAAATTAGTAGTGATATTTTTATTAATGCAGGCATTTCAAGTTCCTCAGCTTTTACTGTAGCCTTAATTAGTTTTTTTATAAAAATTTTTGATTCTAAAATAAGTTCTGAAGAATTAGTAGCTGAACTTGCTTATCAAAGCGAGGTTGTAGATCAAGGAGGATCGGGTGGAAGAATGGATCAGTACTCAATCTCAATTGGAAATACTATTTTTTTAGAAACTAAAAGTGCATTTAGTTTTAAAAAAATAAACAATCCTATTAAGAATTTTATAATTGCAAATTCTGGTGTTAAAAAACAAACTGATTTGATTTTAAAAAATTTAAAAAATAAAACGATTAATGCGGTTAATACAATTAAGCTAAAAAACCCCTCTTTTAATTTAAATAAGGCTTCAATTAAAGGAATATATGAATATGAAAACCAATTAAGTAAAACTTCTTTTAATTATATAAAAGCCGCCGTAGAAAATCATTCTATTACTCAAGCAGCTTATTTAGAAATGACAAAAAAAATCCCAAATTTTAATAATATTGGAGAATTGATGAATAGGCATCATGATATTTTAAAAAACGATTTATCAATAACGGTTCCTTTAATTGATGAAATGATAGATTCCGCCTTAAAAAATGGCGCATATGGTGCTAAAATAATTGGTTCAGGGGGTGGCGGCTCAATTTTAATTTTATCAAATGAAAAAGACCAAAATAAACTTATCAATGCTATGTATTCTGCTGGTGCTAAAGAAGTGGTAAAAGCTAATGTGTCGGTAGGAATATTTAGTCTATAGTTATTGTCTTTTTATCTATTTAAAAAAAATAAGAAATTATTATTCACTAAATTTAAGTAACAATTAACTTATGATAGATCTTTCTTTTCTCGATATTTCAATAATAATAGGATTTTTTTCAATAACCTTATTTATAGGGTTTTATGTTTCAAAAAAATCATCTTCAAGCTCAAGCGAATATTTTTTATCTGGTAGAAATATGCCTTGGTGGTTACTAGGAATTTCAATGGTAGCAACTACGTTTTCAACAGATACACCCAACCTGGTAACCGATATTGTTAGAAATAACGGAGTTTCTGGAAATTGGGTTTGGTGGGCATTTTTGTTTACCGGTCTTTTAACAGTTTTTGTTTACGCAAAACTTTGGAGAAGATCAAATGTATCTACAGATATGGAGTTTTATGAACTAAGATACAGCGGAGGAGGAGGTAAGTTTTTAAGAGGATTTAGAGCAATTTATTTAGGTGTTATTTTTAATGTAATGGCTATGGCTGGTGTAACACTTGCAGCTATAAAAATTGGTGAGATCATGTTAGGATTGGACCCTGTGGAGACTATTTTGTATGCAGGTTCTATAACTGTAATTTTCAGTACAGTTGGAGGATTTAGAGGAGTAGTATACACAGATTTTATTCTCTTTTTTGTTGCGATGGCCGGATCAATTGGCGCTGCTTATTATTTAGTCAATTTACCTGAAGTAGGAGGATTATCTAATTTAATTTCTAATGAAAATGTTTCTGATAAAATATCTATTATTCCAAGTTTTGATAATCCAGATGTCTATATTCCATTGCTTATAGTTCCACTTGCTGTCCAATGGTGGAGTTCATGGTATCCTGGCGCAGAACCAGGTGGTGGTGGTTATATAGCTCAAAGAATGTTAGCAGCAAAAAATGAAAATCACGCAATTGGTGCTACTTTTTTCTTTAATGTCATGCATTATGCTTTAAGACCGTGGCCATGGATAATTGTAGCCTTGGCTTCATTGGTAGTTTTTCCAGATTTAGCAAGTATTCAAGAGGCTTTTCCTAACATATCCGATGATAAGTTAGGTCAAGATTTAGCGTATCCTGCCATGCTTACATTGTTGCCCTCTGGTCTTTTAGGGATAGTGGTTGCATCACTTGGTGCAGCATATATGTCAACAATTTCAACTCATCTAAATTGGGGGTCATCCTATATTGTAAATGATTTTTACAAACAACAGGTTAATAAAAATGCTTCAGAAAAAGAACTTGTGAATATTGGAAGAATTTCAACAGTAATCTTATTTATTCTTAGTGCTGTTTTTGCTCTATTGTTAACAAATGCTCTTCAATTATTTGATGTGATTTTAATGTTTGGGGCAGGAACTGGTTTGATATTTATACTAAGATGGTTTTGGTGGAGAATAAATGCTTGGAGTGAAATTTCAGCAATGTTTGTTTCAGGATTTATTTCTATAATTCTAAATTTTTCTTCTTATGGTGATATTTTGTTTTCTGATTCTGGACTATTTCCAAGTTATTATAAATTTCCAGCAGTAGTTTTGTTTACTACTGTAGTATGGGTTTTAGTAACTTTTTTAACAAAACCAGATACAACAGAATCTTTAATTAATTTTTGTAAAAAAACTAATCCAGGGGGACCAGGATGGAATAAGATTAAAATGGAAGCCAAAAATCAAAATATTTCATTTGATAAGGCTGGTGACGACGAAACTTGGTCAGTTCCTTTAGGAATATTGTGTATGTTGTGCGGATGTTTTGCTATATATTCCTTATTGTTTTCAACGGGATATTTTATTTACGGTCAAATAAACGACGGAATTACATTTCTAACAAT
>Ga0209711_10001966_pt1 | contig 19180 bp, 5 predicted proteins | sample ArcticOcean_MG_C_7_FD_187441 | JGI IMG/M metagenome (GOLD analysis project Ga0209711, IMG submission 187441) | Marine microbial communities from western Arctic Ocean - ArcticOcean_MG_CB11_88 (SPAdes) (version 2) | ecosystem: Environmental > Aquatic > Marine > Oceanic | place: Arctic Ocean... | reverse complement strand
CGTCTCATAGTTACGATGTTGCTAAGTGTGAAAGAGATACAGGTTACTTAATCGATGCTGTTGCACATGATGCTCAATACGGTGGAAACTTTGCTACTCTAAACTTTACCAAACTTTACTTTGAAAATGGTATTAATGTTGGTTTACCTTTAGCGCAGATTGAACCATCGGCTGCTGCCTTTGCTCACCTTGGTGATTGTGCTCAGCTAATCGCAAGAGATATCAATATTGCTGGATTGAAATCAGCAGGTAACGCTGAAACACAATCCTTCGCAGGTGGATCTTCTCTGTTGGCGGTTGGTGAAGAAGTTGAGTCCTTATTTGATATTACCGCAACTGCAATTACATCAGGTTCAATGTTAATGGCACCTGCTCAAGTGTTCCCTGATCCAAACAACGCGGTATGGACATCTGTTAATTCTACAGCATATACTCAACTTGAGGGAATTAAGGATTCAGTTGGTACAGGATTACTTGCTTATCTTTCAGAGTTCTTTAAAGTACTTCCGTATAGTGCAAGCAAATGTCGAAGAGATACAGGTTATATCATCGATGCAATATCACACGATATTCAATACGGTGGTAATGCGGCAACAGTTCAAACTGCAGGAATGTATTTTAACAACGCTGTAAATATTGGATTACAAATCGAACAAAGAATGGGTTCAAGAGATGCATTCTTACACCTTGCTAAAATCGTTGAACATGTTGTTGGTGGTAAATCAATTACAACTAAGTTGTTCCCAAGAACAGGAAAATACTATACTGGTGATATTGTAACGAAATACGAATACTGGAATGGTATTCCTTCTTATCAAACAACTACTCCTCAGGATATGGCTGTAGTCGGTGCAAACCCTGATACTTGTATTGCTGCTCGCATGCTTACAGAAATTGTTGCTAACGCGGTTGATGATAATATTGAAACAAGAAATACGATACCTGAAAGAATTGATGTATTACAAACTTGGATGGGAGACAACTATGTTACTGCCAAGGAAATTGCGGAAAGAAGATCTGACATATTATCAGAAGCGGTAATTACTTATCTGTCAACTACTTGGAATGCACTCAGTTTCCCTGATGCAAAATGTAGAAGAGATATCGGATACGTACTTGATGCAATATCACATGACATACAACATGATACAAATTTTGCTACATTACAATCTGCAGGTATTTACTTTGAGAATGGAGTATCAGTACTTCCAGTAGATACTAAAAATCAATATGCAGATATATTACAATTACTTGGTGATGTAGTTGAGCAAGTAGTTCAGGAAACTCCTGTAACTAACGCAAGTACATATACATTAACTCCTCAGAATCTATTAGGTACTGCTGCTACGGCAAGCGAAGGTACTGCGGTTCATAACTTAGTAGGAATTATTGAACAGGTAATTAGAGCTGATGATCAAGATGAACAACCAAGACCTGTATCAACCGCAAGTTGGATTCCTACCGAGTTGAGTACTGCTGGTCAGAAGATTGTTGATAATACTGAAGAACTTGCTTCTGATGTAACTGAATTTATTAACAGTAGCTTTAAGGTACTTGATTATAGTAAGGCAAAATGTATCAGAGATACTAGTTACTTACTTGATGCATTCAGCTTCGACTTGAACTTTGGTGGTAATTCTGCTTCAAGATGGAACGCAGATTTCTACTTCTGGAATTCAGTTTACAGATTGCCTGAAGGTCAGAGAATACCAACTGCTAAATCATATCGTCAGTTAGGTAGAATTTGTAAGGATATTGTATTAGGTGAATACCCAGGACAGGTAATACTCGGTGAATTGGCAACAGTAGTTGAAAGCAAGAAGGTTGAGAAATTAGCCAACATGTTCTACAGCACTCAATTGTATAATGACACTAAGTACTTACCAGTTAAGGAAGAGCCAGATTACACTTATAGTAATGCTATATTTACAGATGCTCAAGCAATTATTCAACAGAGAAGAAAGCAATTACAAAAAGATACTGTAAGACACGTTAATTCTGCTTACAACTTTATTGATATTAACTTAACTCGAAGAGATGCTAGGAACTTACTAACAGCGGTTTACAATGACTTTGCTTACGATAAGTTTAACCCAGACGTTCCTGCTCCAACATACAGTGATAATGGTTCACAGAACTCGGTAAGAACATATACTGCTTCGTTCTTTAACTATGATGGAACTCATGTATTCCCAGTCTTTAATCCAACAATGCAAGGACTGAGATATAAAGGTTCGGTTAATGCATATGCTGATCTAAGTAGTATTACTGGAATGAAACCAAATTGGGCTTATATTGTTGCTACTGATTACGCAACTAACTTCTACGCCGGCGATATATACTATTGGAATGGTACTGCTTGGACCTTAGAAGGTGCAAACAATACTGATCTGCTTGATGCCTTTACAGGTGCGTGGGATAAGATGAAAACATACATCACAACCAATATATCACCTGATGCTGAACATACAGCAATGATTAACGGATTATTTAATGATTGTCTGAAAGATAATGTATTAAGACCACAAACATTAATCTTCGGATCGTTGGTTGAATCTATTGCTCACCAGTTCAACGGTGCATCGGCTGGTGTTAACAGAAACGCGTTACCGCTGAACTTTAGAAACCTTGGTCAAGCTATATCTGCTATCGCTTCGGTACTAAATGAAAGTGGTGGTAGAATTCGTTGGTCTGGTGCTGATGAATTGAATAACCAGTACTTCGCAAGAGGTCTAAGAATTAACGGTAGAACAGGTCGAATTGAAGGCCGACCATTTACCTCATCGGTTCGTAAGTTAGCAAGACGTGCTTCGAACTCGAGAGCGGTAGTTTAAATATTTAAAAGGGAATAAGAGAAATGAGCGTAACAACAATTACAACGAGCCAAGCTCCAGACGCAAAACCGGTTGCGATTAATGAAATCGTAACTACAAACTGGAAAGTGATTGCCGATGTACCTAACTATAAAGTTCCTGAATTAGTTTTCGGTGGATCTGAAACAGTCGAACCTGGAGTTGGTGAAATTATATCACCACTTGTGTTGTGTAATACAACAAACTCATCGGTTATGATTGATTTAAGATTCCATAGAGATGAAGCTAACGCAGAATTTTATGTATTAAGGAACATGCCGGTAACTGCATATGAAACAACACCAATTCCACTTAACGGACAGTTTTTAAAGAGTGGTGATACTTTAGAGATTAAAGCTTCGGCCAATCTCGCTATTCATGCAACACTATCATTCACGCAAGGTCAATCTGAAGAAGACGATGTTGTCTAAGAATAAATATATTATTAATAGATTGAATTAAGGAAACAAGAAAACATGTCCAGATTTGGTACAATAACAGGAAAGAATCAATTACTTGGTTACGGCATACCGCAGCCATTTCCGATTACGCTTGACCCCGTTGTCTACGAGGGTGCATTAATATATTCTGAAAACGATAAAGTATATTTTTCTGACGGTGTCGCATGGAAAGAATTCTTATCTGATTCTGGTGTAACGCAAACTGCGATTTTGCCATTTGCCTTTGTAAGAGTTGATGGTACAAGTACTCAAACAGGTACATTGATATCTGGTGCAAACTGGAATGCCGGTACTGGCACGATGGATTTTACATTCACAACAGCTCAACCTGATACTGATTATTCTGTTGTCTCTGATGGCGAGTTCAACGACGAAGCAAGAATTGTAGAAGTAACTGCAAAAACCGTAAATGGATTTACTGCAGCCTTTAAATCTGGTACTGGTTCTGTTATTACTCCAACCAACAGTGGTGATGCATTTACTCTTATGGTATTTGCGTCTAATCCAGTTACTCAAGTAGGTGCTGGTGTTCAAGGTACAACAGGTGCCCAAGGTACTCAAGGATTACAAGGTGATTACGGTCCTGGTTTTGATATTATTGGTTCAGTACCTGATGTCGATTCTGGTGGAGACCCACAAGCTACTTTAAATACCGCGTTTCCTTCAGCTGTTGTTGGTAATGCTGTCGTTGATGACGCAGATGAAGAAATCTGGGTATACGATGGATCTGCTTGGATTAACCTCGGTACATTCCGTGGAGTTCAAGGTACACAAGGCGTTCAAGGCGACCAAGGTGTTCAAGGAACATTAGGCAACGAAGGTATTCAAGGGGAAAGAGGTTTCCGTGGCTATCAAGGTGTTCAAGGAGTACAGGGCGACCAAGGCGTTCAAGGTGATTTAGGTTTCCAAGGAACTCAAGGTGTTCAAGGTACGCAAGGTATTCAAGGCGAGACCGGTATTCAAGGTGACTTAGGTATTCAAGGAACTCAGGGATTACAAGGCAACCAAGGCATTCAAGGAACAACCGGTATTCAAGGTGATGTAGGTAACCAAGGTTTTGTAGGAACTTATGGTGGAGTATCGTTTGAGTTTGATATTGATCTAACAACAATTGCACAAGATCCTACCGCTGGTAAGTTCGCAATTAACAATGCTAACCCTGCTCTCGCAACTGCACTGTTCATTGACCAACAAGCAAAATCAAATAAAGATGTAGCTGCATTATTAAATAGCATTGATACTGTAGCAGGGCCAAAGAAAGGCTACATTCAAATTACAAGAATTTCTAATAATCAAGAGTTTATTACTTTTGAAATTAACAATGTAACTGACAACAGTGGTTGGTTAACATTACAAATTACATGGTTAGCAAATACGTCTGCTGTACTTACTAACGCTGCGGCTGATCCCGCGTTCATACTTTCCTTTGGTCGTGTTGGTACACAGGGTGTTCAAGGTACTCAAGGATTTACCGGTATTCAAGGTAACCAAGGTACTCAAGGAAATCAAGGTACTCAAGGATTTACTGGAGCTCAAGGTGAAGTAGGTTCTCAAGGAAGCCAAGGTACTCAGGGTATTCAAGGTAACCAAGGTACTCAAGGATTACAAGGTGTCCAAGGAACTCAAGGAGTTCAAGGTACTCAAGGTTCGATTGGTGACTTTGGTGGTATTACATATGATTACGATTACGATAATAATACAACAGATGCAGATCCTGGACAAGGTATTATTCGATTAAGTAATACTAGTTTTTCTACTACACCTCTTAAAATGTGGGTTGATGATCTTGATGGTGGTGGAATCAACGTTATGGATGGCATTGCTACTGAATTGGAAGCAATCGTCGGAGCACCTAAAGGTTATGTAAGAGCTATCAATGCTGCTGACATTTACGATCAGACATTATTCAAAATCAATTCCTTTACTGATAAGACAGGATATTGGGAATTAGATGTAGAAAGAATTAACGGTTCACTAGGATTTGCTAGCGGAATAGATATTCGTTTAACATTCTCAAGAAACGGTGATCGTGGTATTCAAGGTGTACAAGGTACGCAAGGTATTCAAGGCGACCAAGGTACTCAAGGTGTTCAGGGAACGCAGGGTATTCAAGGTACACAAGGCGACCAAGGTGTTCAGGGATTCCAAGGATTACAAGGAGAAGCCATTCAGGGTGTCCAAGGTGTTCAAGGAACCCAGGGTATTCAAGGCAACCAAGGATTACAAGGCGATCAAGGTACTCAAGGAACAACCGGTTTAACTGGTAACCAAGGTGCGCAAGGATTACAAGGTCTTCAGGGTTTACAAGGCGAGCAAGGCGAATACGGTGGTTTAACATTCGTATGGAATTACTCAAGTAACGTTGTTGGCGGTACTGACCCAGGTACAAATAACTTTAAGTTCAATAACAGCAATCCTACTCTTGCTACATTAATTACATTAGACGATATTCCTAATGATCAGTTCACAACAGAAATTGACGCATTACTTGATTGGATTGCATCTTTACCTGGTTCACCTAAAGGATATTTAAAAATTCAGGTTGGTGCTGGTGGAGATCCTGGTCCTGGCGGACATCATTGGTTAGTATACGAAATTACAGATTGGACGTGGGATTCTGGTGCAAAGAACTACGGTTTCTTTGATGTTGTTTATATTGACGGTAATGCATCAAGTTGGACAACGGTTACTGGTACTCATGGTGTTGAAACATTAATTACCTTTATTCCTAAAGGACCACAAGGTATTCAAGGACCTCAGGGTACACAAGGATTCCAAGGTAATCAAGGTGCAATAGGTCAAGGCGTTCAGGGTGTTCAAGGAACTCAAGGTATTCAAGGCGATGAAGGTGAAGCTGGATCGTTTGGTGGTATTACTTTTGATTATACCTTCAAGACAGATGTAGTTAATAACTCTCCTGGTATCGGTGGATTAAAATTCAATAATGCTACTTATGCTTCTGCTACGGCAATGTATATTGGTGATAGAGACGATAACTTTGTTGATATTCAACCATTCTTAAGAACGATTGACGATTCTACAAGTCCTGTGAAAGGCCACTTTAGAGTTACAAAGAAAGGCGCTCCAGAAACATTCCAAATATTTACAATATCTGCTCTTACTGAAGTTACTGGTTACTTTATTATATCTGCCGGTTTTGTAAGCGGTAATGGAACGTTTATTAATGATGAAGATGTTACTATTACGTTTGCTCGTACAGGTGATATAGGTGGTACTGGTTCTCAAGGTGTTCAAGGATTACAAGGCGACCAAGGTACTCAAGGTGACTTAGGTAATCAAGGTACAACAGGATCTGGAGCTCAAGGTACTCAAGGTGTTCAAGGAACGCAAGGTGACCAAGGTACTTCTGGTCTCGGTGGAGCTCAAGGTAACCAAGGTACACAAGGTGATCAAGGTACACAAGGCGAACAAGGCGAATTAGGATTCCAAGGAGCTGCTGGAGATGGTAACCAAGGTATTCAGGGATTACAAGGTGATCAGGGTACTCAAGGTATTATCGGTAGTGATGGAGACGAAGGTGCACAAGGACCTTCTGGTGCTGGTTCTCAAGGTATTCAAGGTGACCAAGGTGTTCAAGGTGGATCTGGCGACGAAGGACAACCTGGCGGCGAAGGTCAGCAAGGTGTTCAAGGATTACAAGGCGACCAAGGTGTTCAAGGATTACAAGGGTTTGGTTCTCAGGGTGCTGATGGATTTGGTCCACAAGGTACTCAAGGTGTTCAAGGATTACAAGGCGCAGGCGGCGATGTAGGTATACAAGGCCAACAAGGTACTCAAGGTGTTCAAGGAGATCAGGGTACTCAAGGATTTGATGGAACTGGCGCTCAAGGTGCTCAAGGAACTCAAGGATTCCAAGGTAACGACGGTCCTGGCGGAACTGGTCCTCAAGGTTTACAAGGCGACCAAGGTACACAGGGTGTTCAAGGTAACCAAGGATTCCAAGGTGGAGCTGGTGGAGATGGTATTCAAGGTGACTTAGGTATTCAAGGTGACCAAGGTACTCAAGGATTTACTGGAGATGCTGGTGTTGGTGTCCAAGGAGTTCAAGGTACTCAAGGAGATCAAGGTACTCAAGGTGAAGCAACGCCTGGTACTCCTGGTATTCAAGGTGTACAAGGAACTCAAGGTGACCAAGGTGTTCAAGGTACATCTCAAGCAGGAGATCCTGGTATTCAAGGCCCTCAAGGTACTCAAGGATTTAGTGGAGATACAGGTGGAGTAGGACCTCAGGGTACAGAAGGTGGTGACGGTAGTTTAGGACCTGAAGGACCACAAGGAACAACGGGCCCAGCAGGTGGTGACGGTTCTGTTGGTGCTCAAGGTGAGGTTGGTGCTCAAGGTGATGACGGCGGACCAGGAGATGCAGGCTCGCCAGGTGATCCGGGTGCTCAAGGTATTCAGGGTGTTCAGGGTTATCAAGGAACATTAGGTAACGAAGGACCTCAGGGTGCAGGCGGTGGCGGACCTCAGGGTTCTCAAGGTACGATTGGTGGAACTGGTACCGAAGGGGCTCAGGGAGCAGCTGGCGGAACTGGTGGCACAGGACCTCAAGGTGTTCAAGGTCAAACAGGCGGTGACAGTGATGTTGCAGGACCACAAGGTACAACTGGAACTGGTAACCAAGGTATTCAAGGTACTGCTGGTGCAACTGACGAAGTTGAGGTTGATGATATTAATGCATCAGCCCTACAAACAACTAATATGTTTATTACAATGGTTCAAGGTGGATCGGGCGCAAGACCGCTATACGGTACCACAGGACCTAACTATGACCATAGTTCATTGCCGAACACTGGTAACCAAACTAACTTCTTCTATACTGCATCAACTGATTTGGTTACAGTTGAGAATATTAACATTGCAGGTGGGGCTACTCTAAACGGCACAACTATTACAACATGGCCAACAGGTGGTGGCGGTGGTGGATCATTAAGTAATATTGTTGAAGATACAACTCCTCAGTTAGGTGCTAACTTAGATGGTCAAGCATTCAATATTACTACAACAGGTGATATTACAGCTGCTAACTTTAATTCAACATCTGATGAAAGAAAGAAGAATAATATCATAACAATTCCTAATGCCTTAGATACAGTTGGTCAATTACGCGGAGTTAATTTTGATTGGATTGACTCAGGATCTAACGCAATGGGTGTAATTGCTCAAGAAGTTGAAGAGTTATTACCAGAGGTTGTTAGTACTAACGAAGATGGATTTAAATCAGTTGCTTATGGCAATATGGTTGGTTTATTGGTCGAGGCAATTAAAGAACTTAAAGCCGAGATCGAAGAACTCAAAAAGTAACTATATTATGTAAAAAACGTGCTCTTGACATTAGAAAAGATAATGGTTAACGATAAGGGCATTTCTATAATGTCCTTTTCTATTTTGTGGGACCGGATATTATAAATAAGGTAATAATATATAAAAATTTAAAAAGGTTTCATCACCATGGCATCAAGAGCTAATATATACATCGATAAAGGATTGGACTTCAGGACAGAATTGAATCTGTTTAATGATGAAGGTGTCGAATATGATGACGCAACTATTGCAGTTTACCAATTTCATAGTAGCATTAGAAAGGTATACTCATCTACCGCATCAGCCAATTTTACAATCGAAGTCGCAAACAATGATATCACATTGGTACTAACAGATCAGCAGACAGATTTACTTGCTCCTGGTAAATATCAATATGATGTTGTAATGGAAAAACAAACAGGAGAACTGACAAAAATAGTAGAAGGCTTGGCAATCGTAGTTGATACTATTACGGAGGTTTCGTAAGTGTCAATAAAGGTTAAGGTTGGTGGCGGCCGAACGATCAAGGCCGTCCCAAAACAAGGTCAATCTACTTCTATTGTAGCTCCAGCCGAACGAAAACCACAAATCGTTCCAGATTCCGTTGTCTTAGGTATAGATACTATAGGCAGTTATGTTCAGCAGGCTACTGCTGCTTCCGGAATTGTTATTACTCAAACGATTAACGACGAAGCGGCAAATGTTGTTATAGGTCATGCTGATACATCAACCGCCGTTAGTACAACCAACTCAAATTTATCTTATCCGAAAAATATATCAATTGATACATTCGGACACGTTACTGATTTTGATAATGTCAGCCTTAACGCTTCAAACTTTTTAGCAAACTCAACAGTTATATCTTCGAAAGATTTCACAATTGGTACATCAACCTTAACATTAGGTGAAAGCACTAGCACACTTACAGGTCTTACATCTCTCGATGTTTCTGGTCCTGGTTTATTTAATTCACTTTCTATACGTGACATAGCAGAGACAAGAATATTGTTTGCCGGCGCAAACGGCGCAGTATCTGATAGTGCAGGATTACGATTTAATGGTACCTCGTTAATTGCCACAGGCGGTGTTTTTCTTAGTGGATTACAAGTTGACGGTCAAGCTGATGTAGATAGTTTAAATGTATCTGATCTTACACCTACTCGTATTGTATATGCAGGAGCTGGCGGAGAATTAGTTGATAACGCAGGATTGACATATAACGGAACAAGTATAGTCGCAACAGGTGGTGTATTTTTAGATTCCCTTGATGTTAGCTCAGGACAAGCAACATTAGGTAGTGTTAATATTCAAGATTTGACTCAAGGTCGAATCATGTACGCTGGTGCAAACGGCGAATTAATTGATTCCGCTAACCTTACCTTCGATGATGTTTCTATTACAGCAAGCGGTGGTGTATTTTTAGATATACTTCGAGTTCCTGGTCAAACAACTTTAGGTTCTGTTAACGTTACCGATTTAACATCAGGCAGAATTACATATGCTGGGTTAAATGGAGAACTTGTTGATAGTAACAAATTAACGTTTAATGGAACTACATTAACAATAGATGCTAACGCCGATATTACAGGCAATCTCACAATCGGTGGTAACCTTACTTTAGGTGATAATGAAGTTGATACAGTAACAGTCGTTGCTGACTTTACTTCTGATCTTGTTCCTGATGCTTCCAATACATATAGTTTAGGTACGCCAACAAAAGAATGGCGTAGAATATTTACTCCTGCACTGAAGAGTTCAAGTGGTGTAGTAACAATTGATGAAACTGGTGCTCTTGTATTGCCTGTTGGTGGAACTGCAGACCGTCCTACTGATAATGAAGTTGGTATGGTTCGTTATAATACTTCAGATAGTCGATTTGAAGGTTACGATGGTACTAATTGGTCTGAATTGGCTGGTAGTGTTAAAGACGTTGATAAAGATACATTTATACGAGCTGAAACTGGCCCAGGAGCTGACGGTGATGATCTTGACTTCTTTACCGCAGGCACACAAAGAATACAGATTGACCAAAGTGGTGATTTCAAATATGGACCAACGTTAAGTGAGATTGTATTTGACTTTACAACGGGTGGAGCAACATTTGGTGCTGCAGCTGTTTCAACTATTCCTTCTGGGGCAGTTGTTACTACTGGAGCCGGCGGATCGTTAACAGGTGAAGCAAACCTTGCGTGGGATGGAACCAATTTAACAATCGTCGGTGGTATTACAGTTGATGGAGACTTTAGTACATCAGGTGGTTTATCAGGAGATAGTTTATCAGTAGGTAACCTCGAAGCGAACACAATGATGTTCGTAACTGATACTGGTGCGTTATCTTCAAATAATAATATTAAATTTGACGGCGGACATTTAATAGTTAATGCATCTGCTGAGTTTTTAACAGCTCCAACTATTGAAACAGTTTCTTTAGGCCAAGTATTCGTTGCTGGTGCAAACGGACAAATTACTGGTGATTCAGGATTAACATATAACGCAGCAACAGATCAATTATCAGTAGGTAATCTTACAGATAATCGACTTGTGGTCGCAGGCCCATCTGGAGCATTAACCGATGATGCAGGATTAACTTGGGATGGAACATTATTTAAAGTTGACGGTAATGGAGAGTTTACTGGTGATTTAACAATCGCGGGTAATTTAACCCTTGGTGATCAAGTAACAGACGAGATTAATGTTGTTGCTGACTTTACGTCTAACTTGTTACCTAAAGATGATGCAACATATAACCTTGGTGCTACTGGTTCTAATTGGAATCAATTACACGTAAGAACAATTGATAGTGACACTGGTGTTGTTACTTTTGATACACCCGGTGCAATTGTATTACCTACGGGAGCAACCGCAGATAGGCCTTCTTCGCTTTCTGCAGGTATGGTTCGGTTCAATAGTTCAGATGGAGTATTTGAAGGTTACATTGGAACTGCCTGGGCAAGTCTCGGTGGCGTTAAAGATGTTGACCAAGATACCTTTATTGAAGCAGAATCTTCTCCAGGTGCTGATAACGATGAATTAAGATTTGTTACTGCTGGCGTTACTGCGTTTAAAGTTGATAACAGCCAAGCAATTAAAACAGACGGTACTACAAACCTCGTATTTGATATTGGTGGAAACATCAATGTAAGTAATACTGTTATAACAGGTCTTGCTGAACCGATTGCGAATTCAGATGCCGTTACTAAGTTTTATGTAGAAAATACTTTTGATAGAGATTTTCATGTAACGAAAGGCGCTAATACTTATATTCTTGATTTATTCAATACAACGAATACTCCAAGTCTTGAAGTTGGAACGGGTCTTACAATTGAAAGTTATGATTCAGCAAATAACGTTGCTGCCTTTTCTTTGGATACTGTATGGGATTCATTCTCAGGTTTAAGAGTAGCAGGTCCTGAAGGTACAGTTCCTAAATTCGAGTTTGATATTTACGGACGTGTTCGTTCTATTGTAAATATTCCTTTATCAGTTTCTTCTAATGCGGTTGTTGACTTCGTACCTTCTATTTACGGTGTTCTTGAAGACGCGGTTAGAAATAACGTTGAGAATGGTATTCAAGTTATTGCTGATAATCCAAATCAGAAAATAAACTTCTATACGAATCCGTTTGATGTTGCATTAACAGGCGCAGTCACTGGTAGCGGAACAGTTCAGAATAACTCTAACGTTTCTATCACAACAACATTTGATTATGTTGATCTTGATGCAAGGTATATTAATGCGGAAGGCGGTGATACATCTAACGGTGATTTAAGAGCAACAAAATTTGTAAGTAAAGATAACTTATCGTTCTATGCTGATCCGTCAGGTACTTCTCGATTTAAGAACATGCATATTGGTTATCAGCAATCTGTATCTCAGATCATTATGGGTACAGGCAGTGGAAATATGTATTTCTACGCTTTGGGTACGCAAGCTGGTTTCTTAAGTAGTTCGTTTAACTTTAGTACTTACTTTGATAAATCAGATGATAGTTGGTATGTAAAAGAAGGGGATGTTTATTCTAAGTCCTTTATTGATTATGATAATCAGTCATATCTCCTCAACCCTTCGGGTGGAGATTCGAGATTCCTCGGATTAAGTTTAGATGAAAGTTTGATTGTAGGTGGTAATCTAACGGTTGCGAACAACACAATCAGTAATTCGACAGGCGATATCACGATATCTTCTACTGGTAGTTTAAATGTTGATAACAATATTATAACAGGTTTACTTAACCCTGTCAATAGTTTAGATGCAGTAAATAAACAATTTTTAGAATTATCCATAAATAATCTGTCAACGTCTGGTATTTCTATATCAGCGGAGACTGGAACTGCAGATACAATTGCATTAGGTGAAGCGATTGCCTTTGCCGCAGGTGAAGGAATCAACACGACGGTTAGTAATAACCAAATATTAATTGCCGGTGAATTAGCAAGTGATACCAATATTGGTGTTGCTTCATTTAACACAAGTAACTTTACAGTTGCGAGTGGAGATGTTACGGTCACAGAATTAGATGGAGGAACCTTTTAAATTTGCCTTCATAGGTACATGATAAAAAGGACATATATATGTCGACATTAATTAAGTTAAAACGTAGTGCCGTAGCAGGCAGAATACCTACTACCTCGAATCTGGAGTTAGGCGAACTCGCCATAAACACAGCAGACGGCAAAATATACATTAAACAAGAAACCGGTGGAGTAGAATCCATTGTTGAGTTTAGTGCAGACGCCAATGACCTACTTACGTTAATTAAAACAGTCGACGGAACTGGCTCAGGTCTCGATGCAGATCTATTAGACGGAATATCTTCCGCACAATTTTTAAGATCCGATGAAGATGATACCTTTGATGGTAATCTTGTCGTATCAGGTAACCTTACCGTATCAGGTAATACCACATATGTCAATACGGAAACAATTCAGTTATCCGATAATATTATTACTCTTAACGCAAATGAGGCAGGTACTCCTTCTCAAGATGCAGGACTCGAAGTCGAAAGAGGAACAAGCAGTAACGTAGTTCTACAATGGAATGAAGCAAATGATTATTGGGAAGTTGCTTCGGGTGGTACTATTGGGAGAATCATTACAACAGGGGATGTTGGCGCAGGGAATGGTTTTGACGCCGATTTATTAGACGGGCAAGAAGGTTCGTATTATTTAGATTTTACAAACACAACGAACAAACCAGATCCGCAAATCGACGTTACCTTGACAGGGAAGGTAACAGGGTCAGGGACGACCACTTTAACAGACCTTGCCGATGGCGCAATTGGTATTACAACGGAACTTGCGAATACAGCAGTTACCGCAGGCTCTTATGGTTCAGCTTCTCAGATTCCAACATTTACCGTTGATGAAGACGGTCGATTAACTGCAGCGGCACAAGTAGCAGTTGCGGGTGTATCAAATACTGATTGGTATGTCGCAAATAATACATTCCAAATTTCAACAGTTGATGGTAGTACATTTAATGCTGTCATTAATCAATTTACAGATCTAGGTGTTACTGGTGATATAACAGTCACAGGAACAGTTGACGGTCGAGACATATTAGCAGATGGTACAAAACTTGATCTCATAGAAGCTTCTGCTACGGCTGATATGACAGCCGCTGAAATATTAACAGAGTTACTTACAGTTGATGGAACTGGTACTTTACTTGACGCAGACAAATTAGACGGACAAGAAGGTACTTACTATACTGACTTTACAAATCAAACAAATTTACCTGACCCAACAATTACTCTTGCTGGTGATTTAGACGGTTCGGTTACATTAACTGATTTAGCAAGTGGTACATTAACCGCTGATATTACTGCCTCGGGTGTTACTGCCGCAAGTTACGGTGGTGCAACATCTATTCCAATTATTACTGTTGCTGCTGATGGTCGTCTTACGTCTGTCACTACAGCCTCTGTAGCTGGCATTGGAAGTACCCAATGGTATAACGCAAACAACACATTCCAAATCAATACAGGAGATGGTTCTTCTTATAACACCATTATATCTGACTTTGATGCCAACGTTAACTTTGGTGCAGGAATTGATGTTACTGGTGCTATTACAGTTACCGGACTTGTTGATGGCAGAGACTTAGCAGCTGATGGTACTAAACTTGATGGTATAGTTCAAGGTTCAGGAAATCTGTTTGATGCAGATTTATTAGATGGACAAGAAGGTACTTATTATACTGATTTCACAAATCAAACAAATTTACCAGATCCACAGATTGATGTAGCAATAACCGGTAAGGTCACTGGTACAGGTACTACAACACTTACGGACCTAGGTAATGGATCAATATCAATTACAGCAGAGCTTGCTAATACCGCTGTTACGGCAGGACAGTATGGTGGTTCTTCTGAGATTCCAATTATAACAGTTGACGAAGATGGTCGTATTACCCTTGCTTCAACCGCATCAGTGCTTGGTGTATCAGATCTTGAATGGTATTCTGCTAACACAACATTACAATTAACAACAAGTGATGGTTCTGTATTTAATGCAGATGTTCATCAATTCGGCGAACTTGATATTAATGGAAATATTACGATATCAGGAACTGTCGATGGACGTGATGTATCAACAGATGGAGCAAAACTTGATCTTATAGAAGCTAGTGCAACCGCAGATCAAACTGCTGCTGAAATACTTGCCGCATTAATTACGGTTGACGGAACAGGTACTAATCTTGATGCAGATCTACTTGATGGGCAACATGCTTCAGATATTATTGCATCTGCTACTGCCGCAGCCGCAGGTGGCATTAACGACGCAACAATTACTGTCACGGCAGGAAATGCAATTGACGGTGGTGGAACATTTAGCGTTAACCAAACAGCCAACAGTTCAATTACAATTAATCACGCCGACACAAGTACTCAGGTAAGTGTATTAGGAAGCGGCGGACAGGTAATACAAGATGTAGTTCTCGATACTTATGGACACGTCACAGGTTTAGATCAAGTTGATTTTGATGATCGTTATTATACAGAAACAGAATTAGATGCAGGTCAACTTGATAACAGATACTTTACTGAAACTGAATTAAACGCTGGTCAGTTAGATAACCAGTATTATACTGAAACTGAATTAGATGCAGGCCAACTTGATAATCGTTATTATACAGAGACTGAATTAGATGCAGGTCAACTTGATAACAGATACTTTACTGAAACTGAAGTTACTACTGCTTTAGGACTTAAGGTTGATAAAACTCAAAGTGTATTAGGTGGAACTGGATTAGCAGGCGGTGGAGCACTAAGCGGTGATGTTACACTAACTCACGGTGATACTTCAAGCGTTGCGAATACTGGTGTGTTGGATCTACCAAATGCCGAAGTTATTGAGAGTATGAACTTCGATGAGTTTGGTCATGTTGTAGGATTTACGAAAGCTAATCTTGCGGTATTAACAATCAACATCGCTGATGCAAGATATGTTAATGTAGATGGAGATACAATGACAGGGAACTTAACGGTTCCTAATCTTACTGCTACAAATAATGTTAGTCTTGATGGTAATTTAAACTTTGAACATGGAAGAATTACAACTAAAGAAACAACGACAACGGCAACAACCGTAGTAAGTATTGACCAATATGCGCAAGGTCAATTTAAAAGTGTTGAATATATTATCACGGCAAAATCTGGATCTGATGTTGATGTAACTAAGATATTAGCAATTGATACAGGAACTGATTTCTTAGGAACAGAATTCGGCAGAATAACATCAGGTAATGAACTTGCTTCTTATCAGCTAGATACCTCTACAGGATTATCAAGATTAAGATGTACTCCTGCTTCTGCTACAAGTACTACTTTCACAATAATAGCAACATACACCGAGTCGTAACTTATAAATAAAGGTATACAATTAATTTAAACCGCCTATCTGGGGAGAGTGAACCGAATGGCAAATGATAAGAAATTTATAGTTAAGAATGGTCTCTTAACACCAGAAAATGCCGTAATTGGTAGTACTACTGATACAGGAGAAAAACTCCAGGTCACCGGTGATACAGTCCTTACACAAGGAACGCAGGCCACTCCAACTTTAAAGGTTACCAATTCTGGTGGCCATTCAGCAGCTACAATTGTCGCAGCGTTTGAAGGTGATTCTGATTCACTCCAGATTCGCAATATTTCAGCTGGTGATTATAAAATAACAAATCCTGGTGTTGATAACAGCATTGAGTTTCATGACGATACTGCTGGTATTGTTATTAATTATGCAGGCACTGAAATAGCAGCCTTTACATCTACAGGAATTAATTTTACAGGTGTTGCCACAACGACGATTGATGATAATCGCATACTCACAACTGCAGACGAAGGTTCAGGTAATAACCTTGATGCAGATACAGTTGATGGTTTAGAAGCAAGTCAATTCCTAAGATCCGATGTTGCAGATTCTGCAGCAGGAACAATATCTTTCTTACAGGATATTGATGTAACTGGTTCTGCTCAAATTGATACAAACATAACCGTTGATGGTACAGCAGTTATTAAAGCTTTACTTGATGCACAAGCAAATGCTCAGGTTGCCGGTGATCTAACAGTTAGCGGAGACTTTACGGTATCAGGTAATACTACTTATGTAAATACCGAAGAGATTTTACTTTCTGATAATATCATTACTCTTAATGCTAACTATACAGGCTCTACTCCTTCAGAGAATGCAGGTATTGAGGTTGAGCGTGGTACATTAAATAATCCTAAACTCGTATGGAATGAAACATCAGACTATTGGCAATTAGAAGTTGATAACGCCGTTCTTGGTAGAGTTATTACAACAGCTGATGAAGGTCCTGGTAATGGATTTGACGCTGATACTGTAGATGGTTTAGAAGGTTCACAATTCCTTAGGTCTGATGCTGATGATACAGCCACGGGTAATATAACAATAGAAGGTGATCTTACCGTAGGTGATGGCAGTGGTGCTGCACAGATTAATATTTCTACAACAGGTCAAGACAGAGTACTATACGGAAACAATGGAACTGTTGGTTTCTTAAAACCTGATAATTCTGGTTGGAATGCAAGTTCAGATACTGATGGTGATTGGAATGTTGATAGAGACGTAGATGCAGGAAGAAACGTTATTGCTGCAACTGATATTACGGCAACTGCTGGAAACATATCGGCAACCTCAGGTTCAGTAGCCGCAGGAACAACTGTAACTGGTGGAACGGGCGTAACCGCAACGACAGGTAATGTATCGGCAACTGTTGGAGATGTAACTGCAGGTAATGATGTAACAGCAGGACAAGATATAACTGCAACCGCCGGAAATATATCAGCGACGACTGGCAATGTTGCCGCAGGTAATAATATAACCGCAGGACAAGATATAACTGCAACCGCTGGTTCTATATCGGCAACTGCTGGTTCTGTAAGTGCAGGTACAACTGTAACTGGTGGAACCGGTGTTACGGCAACAACAGGAAATGTTTCTGCAAGTGCAGGAGACGTAGTTGCTCAAAACAATGTTACGGCAACAACAGGAAACGTTACTGCTACAGCAGGAGATGTTATCGCAGGCGATGATGTTACTGCCCAAAACAATATCACAGCAACCGCTGGTAATATATCGGCAACCGCAGGTTCGGTAGCAGCAGGAACAACTGTAACTGCAGGAACAGATGTAATTGGTCAACGATTTGTAGATGCAGATAATAATTCATACCTTCTTAATCCTCATGGTACTTCAACATTAAACGACGTTGGAATAGATGATGATTTATTCCATAACGGTGATACTGATACAAAATTAAGTTTCTCAACAGATGATATTAGTTTACAAACTGGTGGCTCTGAAAGATTAGGTGTTGATAACGACGGTGTTGATATTACAGGTGATATTGATATTAGTGGTGATCTTACAGCGGTAAACGGTACATTCAGTGGCGATCTATCAGCAGGAAGATTTACTGATGCTGATGACAATACTTATTACGCAGATCCTGCTTCAACATCAAGAATGAATCGTATTGGTATTGACGATTACATTCAACACAACGATGATACAAATACATTCTTTGGTTTTGATTCTAATGATAACGTAATTGTTACAACAGCAGGAGTTGAACGATTAGAAATCAATGCAACTAATATTACAGGTACCGTTGATGCAATCTTCCCAGATGTATACGCAGGAAGATTCTACGATCTAAATAACGCAACATATTATGTTGACCCGGCAAGCAATTCAAGAATGTCTGGTATTGGTCTTGTTGGTACTATCTACCATGACGGAGATACAAATACTTACTTGAACTTTAACGCAGCTGACAGTTTTGAAATTGTCACGGGCGGTACTCAAGGGCTACAAGTAGCAACGTTCACAACAGCGGCAGGATCGGTTCGTTCGCCATTATTCTACGATGTAGATGATACAAACTATTATGGTAACTTTGCTGGCACTTCGCAGATGTCGCAAATTGATATTGATTCGTATATTCGTCATCGTGGTGATACAAATAATTACTTTGGTTTCGATGCTGCAGACAGTCAAACGTTTGTCACGGGCGGTG
>Ga0209711_10001959_pt1 | contig 19234 bp, 22 predicted proteins | sample ArcticOcean_MG_C_7_FD_187441 | JGI IMG/M metagenome (GOLD analysis project Ga0209711, IMG submission 187441) | Marine microbial communities from western Arctic Ocean - ArcticOcean_MG_CB11_88 (SPAdes) (version 2) | ecosystem: Environmental > Aquatic > Marine > Oceanic | place: Arctic Ocean... | reverse complement strand
AGTATATTGTTGGATATTACAGCCAGCATAGGCCTCATCAACATAACGGTGGCTTGCCACCAAATAAAGCAGAGGCAAAGTACAACCTTGTCTCTTATACCGTGGCCAGTTTTACTTGACCACTACAGTCAGAACTTAGCTAGAAGCAGACGAGCTAATACATGAAAAATTCAATAGAGTTTCAAGTTCTCTCCCTCAACCCAAGATTCCTCCATATCTAAACCCTTAGCGTTGCTAATTAATTATATCGTTGAGCTTTGTAATGTCCTTTCAATAGCCATGAAAATATCAATTTAATTATGACTTATATCGATACGGTCAAAGTAGACATTGAGTCAGCGCTATTTAACGAGTATCACGTATGCATTAGGATAAATTTGTAGCTACACACTCGAAGATCATGAAGATTATAAGAGGTACAAATGTCGCCCAATATGAAAAGTGTAATACGCGAAGATTCCCCAGCATCGTCAAGGCCATTAAAGATTGAAGATGCTCTATGGAGGCGTATTCTCAGGCAGAGGTGGTTTGTTTTGTCAACTGGACCATTTCTTTTGATTTTTGTCTGGTGGGTTGCTTATTACTGGGCTCTCGTCGATAAGAATTTATTACCTTCTCCTTTTGCAACATTAGCAGATACATCAATCAACATCATAGCAGGAGATATGATTGCAGATTTTTGGTATACGTTTGTTCGAGTTTTTTATGCCTTTATCATAGCGGCACTTTTTGGTGTGCCTGTCGGTATAGTCCTTGGATCCAGTCAACGTCTTTATCGTTCTTTTGAATTTATTATCGACTTCTTTCGCTCAACACCGGCAACAGCTATGTTTCCACTGTTTCTATTGCTCTTTGGATTAGGCGACTTTTCAAAGATTGCGGTAGCTTCGTTTGCAGCTTTTTTGGTGATCGTTTTTAATTCTGCTTATGGTGTTATGAATACAAAACAAACCCGAATTCTAGCTGCACGGTCCATGGGTGCATCACGATTCCGTATATTTGTGGATGTCATTTTCTTTGAAACACTACCACAAACTTTCATAGGCTTGAGGACGGCCGTTTCCATGGCGTTGGTGGTTATTATAGTCGCCGAGATGTTCATTGGAGCACAAGATGGACTCGGGCACCGGATTATTGATGCTCAAATTTCTTACAATCTCACCGATATGTATGGATCAATTCTAGTCACTGGAGCAATGGGATACGGATTAAATGTTTTTTTTCTAGTGATTGAGAAAAATCTCATTCACTGGTCTGGAAAATAAATAAAGTTTAATACTTATTAGACTTATTAAATTTAACTAGTCAATTAAATGGATAAAATATATGAATATATCACTTTTAAAAAGAAACCTGATTATTGGTGCCGCTCTGGGCTTGATGGGGACCTCTAATGTGCATGCAGCCTGCGATAAATACGAAAAAGTTACTTCGGCTTGGTTGCCAATTATGCAAACGACAGCCTACTATGTTGCGCTTGAAGAAGGGCTATTCGAGAAAGCCTGCATTAAGGTTGACTCTAATAAAATGCAATCTCCCAATCACATCATTGATGCTTTGGTTGGTGGGCGTGCAGATTTTGGACCACCTGGGGCGGCGGCAGGTATAGCGATGATCGCCGAATCAAAATTTCCAGGCACGTTTAAAGTATTTGGACTTCAAGGCGGTGGGATCAAAATTGGTTTAGTTAATGATGGGTTGATTGTTAAAGATGACAGCTCCATAAAGTCATTCGCGGATCTTAAAGGAAAGACTATTGGTCATGTACCAGGTATTCAATGGCGAACTATTACAAAGCATCTTGTTCGTGCCAATGGCCTAGACCCAGACAAGGATGTGACATTAGTCGATCTAGCAGTTCCGCAGCAAATTGGCGCTGTTTTAGGTGGTACCGTTGACGCAACTTTATCTTTAGAACCTGTTGGCTCGATTGCGGCTTCAACCAAAGGAGTATCGCGCGCGCAGATTAATCCGGTCGCCATGGTTATTGCTGACCCGTTTTATTCAGGGGCCGCAGTGTTAACGACTAAGTTCATCAATGAGCGCCCTAAAACGGCAAAAAAAGTTGTTGAGATAATTGATGAGGCAACCAAGATGGCAATGGCCGATTTTGACAAATACAAGTCGATTATCCCAAAATATACCGCTATTCGCGATACTCAGCTCGAACTGTTAGCCAAGCCTTATCTACGCAGTTTTTCTGATCTTAACGAAACAGATTTGGATTCGTATCAATCTTTCGTTGATGTTTTTGTCTCCGAAGGTGTTATGAGCAAGCCAATGGATGTTCGAACAAAGATTCTTAAAATGAGTGACTTTAATGTCAATTAGGTATGAAAGCACTGTGAGTATTGAAGACAGTAATACAGCAGTAACCGCCGGAGAGGCTGAAATGCCTACCCGGCATTCTAAGTCAAAAAGAGTTGGTAAACTTACCATTAAAGGGCTTAAAAAATCCTTTGACCAAGCGGTTGTCTATGACGGATTTAATTTAGAGCTACCTCTCGGTGCTTTCATCTCAGTTTTTGGTCCAAATGGATGTGGAAAGAGCACTCTGATTAACATGATATCAGGGTTGATGCCTATGGATGAGGGTGAGGTGCTGTATGACGGAAAAACTATCGCTCAGACACGTATTTCTTATGTCTTCCAGAACTACCGAGAGGCACTGTTTCCATGGCTGCGGTCAATCGATAATATTCACTACCCTCTCAAACTAATGGGGATACCTAAGGCTGAGCGCGATAACCGTATTGAAAGCTTGATCGAAGATTTTGGGATCAAGATTGATCTTAATGCATACCCCTACCAGCTGTCAGGCGGTCAGCAACAGGCAGTGTCAATTATTCGTGCATTGGTTAAGGACCCCGAAGTCCTCTTCTTAGACGAGCCATTTTCTGCACTGGATTATGAAATGACATTGTTGATGCGGGAAAAACTTCAGTCGATTTTCCAAAAGACCGGTACCACCATGGTTTTGGTTTCTCATGATTTGGAAGAGGCGGTACAGATGGCAGACAAGGTCCTGTTATTGAGTAGGCGCCCGACAAAGGTTGCCGCTATTGTAGAGAATAATTTGCAAAGGCCTCGTGACGCAAATGTACTTGTGTCGAATGAGTTCGTTAACTTGAGGCGGCAATGCCTTGAAATCTTCCAGCGCGAGGCAGTAATTTCAGAAATTTGAATGTCAAAATATAGAGGATAAACATTATGCGTGGCTATCACGATATTGGCGGAGATACAGCAGGCGAAATTCCTCAACAGGAACTACCATGGCTGCATTGGGAGAAGCAGACTGAAGCTATAAGGAACCTTTTGGGAGATGGGACTAGGCGTATTATTTCTCTTGATGAAATGCGTCGCGGTTTTGAAAGTTTTGGCGCAGAAAAATATGGTAAACATTCCTTCTATCGTCGCCGCCTTGAGTCGATGATTGATATCTTGATCGAAAAAGGCGTAATTTCCAGCAGGGAGTTAGAACATGCCGTAAAGGAAAAAAAACGAGTTTGGGATGAAAATAGCAAAGCAGGCATTGAATAATGAGCAGGCAAGATGGCTGCCGTTTCAAAGTGAATGACTGTGTTGAAATCCTTGACCTGGGCAAGGCGGGACATGTACGAATCCCTTTTTATGTCAGAGGCAAGATTGGCTTAATTATTCAATACTGCGGCCGCTATCTGAACCCAGAAGATCTTGCTGTTGGTAAAACATCAGGCCCAACTATAGACCTGTATCGCGTCCAATTTAACCATAGCGAGTTATGGGGGGTGTCGGAGAATCTGAGTCAGGATCGGTTGGTGATTGAAATTTATGATCACTGGCTTAAACCCATTGAAAAAATTGTAGAGGAAAGCTGACAATGACCAAGGGTAACGACCACGACCACGACCATCATGATCATGATCACTCAGAAGTTGAACATGAAGCTTTAGTCATTGAAGATGATGTTGGTAATATCGAAGGTCAAATAATGATTGACGCTCTACAATCGGTGTTGATATCAAGGGGGTTGCTGACTGCTCCAGAAGTCACAAAGGAGATCCAGCAATTGGAGTCGCCTGGCATTCATCTTGGGGCTAAGGTGGTGGTAAAAGCCTGGACCGATCCAGGCTATAAAGCCCGGTTACTATCAAATGGTAAAAGTGCTATTCAGGAAATTGGTATTAGCGTTGGCGAGGCGCAGATTGTTGTCGTGGAGAATACTCCAACAGTCCACAACCTAATTACCTGTACGCTTTGTTCCTGCTATCCAAGATCCATACTAGGACAGCCACCAAGCTGGTATATTTCAAAGGCTTATCGAGCGCGAACTGTTCGTGAACCTCGTAAGGTTTTAGAAGAATTTGGCGTGACACTTTCCAAGGAAATACAACTGATCGTTCATGATAGCAATGCTGATATGAGATATTTGGTCCTCCCCGAGCCGCCAGCGAACCTTTCTGCAATGGATGCCACCAAATTGGAAGCTACTATCGGTCGCGATGACCTTATAGGCGTTAGCCGATGATAAGTTTTTTTGACTCAGCTGTTACAGATTAATATCAAAAAAATCTAGCTGATTTTATTGGTCGAGAATATCTTACAAAGATGTTTGTAGCTTTATAATACTAAAACCAACAATACGGTTATAAGCTGGAGATTACATTAGTTTAAACTGATACAGGAAAATAAAAATGTCTGAGAATTTTATCCAAGCAGACCCTTATCTTTGGCCTTATGACGGAGATCTTAAGGCTTCAAACACTGCGCTAATCATTATAGATATGCAAACCGATTTTTGCGGCGTAGGTGGCTATGTTGACCAAATGGGGTATGACTTATCCCTTACTCGTGAGCCGATAGAGCCGATTACACATGTGCTGACAGCGATGCGAGCAAAAGGTTATTTAATTATACATACTCGAGAGGGGCACCGCCCCGACCTTAGTGATTTGCCCGCAAACAAACGCTGGCGCTCCAGATCTATTGGTGCGGGTATTGGCGATCCCGGTCCGTGCGGTAAAATTCTTGTTAGAGGCGAGCCTGGTTGGGACATTATTCCAGACCTCTATCCTTTAGAGGGCGAGCCTATAATTGATAAGCCTGGCAAAGGCTCCTTTTATGCTACTGATTTAGAGTTAATACTAAATACTCGAGGTGTAAAAAATCTTGTACTCTGTGGGATTACTACTGATGTTTGCGTTCACACTACGATGCGTGATGCGAACGACCGAGGCTTCGAGTGTTTAATCTTGGAAGACTGCTGCGGAGCAACTGATAAAGACAATCATTATCACGCTATTAAAATGGTCAAAATGCAAGGTGGAGTATTTGGCTCTGTTTCAAACTCAGTAGATCTTGTTCAAGGCTTAGTATGATAGTTAATAACGCTAGCCTCGAATGAACACCAGCTGAGAACACGCTTAAGCTAGGGAGTCAAAGACGGTTAGCCAAGAGCGCCGTGAAGTACTTCGGCCATGCTAATGCTAGATATTCAAACAAAAATAATACAGTAACCAATAAAGAGAAAACATTCCTCTGTATTTAGACTGCTAGGCATTAGATGCCTAAGCCCCCTTCTTCGATAACGTCTTTAGCGGGCTAATTAAAGGTATAAAGATTTCAATCTAGATAACGTATAGGTTTTACAGGTAACTAATGGGTAACATTTAGTTTGGCTTTATACACCACAATTTTCTCAAACAAATATCACTGATTTCTCAAACACCGCCGGTGAACATTCAGCGCTAATTTTTAGCGATTTGACACACAGTAAAAAGTGTTAAAAATTGACGGCACCAAATCAAGGCAGTTGCACTGAACTGGTGCTTAAATTGAAAATGCTTTGAGGATCTTAATGCTATTGGCGAAGCTAACATATTGTTTTGATTAGCTTTTCCAAAAATTTTAGTTCTGGCTCAATCTTTGCAGACAATATTTAAATACATGATTTAGATATGGATTTAAGTATGGTGGTTAGCGATATCGATATACGCTTGCTCAGAGTATTCAAGGCAGTTGTTGAATCAGAAGGCTACTCTAGTGCTCAGACAATTCTCGGCGTCAGCCAGTCAACGATTAGTACTCAAATGTCCCAGCTTGAGGTGCGTGTCGGGTTTAGCTTGTGTCATCGTGGCCGCAGTGGCTTTCGCTTAACAACTGAGGGTGAGGCTCTTTATGTGCTGGTGACTGAATTATTTCAATCACTAAGCCAATTTCAGATGCAGGCTTCAGAATTGAAAAAGGGACTTACTGGGACTCTAAATATTGGTTTTCTCGACAATATTGTCAGTGACAGCAGAAACCCTCTTAAGGACGCACTCTCGAAATTTGTCCGGCATCAGGAGAATACTGTACAGATCACACTGGAGTCTCTGTCTCCAGCTGGAATGGAAAAAAGATTGCTGGATGGTAGTTTAGACTTGGCCATTGGCATCTTTGATGATCATGTTACAGGATTGCAATACATCCCTTTGTATGAAGAATACGATATTCTTGCCTGCCATAATTTACATCCTCTAGCGCAGATAGATAATCCAAGGCTACTGGCTCGTGCCTTGCCAGCAAGCAAGCGAGTGGTCAGAGCTTTCATAGGCTGTCGCGAGTTCCCTTTTGACGACGATGCTGAAGCCAACGCATCTGTCACCAGTCTCGAAGCCTCGACCATGTTAATACTAACAGGGCAATATATTGGCTTTTTGCCCGAGCATTATGCTAAGCCTTGGCTGGAAGTTGGAGAGCTAGTGCCGCTAATGCCTGAAAAATTCAATCGAGTTTCACAATTCTCTCTAGTAACCCGAGATTCCGTCCAAGCTCAGTCGCGACCGCTGGAACTGCTAATAGATTGTATAGCTGAGCTCTGCAATGTCCCCTCAAAAGCCGCAAGCAATAACAACTAAATTTCTGGCTTATATCTACATGATCAAAGTAGACATTGAGACAGCGCTATTTAACGAGTGCCCTGTATGCACTAGAATGAATTTTTTTATTATCCCATACTTGGAGAACGTAAGATTATGAACAGATTCTTTTCCCGCTCGATGTGGTCTCTATCGGCTTTTTCTATCGGTCTTCTACTGGCAAGCAATAATATTGCAGCAGAAATCGTTAAGGTAAAAGCCGGTCATCTCGTTGCACTAGACATGGCTCCACTTTTTGTAGCCAAGGAAAACGGCTGTTTTATTAAGAACGGCCTAGATGTCGAAACCGTATTTTTTGCAAATCCTGGTGATAACAATGCGGCGCTGGCCGGAGGTGCGATTGATTTCAGCACTAACCCATTTACCTTACCTTTTTTCGCAGCAAATAGTGGCGTACCTATTAAGGTTGTGGCGGCAGCGGGTGGTTGGGGAGTTATGGAGGTCATCGCACAAAAAGGTCTTGAGCTTGATTCTATGAGCGCTCTCAAGAACTACATTAGCGCTAATGACAAAAAGCTCAAAATCGCAACGCTTCAGGGTGATACGCTAGAGTTAATATTGACACGCGAGTTCGAAAAGCTAGGGATTGACCAGAACGATGTAGAGTTAGTTTACTTCAATGATCTGTTGGCGATGGTTGAAGCTTTCAGAAGCGGGCAGACTGATCTATTAAGTCATATCAAGCCCTACACAACAGAGATGGTTGCTAGTAAAGGTGCGACTGTTCTCACAACCAACGCCAAGACCTGGTCGGAGACTACGCCTAATGCAGTCGTCAGTGTTCTCGATAGCACCTTAACGAAGCGCCCTGAAGTTGTTGAAGGCTATCTTAAAGGTCTGATCTGCGCAGCAGATTTGATCAATAAAGATCCTATAAAAGCTGCTGGTATACTCGAAAAAGGCACCTATTTTCGCGTTGGTAGCGACGTTCTGCTTAGTGCATTTGCCTCTGCTCCCGCACCAATCTCTTTTGTACCGGACATAGATGCAGTTCAGAGTGTTGTCAACGATCTATCTGCATTGGGATATATTAAAGGCGAGACTAAGGCCACTGATATATTCGATCTTGATATTATCAAAAAACTTGAGAAGCGCTAATGTCTAGTGCTATACCCAAGACTCCATTTGCTGGCTGGCTAGAGCGCTCAAAGCCGATATTGGTTGGTCTGATATCGGTGGCTAGTGTAGTGACCTTTTGGGAATTGGCCGGCGCCTATGGAGATTCACCGCTGACCATTATTTTGCCACCTCCTAGTCGTTTTCTTGCCTCTGTAGCAGACAGTGGCTTTCGGATTGGTCTCGGCTCCCAGGCCGCCACCGTCTATCAGTCGATTTTTTCTACTTTTGTTCGAGTTTTTGCTGGTATGGGTATTGCGTTCTTTGCAGCCATTATAACCGGTACTTTGTTGAGTCTTTCTAGACCGGCATCATGGATATTTAGCCCGCTATTACACTTACTAGCGCCTATTGCTCCTATCGCTTGGATACCGACGGCGATCATTCTATTTGGCTTGACCAATGTCACCGCTATTTTTATTGTTTTTATGGGTGTCTATTTTATTCTCACTCTGGCCACTCTTGCTGAGATCCAGCGCATTCCTGAGGAGTTTCTTACTGTTGCCGGTAATCTGGGTGCAAACCGATGGCAGCAATGGGTGTGGGTCGTTATACCCGCAGTAATGCCAGGTGTATTTACACTGCTGAGAACAAATTTCATAGCCGCTTGGATGGCTGTGCTTGTCGCGGAGATGGTGGGGCTACGCGATGGTCTCGGCGCTATTATCATGATGGGTCGTAACTTATTTAATAATGAGCTCATCATGTTTGGCATGCTGGTCATCGGCATTTCAGGCTATGTCGTCGACCGAGTGCTGATGCTCATCGGGCGACGTCTTTTATGGTGGCGGGTATGAATGTTTCAGAGGAAATGGACATCTTGTCTCAGCCTCCCTCAGCCCCAAATCTCCTGTCAAAGCACTCTATATTTAGAGCAACTAATTTGACTGTGAAATTTGCAAGAGATGACAGAGCCTCACCAATTGATGGTCTCAACCTGTCGATCAATAAGAGTGAGATCACTTGCATCCTCGGCGCATCTGGATGCGGTAAAACGACATTACTAAAGACGTTGGGGGGATTTATTTTGGGCGAGCCTCAGGGTGGTGTGCTTTTCAATAATCGTTATCTAAACGGACCAATCGCAGACATTTTGATGATTTTTCAGGAAAACAACCTATACCCTTGGTTGACTGTGCGTGCGAATGTTAGGTTTGGATTAAAGTTTAAAAAAAATCTAAAAGATAAGGATCAGCGAGTCAAGCACTTCCTCGATGTCGTGGGTTTGACAGAGGCTGCATCGCTTTTCCCCCATCAACTCTCGGGCGGTATGAAGCAACGTGTAGCAATAGCGAGAGCCCTGGTTAGTGATCCCTCTGTGGTCTTACTTGACGAGCCTTTCAGTGCACTGGATGTTAGCTTGCGCAGACGTATGCAAGATCTCATGTTGCAACTCTGGCGCGACACCAGTAAAACTATGGTTATGGTGACACATAATATTGAAGAGGCGATTAGAGTAGGGCATCGCGTCATCGTTCTCGGCGATGTTCCCGCAAGAGTTCTCATCGATACCAGCACGGCAGACGCAACCTACGATGATAGGTATTCGGCGAATTTTCTGGAACTGCAAAAGCATATAGAAACGATAATCTATTAAGAGGATGTAATTGCGATGAATGGCATACACGATATGGGTGGTCTGCATGGCTTTGGGCGAGTCCACCACTTGCCTGATCAAGCATCAGAAGACCCAGTTTTTCATTCGGAATGGGAAAGCAGAGTTTTCTGCATCACTCAGGTGATAGATACCAAGGGTATCTGGAACCTTGATGAACATCGCCATGAAATAGAGCTGATGAATAGTGCCGACTATATTAACGATGGTTATTATGGGCGATGGTTATTTGCGATGGAGAGCCTGCTGAATAAGAAGAATATTCTGAATCAAGAAGAGGTTAGTCAACGCATCATTGAAATGCTGGCAGATCTCCGAAATTATTCACAGCCGGACCTCAATGATCGCGACTGGCCGCTGGCCGCCGAGCAAAAAGTCAATTGGGGTGCATGTCGGCACGAAGTAAACATTGTACCAATATATTCTGAAGGTCAGAGCATTCGTGTGCGTAATATTCACCCACCGGGGCATACTCGTGTCACTGCCTACACCCGCGATAAGATTGGGATAATCGAGAGGGTTAATGCCCAGGCATGGGTTTTGCCAGACACTCGGGCCCACTACAAAGGTGAAAACCTACAAGCTGTATACACCATCAAGTTTTCTGCAAAAACCCTTTGGGGACCGCAGGCTGAAACTAACCAATTTCTGTTTATTGATCTCAGTGAAGATCACATTGAATCATTAACGAACCTGGACTGAGTTCTATGAGTATAGACAAACATAACCACGACGAAAAACACCATCATCACTCAGATATTGGCGACAAACCATGGCAAGCTATACGTATTGAAGCTGTCGAAAGCTTGCTGCATGAAATTGGTGTCATTAATTCCAGCGATGTCGATGCCATAGTGCATCATTACGAAGAAAAGGTGGGCCCCAAAACTGGCGCTCGTGTCGTCGCAAAAGCTTGGACAGATCCAGACTTTAAAGCACGCCTCTTAGCCGATGGACTCGAAGCTTGTGCGGAGTTGGGTATCGGTGGCCCAGAGACCGAAAGGCTTCGTGTCGTCGAAAATACTGATACTCTCCATAATGTTGTTGTATGCACACTTTGCTCTTGTTATCCGTGGCCAATACTTGGGCTGCCTCCGGCCTGGTATAAATCTAGTGCCTATCGATCGCGTCTGGTTCGAGAGCCAAGAAAAGTGCTGGAAGAAATGGGACTGCAGCTGACGCAGGAGACGGAAGTTCGCGTCTGGGATAGCGTATCGGAAATACGTTATCTGGTATTACCCCAACGGCCATCTGCCTCAGCGGGAATGAGCGAGTCTGAGCTAATGGATATCATTACCCGAGATGCCATGATCGGCGTAGCGAGGGTTTCAGTATGATGAGTCTTACATCAGGATTGGATGCCGCTATTGCTGGGAAACCTTTTGACAGTATCACTTTTCAACTTCCTTGGACCGCAAGAGCTTTCGGATTAATGTTGGCTGCTTCAAGAGCTGGCCACTTCTCGCTAAAAACATTTCAGGCAGGTCTAATAAATACCATCGATGTAAGTGAGTCCCGAGGACTCGAAATAAGAACTGAAGAAGACTACTACACATGTTGGCTTGAGGCTTTAACTAACTTACTCGAGTCAAAACAGATATTAACAGGACAACAGCTTGAGATTGCTGAAGACAAAGTTCGCGTTCGTCTGCGTGCGCTGGATCATGATCATAGCCATACACATATACAAGGTTTTCCGGCTCCAATATATATGGAGCACGGTAAATGCAAGTAGCCGCAACTCCTTATGATTTTCCAATAAGTGGCAATTTCGATCTACAAAAAACGGCCCTTTTGATTATCGACATGCAGCGTGATTTTTGTGACCTGAATGGTTACATGAACACCCGTGGAGATGATGTTAGCGCTGCTCGCGCTATTATACCAATGATCTGTAGCGTGAGATCGGCATCTCGATCCAAGGGAATAAAAGTTATCTACACTCGCGAAGGTCACCGACCGGATCTCTCAGATCTGCCTGCTACTAAGCGGCTAAAAACTGCATTATCTGGCGCAGAAATAGGCGCTGAAGGGCCACTGGGCCGATTGCTGGTTCGCGGTGAACCCGGATGGGATTTTGTCCCTGAATTGTTGCCAGAACACGATGAGATCATTATAGACAAACCAGGTACCGGCGCCTTTCACGGCACTGATCTGCAACATATACTCATGACCGCTGGTATCGAAAACCTTATTCTTACGGGTGTCACTACTGGCGTCTGTGTGACTTCAACGGCACGTGAAGCGGCTGATCGAGGCTTCAATGTGCTTGTGCTTAGCGATTGTTGTGCCGAGCCTGACAAGGACAACCATGACAGTGCTATGCGCCTGCTTATGATTGAGGGTGGCTATATTGCTACAGTTGGTCAAGCCAGTAATTTTTTAAGTTTTATGAATGATCAACAAGCATCAATATCTTTTCGAGAAATGAGGCAATTATGAATAAATTAATTAACAAGACTACAGCTACTTGTAGCGGTTTACTTGCAACAGTTATTTCAGGCAGCACCCAAGCTCACCATCCTATGGATGGGCAGATCCCTTCAACTATGTTTGAAGGATTAATATCTGGGATTGCACACCCGGTTATTGGTCTGGATCATTTGCTTTTTATTGCGAGCATTGGTCTGCTCGCAGTTTTATCGGGTGCTTCATTAATAAGATTGGTGGCTGGATTTACGATCTCCAGTCTTAGTGGTTTGTTGCTGCATGTTAATGCGATTGATTTACCTAGTGTTGAGCTGATCGTTGCTGTGTCGGTTGTGATCGCTGGTCTGGTCATAGTTAAACAATTTTCTGGCCAGGTGGTCGTTGGAATATTTATAGCTGCTGCAGGTTTATTTCATGGCTTTGCCTATGGTGAAGCTATATATGATGCACCTATAGGGTCTATAGCGGCCTATTCTATTGGCATAGGATTTATACAATGTAGCATTGCAATATTAGTATTCAAACTGACTCAGGTTATTTTAGCTCGCTCACGAGTAAGTTCTAAACACCTTAGGCTCAGTGCTGGTAGTGGTATCGCACTTTTTGGTGCGTTTTTGTTATCTAATTCGATATAAATGAACGGTTTCAATTTATATCGAATTAACCACATTAAAATGTAACTGAGCTTCTCATATATCCTAAGAAATACTAAAAAAAGATGATGAGATGACGCTTACAAGTAATTAAGGAAAGTAGGTATGCTTGAAAAAATTCCAACTAAATAACTTTTTCTGGTGGCCAAAAGTAGCAAGATATGATTACCATAGGTTTAGTTATGAATCTAAAAGTTATGTTACTTTATGAATTAATATCGTCACTTGACCTTGAAAATATGGGAGGGATTTTATCCGTCATTAACAATTAAATGAAGAGGGGTAAACCATGATCTCTCCTGCTCACGAAATGCATTTCTCATAATAAGTTGTAAGCCAAGTTGTATCCTCAGATGCAGGATGTATTAACAAAAAAAGAAATAACAGATGAATATTTTAATAATCCAAAATCAGAAAAAGTTAATCTTTTTGTCCGTGGTCGAATAAGTCGCAAACTATTTTTGTGAACGAATACATTTTATTTTGATGGTCATTTACGTTACATGATTTTCAAATTGACGATGAACTTAGGCTAGAACCTACGAGCCTAAAGTAAAAAGATCTAAAATATATATTTAATGGAGTCTTAGATGAGTAAGTATATTCGTTCCATCGACTACAGTACTGAATTAGTGACTGGGTCACACTGGTCACTCAAAGTGCGGCGCGGCACAGTAATGCGTTTAAGTGACGCATTTGGCGGCGCTAATATAGGCATGTTGTTTTACAATCCCGAAAACTTACTCGAGCGATACAGTGCGCCCGATACGCTCAAGTGCCAACATACGTTTAAGTTGACTCGTGGTAACTGTCTTTATTCTGATATGGGACGAATTTTCGCGTCAATCGTTGAAGATAGCTTAGGCTGGCACGAAACTGTGTCTGGGAATTCGCATGCCTCACACATCGAAGAAAAATGGGGAGAGCGCGATTATCAGCAAGACCTTAATGATTGGAAACAAAATGGTCATGATGCTTTTCTTGTTGAACTTGCTAAATATGGTCTTAATCAAACCGACCTTGCCGCTAACGTAAACTGGTTTAGTAAAGTGATGGTGAGCAATGAAGGCGCGATGCAACTTGAGCAAAATTATAGTCATGCCGGTAGCCATGTGACCTTGCGATTCGAAATGGACACCTTGGTGCTTCTGCATACCTGTCCCCACCCTTTGGATACTGCTGCTTCTTATCCACAGAAAAAAGTCAAAATTGAATTGGGGCAGGCTCATACTCTAAATGACGATGACTACTGTCTTAATTTTCGCCCAGAAAATGGTCGCGGATTCCAAAATAACGCTTTGCACCACATTGGCTCGGGAATATAAAATATGTTGACGGAATCAAATTTTAAATCTGAAAGAGCTAGCTGTCGCGAAATAGTTGATGCGGGAGCTTATTACATTGGCGTGGTAAAAGCAGGTGAAACATTTCGGATTGTTGATATCGAAGGGAATCAGGCAGCTGACACTTTGTTCTTTAATGCGAGTAATACAAGTGAGCGTTATAGCGCAATGGATACCATACGTGAACAAGGAAATGTCTACCTAACGACTGACTCAGAGCTGCGATCCAACAAAAATAACGTAATGCTAAAAGTGGTTGCAGATACCTGCGGTCGCCACGATACCTTAGGAGGCGCGTGTTCAACCGAGAGTAATACAGTTCGATATGATCTTGAAAAACGCTGCATGCATGCATGCAGAGATAGCTGGATGCTAGCGATTGCTGAAAACCCAGGCTATGGAATTAGTAAGCGTGATATTAGCCATAATATTAACTTTTTCATGAACGTTCCCATTACAACAGAAGGTGGGTTGACGTTCGAAGACGGCATTTCTGCGCCAGGTAAATATATTGAATTACGGGCAGAGATAGATGTGATTGTATTGATCTCAAACTGCCCACAGCTAAATAATCCTTGTAACGGCTATAACCCTACACCAGTAGAATTTTTAGTTTGGGCTGCGCCATAAATTAGATGACTAAAATTTTACCTTAAGTGGACGACCGTTTTTATATCTATTAAGCGACGGCCCAAAACAAGACAGTGCATGTTTTCAAAACTTCGGCTAGCGGTAGTGGCATCGAAGTAACATTGTAATTGAGAAACATGATTGCTCGAGCTTTATGCACAATTTTGAAATCAATAAAAATCAGGAAATAGAATCAATATAATGGCAACAGGCAAACAAGGGGTCATTACCACTCCTCACCCTGCGGCGACTGAAGCTGGTGCAGCAGCGCTCAAAGATGGTGGTACAGCGATTGATGCCATGATAGCTGCAAGCGCCACATTGGCAGCGGTATATCCGCACATGACAGGTATTGGTGGTGATGCATTGTGGATGTTAAACGACGGCCGTATTCGAACTATCATGGGTTATGGCCAGGCTGGGCAGATACAACCATCAGGTGGAATCACTCAACGTGGCCCCGGTGCCGTGGCCACGACTGCCGGGGCACTAGCGAGTTGGCAGACAGCACTTAATATCAGTGTTCATGAGTGGCAATCGTCACTTGCATTGCCGCAACTGCTTGAGCATTCTATACATTGGGCCCGCACTGGTTCAGCAATCTCAGAATCACAGGCCTTTTGGATACAGCAAAGAAAGCAACTACTGACCACTCTCCCTGATCTAGCTCCTATTTGCCGAAACTCCAACGGTAGCCTTCTCGGCGCCGGTGATAGGATGGTACAAACACAATTAGCCAATAGTTTAGAGCAACTCGCCAATAAAGGTATAGAGGATTTCTATAAAGGAGACATAGCCCGCGCATTAAACACTGGGTTTAAGCAACTTGAATGCGGCCTCACGCGTGCTGATTTAGCCGCCACTCGAGCTCCAGAAGTCGAACCGATTCGAGTGCGCTATCGGGACGGGCATTTCTATAACTTCCCAGCACCGAGCCAAGGGCTTTACACGGCAAAAGCTATGGCTACATTAAACCAATATCCAATTAAAGCTCTAGGCAATGGCAGTGCAGCTTATTATCACCTTATGATAGAAGCTATAAAGAAATCGCTGCTGCAGCGTAACCGCGAGTTACGAGATCCAGCGCGTGATAACTGGGATTACCTTGCTGCTATAGAACCTTTTAGCATTGACCAGAATCAAGCAATGCCCTGGAATGAGGTAGGACAGCCTGCAGATACTATTTGGATGGCGGCTACCGATAAAGAAGGACGAACCGCCTGCCTGATGCAAAGCTTATTTCACGACTTTGGTTCTGGCTGTATGATTGGCGATACCGGCATACTTTGGTCGAACCGCGCAGCTGGATTTAACCAGAACCCATTGCATCCTAATGCATGGGCTCCTGGTCGGCGTCCTGCAAATACACTTAATCCCTCTTGTTATCTAGCCGACAATGGTCAGCAGATGTTTTTTGGCTCGCAGGGCGGCGATGGCCAACCACAAACTCAATTGGTTTTAGCTACACAACTAGTCGACTTTAAACAGAGTATTGAAGAGGCGTTAAATGCGCCCCGTTTTCTTTTGGGCCGCAGTTTTTTCGACAGCACCGACAATCTAAAACTTGAAGCCAATATTGACCCGTCTGTAAAGTCGCAGTTAGCTCAATTAGGGCACGATATTGAAACAATTCCTGCACTTAGCCCCTACACTGGTTTAGCAGGTGTTGTAAATGTGCATAAAAATGGCCAGGCGAGTGCTATGCATGATCCTCGCGGTCAGGGTAATGCGATCGCTTTATAAAATACACAAACAAAGAATAAAAATTATGGAATTTGAATTTATCGCAGCGTATTTGGTCCTTGGCGCCTTTGCTGGTCTGATGGGTGGTATGCTCGGTATAGGCGGTGGCGTGATTATCGTCCCCGTACTGATTATACTGTTTACTTGGCAACAACTACCTAGCGAACTGATTCCGATTTTGGCCGTCGCGAGCTCTTTAGGCAGCATCATTGTCACCAGCTTTGCGGCTATGCGCGCGCAGTCAAAACGCAATGCTGTAGACTGGGAAATTTTTCGACAATGGTCAGTGCTGGTGGTTATCGGGGGCTTTTGCAGCGGCTTTATAGCAAGCTACTTACCGGCATATGGTATGAAGCTTGGTATTGCGATATTTTTATTAGTCGTGGCTATAATTATGCTCAGCCAGTGGCCCACCTTATCGGCCTGGTTTAGTTCGGCAGTCAGAAAATGGTTGCGCAATCGATGTTGAGATTTGGGAAATAGCAACATCAGCGTTAGGAAAATTTATCCAAAATATCCCAGAGCCTCTAGGCCTAGGAAAGATTGAAGTCGACACTGGTGAGTTTGTGATTGGTTTTATTTGTCAGCCCGAGGGTATTAAAACGGCAACCAATATCAGTCAGTTTGGAGGGTGGAGAAGTTATTTATCCTCTCTAGCATAAAGTTTTCACCATTTATCTTGCAGAAGGAAAAGATGATCCGATTTTCTTCATCATTGCAGCTTGAGTATGGCGGTATTACTATGAGCTTTGTCATCGCTGAGTTCTTTGTGTAGGCCGCGATAGCGATAAAGCGGCGAGAAGCGGCCCTTCATCTCTTGCGGTAGCTCAAGGGTGCTCGCAATAGTGATAACGGCTTGATTAAAGTCTTGTTCGCTGAGGTCTAAATGCCGAGCTGCTAGCCATTATCTGTTTCATTGCCGGCGTATCAGTCAAGAGATAGAGCTCGCCGATGTATCCATAAGTCAGATTTTAAAAGAGGTAACAGGCCAGCTGCGTATTGGGGTTTCTGTTGGCATGGGGCATGAGATTATTAAGCCCGTATTAGGGCAGTTTATGCATCAATACCCCGCTATTAACTTACAACTAAACTTATTAAATAGCCGAGTTGATCTCATAGAAGAAGGCTATGATTTGGTCATTCGTATTGGTGAACTGGAAGATTCACGTTTGATTGCCAAGCTGGGGCATGCCAGATGTGGATGTATATGCGCTATACCCTAAACACAGACTTAATATTCCCAAAGTGAAAGCATTTTTAGACTTCATTCAAACAGTATTTAATCAACGACTGATCAGCTAATGCGAATGACTATTGTCACAGCCTAATATGTCACAAGAATCTCGTTACGTGGCTAAAGCCCGCCAGATAGGTGGTGTAATTATAGATATGGTGATTTGACTAAAACTAACTACGCTGAACATGTTCGTGGAGCCATAGTTTTACCGTGAACTGTCATCATAATATGGTCGTTAATGGCACATTTCGACGCTTTTCGAACAAGCCTTTTGCGTCGTCTAATAGTCCGTTTATGGAGTGAAAGCAGCCAGTTCAAGAAAATGACCGGCACACTGCGATCGGAGCATAAATTGAGTATGCATCTTTATTACTTGATATTTAAGTGAAATTAGCGATATGGCGATAACCAGTATGATACTTTATTAATTCTAAGCGCTAAATTAGAGCCTAAAAATGCGGCCTTCAGGCGTGTTCAGTATGCTACTTTATTACTTGGCCACAGCATGCGCACTGGCACAACTTGAACGCACTGTTTAAATATCCTGCTGACATCAAAAAGGTTATTTACACGACTAACACGATCGGACCGTTGAACAGCGTTATCCGCAAGGCGATTTAAAAGTGCAAGCTGTTTCCAATCGATGACTCAGCGAAGAAAGTCATCTACCCGGCTATCCAGAACGCATCAAAAAAATGGACCATGGCAATCAGAAACTGGAAGCCTGCGCTCAACAGATTTATGATTGAATTTGAAGAGCGCCTGGTAAACTATATTTAGCCTTGTGATACGCACCCAGTTTAATAGACACTCCAATTGGTCACAATTTAACGTAATGGACACCGTGTGGCTTATAGTTCCAACCAGTCCATTGTGGCTTTGTATATCGCGGCAGGAGCGGATGTGTCGATAACTGATAGTAAACGCCGCAAGACGGAACACAAAGTAGGTAAAGGCTTGTTTACAGCATCACAAGAACATTCCATCCTTCTTAGCCTATTGCAGGTATGGCATCTATATAAACTCGTTGAGCATTGAATGGCTTTGTTCAATCAGTTGATGATTTGTTTGTAAAGCTCACCCCACCTAGCCCCATACCCCTTAATTTTGTACAATTTTTAGATCGTTGGCTAGTCTATAAGCAGGTATTTTAGTGAAGAAGTTTATATAAGCTGCTGTATTTTATAGCTTTTATAGGTTTTTGATGTTGGCTGATTCAAAGAGGGTCTAGTAGGGGGCTGTAGGTTCAAATCCTGCCGTCCCGACCAATTAAAACCTTATGGAGTGGGGCTTTCAAAGCTTTTCCAAATATCTAAAAAACAGAGTTGGTCAAAATTTGGTCAAAAGTTGGTCAAGTCTAACGCTTTAAATCGGCTTTTAAGTCCAATTTAGGCTCTGCTATCTTCCAACATCAATTAAGTGGCTTACAGCCATAGTCTACCCTGCGTTCGTTCATTTGAAACTTTAGCGTTACTGACTAACATTGTTGCAAAAATTAGTTTCCAGAAATCACAGACTTCTATTTAACACCAGAAGGTTGTTCTTATCGAATGGCAATAGTGACCATT
>Ga0209711_10001957_pt1 | contig 19245 bp, 15 predicted proteins | sample ArcticOcean_MG_C_7_FD_187441 | JGI IMG/M metagenome (GOLD analysis project Ga0209711, IMG submission 187441) | Marine microbial communities from western Arctic Ocean - ArcticOcean_MG_CB11_88 (SPAdes) (version 2) | ecosystem: Environmental > Aquatic > Marine > Oceanic | place: Arctic Ocean... | reverse complement strand
GGTAAATAAAAAGTAATGATTAGCCATGCAAGTGCTACTAAATGAATCTTTAAACCTCTTAAAGCACGGAAGTTTTTTCTTTTTTTTGACAAAGGAATACTGTACAAAAGCACTAAAATTCCCGCTAAAAAAACCAAACCTAATGCAGCATAAGTAAAACTTGAAAGTCCAATTAAAACAACTATTAATGTAATGATTATTGGAGGGAAAAAAAGCGGAAAGAATTTTGATTTATTGAATCTGTTTTTTAAATAAAGAGAGAAAAACTTTATGAAATTATAGCCCAAGAATGCAATGCAAAAAACAGTAGCATAAAACAGTAAGGATAGTGAAATATCAAAGTTAAATGCTGTAATTCTTGTTAATGCAACCACTGCCAATCCCACATGAAAATTGAACCGCACGTAACAGTCGAACAAGCGTATTATTGAATCCACCAGACAAAAGTATTCGAAACTGTTAATAAGTCACAATTTTGTTCAAAAATAAATAATTATTGATCCTTACTGAACTTAAAAATTAAAACCCAATCTCGTAATTTTAAAGAAAAAATTGGTATGAAGAAGGATGAATTTGTGTCGCGACACATCGGACCCAACAAGAGTGAAATCCGACAAATTCTCACAACCCTAGAGGTGGATTCTATAGCGGAACTACTTCAGCAGACTATTCCTAAAGAAATACGGTTACCAAATTCGCTGGACTTGCCAGAAGGCATAAGTGAGTTTAGATTCTTAAACGAATTGCGCGAGCTTTCTGAAAAAAATCAACTTTTTGACACTTACATTGGACTTGGTTACCACCCTACAATTACGCCTGCTGTTATTCAACGAAATATTCTGGAAAATCCAGGGTGGTATACAGCATACACTCCCTATCAGGCCGAAATAGCTCAAGGAAGATTGGAAGCTTTGTTTAATTATCAAACCCTCGTCTGTGACCTCACGGGAATGCCGCTTTCTAATGCCTCACTGCTTGATGAAAGCACTGCTGCGGCAGAAGCCATGGCGATGATATTTGCGCTTAGATGTTCAGATCAGAAAAAAAGAAATACCAATCAGTTTTTTGTTTCGGATCAAATATTACCCCAAACACTCTCTGTTTTAAGAACACGCTCAGAACCGTTAGGGATAGAATTGATCGTGGACGATATAGATGGATTTTATTTTAATGGGGAATTCTTTGGGGCGATCTTTCAATATCCTGGAAAATCAGGAAATATAATTGACCTTCCAGCTGCAATTTCAAAAGCTAAAGAGTTTGATGTAAAGACAATCGTAGCTGCTGATCTTCTCAGCCTGACGATTCTTGAAGCTCCTGGCAAATATGGTGTTGACGCAGTAATTGGAACCACTCAACGCTTTGGAATACCTTTGGGTTATGGAGGGCCGCATGCGGCTTATTTTGCAACCAAATCAGAATACAAAAGAAGTATCCCTGGACGTATCATTGGTCAAACAAAGGACATGGACGATTCCATAGCCCTAAGAATGGCGTTACAAACCAGAGAGCAACACATCAAAAGAGATCGAGCCACTTCAAATATTTGCACCGCGCAAGTGCTACTCGCTGTAATGGCAGGAATGTATGCAGTTTATCATGGTCCTAAGGGGTTAAAAGGAATTGCTAAGAATATTCACCTGAATGCAGTAAAACTCGAGAAAAAATTAGAGGATCTGGGTTTAAAACAACTAAACAGATATTATTTTGACACCCTTTGCGTTCAAGCCGATGCAAAAATCATTAAGTCCATTGCCGAAAAAGATAACGTCAACTTCCTCTATTTTGATAAACACACAATTGGAATTTCAATCAATGAAACCACAGATGATTCTTCATTGTTGAAAATTCTAAACATATTCGAACAGGCCGTCAAACAAAAAAGCAGCTCAGAAAAAATAGAAGTGGATTCGTTTCGGATCCCAGCTAAACAATCAAGAAAAAGCTCTTTTTTAACACACAAAACATTCAATACTTATCATTCCGAAACAGCATTGATGCGATACATAAAATCATTAGAAAGAAAAGATTTGGCGCTAAACCACTCGATGATCTCTCTAGGATCTTGTACGATGAAGCTCAATGCAGCCGCAGAAATGCTTCCTTTGAGTTGGGCAAAATGGTCTAACATCCATCCATTTGTGCCCATAGAACAAGCAGCTGGTTATCAATTCATGTTGAAAAGCTTGGAAGCTCAGTTAAATGAAATCACTGGATTTGCAGCCACATCGTTGCAACCCAATTCTGGAGCTCAGGGAGAATATTCTGGATTAATGGTCATAAGTGCCTATCACCATTCAAGAGGGGAACAAAACCGAAACATCTGTCTCATCCCTTCCTCTGCCCACGGAACAAATCCCGCCTCAGCCGTTATGGCAGGAATGAAAGTCGTAGTTATTAAAACAGATGAAATGGGAAATATCGACTGGTATGACATTGCTCAAAAGGCAGAAGAGCACAAAGACAATCTGGCTGCATTAATGATAACTTACCCTTCTACTCATGGGGTTTTTGAATCAAACATTAGACAGATCACCAAAAAAATACATGATTTTGGAGGTCAAGTTTACATGGATGGCGCCAACATGAACGCACAAGTTGGTCTCACCAGTCCAGCCATGATTGGAGCAGATGTTTGTCACCTAAATCTACATAAAACATTTGCCATACCACATGGAGGTGGTGGACCAGGCGTAGGACCTATATGTGTTGCGAAACATCTTGAAGCTTTTTTACCTAATAATCCTTTAATTAAAACAGGGGGAGAAAACGCTATTTCGTCAATCTCAGGTGCGCCTTGGGGATCAGCACTCGTGTGCCTTATTTCTTATGGTTACATAAAAATGCTCGGGGCCAGTGGCTTAAAAAGAGCTACCGAAATAGCAATTTTAAACTCAAATTATATTAAAAAAAGGCTTGAGGGTGCCTATGAAATTCTATTTTCAGGTGAAAATGGTCGAACAGCGCACGAACTAATCATTGACTGCCGGCCCTTCAAAAAACAAAATATTGAAGTTATGGATATTGCTAAGCGCCTTATCGATTATGGCTTCCATGCTCCAACGGTGTCTTTTCCAGTAGCAGGAACGATGATGATTGAGCCTACAGAGAGCGAAAATCTGAGTGAAATAGATCGTTTTTGTGATACCATGATTTCAATCAGAATGGAGATCGGATCAAATGATGATGCTGACCTGGCAATGCTTAAAAATGCGCCGCATACATTACAAATGATTACTTGTGATCATTGGAATCACCCCTACACCAGACAAAAGGCTGCTTTCCCGCTCGAATTTGTAAAGGAGAATAAATTTTGGCCAAGTGTGAGAAGAGTGGATGAAACGTTTGGCGATCGTAATTTGATTTGTAGCTGCGAGCCCGTGGAGAACTACATAAATGCTTGATTAACATTTGTTTAAATATTTAAAAACAATCTTTAACTCAGTAAATTCAATTACTGAATTTCATACCGTTTTTTAAATTTTCGACATATAATCTCTTATTAAACGCTACTATTGCAAACTGAATTATGAATTATAAAATTACAGGTAGCGGCAGTTGTATTCCAACAAATACTCAAGATAATGGTACTTTTTTGTCGGAATCATTTTATGATGATAATGGTGTGAAACTTGAATTAGACAATCAAACCATCATTGATAAATTCAATTCTATTACCGGGATAGAACAACGCAAATACATCAATAAAGAGTTAAACACCTCTGACATTGCTGCTGTAGCTGCACAAGATGCAATTGAAGATGCGCAAATTGATCCTGAAACATTGGATTATATCATTGTAGCCCATAATTTTGGAGATATTCCTTACGGAAGCAAACAAATCGACACCTTACCCAACCTGGCTGCAAGGGTAAAGTCAAAATTAAAAATAAAGAACCCCAGCTGTGTTGCCTATGACATCCTATTCGGCTGTCCTGGATGGGTCGAGGGAATGATTCAGGCGAAAGCATTTATCAAAGCCGGGATGGCTACAAAGTGTTTGGTTTTAGGAGCAGATGCGTTATCGAGAGTAATCGATAAATACGACAGAGATTCCATGATATTTGCGGATGGGGCTGGCGCAACCATTCTTGAGTCAACTGATGAAGATGGTGGTGTTTTATCCCACACTTCAGCTACTTACACTTCTGAAAATGAAGCTGAATTCATTTATTACGGTAAGTCCTGTAATACCAAAGCGGATCAAAGTCAAAAGTACATCAAAATGCAAGGAAGGAAAGTGTATGAATTTGCACTTAGTCATGTTCCCGCTGCAATGAAAAAATGTCTTGATGATGCAAATATTGAGATCGGCCAACTAAAAAAAATATTTATTCATCAGGCGAATAAAAAAATGGATGAAGCCATTGCAAAAAGGTTTTATAGACTTTATAAGGCTCCAATGCCTGAGAATATTCTTCCTATGAATATTGAAGAATTTGGAAACAGCTCCGTTGCAACGGTTCCTACCTTATTTAATTTGGTACTCAAGCAAAACTATAAGGGACATCGACTTAACAAGGGAGACATTATCCTATTTGCCAGTGTAGGTTCAGGAATGAATATCAATGCTATTACCTACCAAATTTAATTTTACAATTACTTAACAAATTAAACGAACTACTCTTAAAGGTTAAATGTTTAAATTTACTGCATGATTATCATTCATCACATAGGCGCTTATTTTTTAATGCTCCAAAAAGTCTTTAGGAGATTCGTAAAATGGAGCGTATTAAAAGAATTGATAATTAAAGACATTGATGCCTTAATCATCGGTTCTATTGGTATTGTCGCTTTTATTTCTTTTTTTGTAGGAGGAGTTGTTGCGATTCAAACAGCATTAAACTTGACCAATCCTTTTTTACCACAATATTTAATTGGTTTTGCGACTCGACAGTCTGTTATTCTTGAGTTCGCCCCTACTTTCATTTCCATTATTATGGCTGGGAAAGTTGGATCATTCATTACTTCAAGCCTAGGGACAATGAGGGTTACAGAACAAATTGAAGCTTTAAAAGTGATGGGGATAAATACCTATAATTATTTGATTTTCCCGAAAATTGTTGCCATGTTTTTTTACCCATTCGTAATAGTTGTCTCCATGTTTTTGGGGATAATTGGGGGCTACTTCGCATCGATATATGGCGGATTTTGTAACAGTGCCGATTTTATACAAGGTATACAGCTAGATTTCATTCCGTTCCATATCGGCTATGCTTTTTTAAAGACAATAATATTTTCCTTCATTTTGGCAACTGTTCCTTCCTATCACGGCTATTTTCTTAAAGGTGGAGCATTGGAAGTTGGAAAAGCAAGTACAACGTCTTTTGTCTGGACGAGCGTACTGATCATCATCGCAAACTATTTAATAACTCAACTTTTACTCACCTAATGATTGTCGTTGAAAACCTATACAAATCTTTCGATGGAGTAAACGTTTTAAACGATATCTCCACAACTTTCGAAAAAGGAAAAACCAATTTAATTATTGGCCAAAGTGGATCGGGAAAGACAATTCTACTCAAGAGTATACTTGGTTTATTCAATATTGATAAAGGAAATATTTATTTTGGAAATCAATCGATTCAAAACATTAGCAATAAAAAAAGAAGTGTTTTAAGACAAGAAATGGGCATGGTTTTTCAAGGAAGTGCTTTGTTTGACTCGATGACCGTTGAGGAAAACATTATGTTTCCAATGCGAATGCTTACTAAAAAAAGTTTTGAGGAAATGCAATCGCGTTCCAATGAGGTTATCAAACGGGTAAATTTGATCAATGCAAATAAAAAATTACCGTCTGAAATATCTGGAGGTATGCAAAAAAGAGTTGCCATTGCAAGGGCCATTGTCATGAATCCAAAATATCTATTTTGTGATGAACCTAACTCTGGGTTAGATCCAAATACCTCTACGATTATTGACAATTTGATTCAAGAGATTACTCAGGAATTTCAAATTACTACGGTGATTAACACCCATGACATGAACTCTGTAATGGAGATTGGAGAGAAAATTATTTTCTTGCAAAATGGAAAAAAAGAATGGGAAGGGAATAATAAAGAAGTTTTTAAAACTGAGAATGAAGCCGTGGGAGGGTTTATTTATTCTTCTAATTTATTTAAGAAAGTTCGAGAAGTATACCTGAGAGATAATGCTTAATCTTTAGAGTTAAAATTAACTTAGCATCATTACTTTTGCGTGAGGACTAAATAAATACAACCTTCCAGTAGAAATTTCTTTACACTCATATTTTTTCACTCTTTTAGAACCAAGAAGAAATTTCCTATCTTTGTGAATCATAAACACTGAGCCTTCATTCAACTCGAAAATATAAGTGTCCTCTGTCTCAGGATCAAATTTATTTAATTCAACAACTAATTTAAAATCGGAATCAGTGCTAGCTTTTGGATTTTTATAATGAAGCGCAAGCGTCTCTAATAATGGTGAAGGGAAAACTGAGTCATTTAAAAGAGGTAACATCATTTCACGATAACACAATTTCCAGTACTTACCATGCGGTTTGATTCTATTTCCATAAGTCTTAAAAGCGACCAAGTGTGAAATCTCATGTACGAGGGTGATCAGAAATCGAAAAACATTGGTTGTTTCGTTAATGGTAATTTGATGTACGTCATGGAGTAACATTCTGTAATCTCCGTGTTTGGTAACGCGTTTCCGAGAGACAATAACGTTCACTTTCCAGCGCGATAAGTATTCAGAAATTAAAAGATGTGCTTCTTTTGGGAGATAGTCTTGTAAAGCGATTATTTGAGCCTCCATAAAGATCAAGGCGTACTTGAAGAAACAGGAAGAACTTTTCCGTTATAAAATTGATTTCCATTTAGCGCAAAATCTAGGATATAACTTCCCATTTGCTCCGCCGTTAAGGGAGCTTCATAACCTGGAAAGGCTTCTGCCAACATTTCAGTTTGAACGGCACCCAATGCCAATGCATTAAATGAAGGACCTGTTTTAGCGTACTCCTCCGCTAGCATTTCGGTAAGGGTGATTAGAGCACCTTTACTACTGCTGTAAGCTGATAATCCGGGGAATTTCGAACTGCCCTGTATGCCGCCCATACTGCTTATATTGACAACATGACCTTTGGGGTTTATAATCGGCAAGAGATATCGAGTGAGCGATGCTACTGCGAATACATTCACTCTATAAACTGACTCAAACTCTTCATCAGTAGTTTCGGCAAAAGACTTATTTATTAAACTTCCAGCATTATTAATTAATATATCTATATTCCCAAACTGACTTTTAACTGATTCAGCAAAACCAACTATTTCTTTTTGATTTAAAAGGTCTACAGCGAAAGGGTGAATGTTTTCAGTATTAGAAAGAGGCTCGATATTTCTCGATAGTGGGATGATCTGATGTCCCTCAGCTGCAGCTTTTAGGCAAACTTGCAATCCAATTCCCTTACTGGCTCCAGAAACAACTATCGTCTGCATAAGTCAATCATTTTATAGGTTTCGATTTAAAGAATATTGTTATTTTTAGGAGACTAAAAGTGTAATCGGATTTTCGATATACGATTTTAATGTTTGTAAAAATAAAGATCCAGTTGCGCCATCAACAGTTCTGTGATCGCAGGCCAGGGTTAATTTCATAGTGTTACCCACCACAATTTGCCCTTTTTTAACGACAGGTTTGTTGACAATTGCGCCTACAGATAAAATTGCTGAATTAGGTTGATTGATAATCGAAGTGAATTCTTGAATACCAAACATTCCTAAATTAGAAATAGTAAATGTGCTTCCTTCTATTTCAGTAGGAATCAATTTTTTCGCTCTTGCTCTCCCTGCAAAATCTTTAACGGTTGCACCAATTTGTCTTAAATCCATTTCATCTGTGAACTCTAGGACAGGAACAATCAATCCGTCTTCAACTGCAACTGCCACTCCAACATGAACGTGGTGGTTTTGAATGATTTTATCATCAAACCATTGAGAATTTACTTGCGGATGTTGTTTTAAAGCCAGTGCTACGGCTTTTACTATGATGTCATTAAAAGAGATTTTAGTCTCGGGAACGGTATTGTATTGTTGGCGGAATACAATTGCATTGTCCATGTCAAACTCAACACCTAAATAATAATGAGGTGCGGAAAACTTAGAAGCGGAAAGTCTTTTGGCAATTACTTTTCTCATGGAACTGTTCGCGATTTCCGAAACTCCTTCTACCCCAGCAGGAACAAATGATTGTACTGAAGCACCATTAGCAGCAGCAGGATTGAAGTTTTCAACATCTCGCTTAATAATTCTTCCTCCTTCGCCAGATCCGGCAACATTATTCAAGTTAACTCCTTTTTCTTCTGCTAATTTTTTAGCAAGAGGTGAGGCTATAATTCGTCCGCTGGCATTTGAATTTACTTTAGGTGCTTGAGCTACAGGAGCTGGTTTTGGAACTGCAACAGCTTCGGGTGTTGAAACAACAGGAGCTGTTTCTTTGATTGCTTCTGGTTTAACATCCGCTTCAGACATTGAAGACAATGCGGCTTTCACGGCCTCCTTGTCAGTATCTTTATTTCCTATAACAGCCAATATTGCATCGACAGGTGCAGACTGTCCTTCTTCTAGACCAATGTGCAAAAGTGTGCCTGTATAAAAAGACTCAAATTCCATTGTTGCTTTATCAGTTTCAATTTCAGCTAAAATATCGCCTTCTGCAATAGTATCGCCTACTTTAATATTCCACTTCGCAACGGTTCCTTCTTCCATGGTGTCACTCAATCGTGGCATGGTAATGACCTCAACTCCTGAGGGCATTGCGACAGCGGTAGTTTCCTCAACAACTGCTTCGGTTTTAACTTCTTTTTCATCGGCAGGGCTTTCAGTACCTGTAATCATTCCAGAAATATCTTCTCCTTTTTCACCTATAATGGCTAAGAGTGAATCTACAGGAGCAGTTCCTCCTTCTTGAATTCCGACATATAGTAACTCGCCTTCTTGAAAAGATTCGAATTCCATGGTAGCCTTATCAGTCTCAATTTCAGCTAAAATATCACCTTCAATTACTGAGTCACCTACTTTTTTATACCATTTAGCGACAGTGCCTTCTTCCATTGTGTCACTTAACCTAGGCATATTTATTAATTCAGCCATTCTATTTTATTTTATGCTTAATAAAAGGATAATCCTCTTGTTCATATACTGCGTCATACATAAGAGACTTTTCTGGATAAGGAGATTCCTCTGCAAACTTAACACACTCAAGAACACCTTGTTTGACCTTAGCATCAACTTCATCGAGCTGATCTTGGGTAGCATATTTATTTTTGAGAATCACTTCCTTTACCTGAGAAATAGGATCAATCTTTTTATACTCAAGAACCTCATCTTTGGTTCTGTATTTTTGTGCATCCGACATGGAATGTCCTCTATAACGGTACGTTTTCATTTCTAAAAAAGTTGGCCCGTTGCCTTCTCTTGCAAATTTAATGGCTTTGTTCATCGCCTTAGCAACAGCCACTGGGTCCATTCCATCTACCGGTCCACAGGGCATTTCATAACCCAATCCCAATTTCCAGATCTCTTCGTGGCTTGCAGTTCTTGCTACAGAAGTTCCCATGGCATAGCCATTGTTTTCAACAACAAAAACAACAGGAAGTTTCCAAAGTGTCGCCAAGTTTAATGTTTCGTGAAGTGACCCTTGTCTAACTGCTCCGTCTCCCATAAAACATAGGGTGACATTGTCGCGATTAAAATATTTATCTCCATAGGCCATTCCAGCGCCTAAAGGTATTTGACCTCCAACGATACCGTGACCTCCATGAAATTTGTGTTCCTTAGAAAAAATGTGCATCGAACCACCCAATCCTTGGGAAGTTCCAGTTGCCTTACCAAATAATTCAGCCATTATTCGTTTTGGATCTACACCCATTCCAATGGGTTGAACGTGATTCCTGTAGGCGGTTATCATTCGGTCTTTACCAATTTCCATTGCGTGAAGAGAACCTGCCAATACAGCTTCTTGACCATTATATAAGTGTAAAAAACCTCTTACCTTCTGCTGAATATAAACTGCCGCTAATTTATCTTCAAATTTGCGCCAGAACATCATATTTTCATACCAATTAAGATAAGTTTCTTTTGTAATTTTTTTCATTAAGCGAGTTGAGATAATAAAATTAAATTATTCTGTAAAATTAAAGAATTCTAGGGTAGGGAGAAAATATATTTATTAAATAAAAAAAATCTTTAATAAGTGCCCTGAATTTGACCACTCTGACTATCGTTAAGCCTAGACTTTGAAGAATTCAAGATGAACGTCAAGGAGAACCTAAGTGTATTTTCTAATGGGTTTCTAACCTTAGAAAGAGAAGAAAGATATGAAATATCAATAGTAATATTATTTAATGTAAATCCAGATCCGAAAGTAAGATAGCGTCTTGAACCTTTTTCCTGGCTTTCATTAAAATAGCCAGTCCTTACAGCGAAATTGTCCCCTAGTAAATATTCCAATCCTAGCGCCCAGGTAAATTCTTTCACCTCTTCAGTGAATCCTCCGGGTGCATCGTTAAATGACTTGAATATCGCATCTAAGAAAGTAGTGTCTGGCTGTCTGTATCCAATAAAAACATTGTTATCGTCATAAGTTGCAACAGGAGATGGGACCAATAATTTAGCGAATTCCAAGTTGATTCCTAACGCGTTGGAATCATCAAAAATAAGATTCAATCCTGTCCCAAACCTGAGATTTGTTGGTATATAGTCTTCTTGTCCTCCTTCGTCATATTTTAATTTAGGACCAATATTCGATATGTTAAATCCAGCTCTTAAAAAAGCTTTATTATTAAATAAATCAAAATTATTTCCCTTGTAAAATCCAGCGATATCAACCCCCAAACTATTAGAAGAGCTTGCATCCACATCTGTCGATATTTTCAAATCAGAACGAATATACCTCCCGGCAACTGCCATAGAAAACTTATCACTTAATTTTAATGCGTAAGAAAGGTCGATTGAAATTTCATTTGGCCGCTCAGCGCCTTGATCAACAATCGTTCCTCCTACACTTTCATTAAATTGAATATCCCCTAAGCTAAAGTACTTAATACTCCCCGCCCAAGAGCTTCTCTCGTTAATTTGGGAGTAAAAGATTAAACTTCCTAAGAAAATATCATCAACAAGTTTCCTTAAATAGGGAGTATAACTCAAACTAAACCCTTTTGGAGATTCAGCAAAAACATACTTTGCTGGGTTCCATTGTTGTGAGTAGGCATCCGCTGAGGTTGCAACTCCCAACTCTCCCATTCCAGCTGCTCTAGCATCAGGGGTAATTAATAAAAATGGCACACCAGTAGTGATCACTCGATCTTGTGCAATTCCAACTAATGAACAAAAGGTAGCAATTGTGAAAACTAAACAAAATGTTTTCCTGAGTTTCATTTATGAATAGATGTTTAGGTGAGTCTAGAACGAAAAAAAGAGATACTTATTGCTAAAGTCTTTAAATTTTATGTTAATATCCTATTGAATCTATTGGAAAACCTGTTTTTATAATGAAAATCTTTTAGAAGGATTGAATCGATTTAATTTACCCAAATATAATATTAGAAAACTTAATACGTTATAAATTATAAGATTATAACATTTTGAATAACATTTTAATGTATAAAACAGCTATTATTAGTATCTTGCAATTGTATAATACATATATTACAGTAACTATATGAGAATCAAATTTTTATTTAAGAGCTTTGTATTTCTATCTCTCGTTGCGTTTTTCGTAAGCTGTGGGAAAAGTAATAATCAATCTCGCGGAACAGGCTGGGGAATCAATTCTAAAGACGGAGGGTTCCAATACAATTTAGACTTTGAAAACCAAGAAACTGGACCAGGATTGGTTTTTATAGAAGGGAGTACTTTTACAAAAGGACAAGTCCAAGATGATGTTATGCATGATTGGAATAACTCTCCTTCTCAGCAACATGTCATGTCTTTCTACATTGACCAAACTGAGGTTACGAACCTTATGTACATGGAATATTTGGATTGGTTAGAAACAGTTTTCCCTCTTGATGAGCCTCGTTATCTTCAGGTTTATAAAGGTGCACTCCCAGACACTTTAGTTTGGAGAAACACCTTAGGATATCTTGAAGAGCTCACAACAAATTACTTGCGGCATCCTGCCTATGCTGAATACCCTGTGGTTGGGGTTAATTGGCTTCAGGCGGTTCAATTTGCAGAGTGGAGAACAAATCGTGTAAATGAATTTATTTTAGAACGTGAATCTTTTGTTCAAAAAAATATTAGATACGGAGAAGCTCAGGGTGGTGTTGTTAACGCTAATAGCACTTTCAGCACTGACGCTTATTTAAAGCGTCCCGAAACCGCCTATGGTGGATTGATGGCTTCTGACAGTCTAATGGGCAAAAGAGGAACCGTGAAAAAAGATACTGCTACTGTTAATGTATATGCAGGGGTTGACAAAGGAGTTTTATTACCTTCTTATAGACTTCCAACAGAAACAGAATGGGAATACGCAGCATTAGCTTTGGTTGGAGAAAGAGAATACAATACTTATAGAGGTAAAAAGAAATATCCTTGGTCAGGAGAATATACAAGATCAAAAGATAAGAGGAGTGAAGGAGATCAATTAGCAAATTTCAAATTTGGAAAAGGAGATTACGGCGGAATCGCGGGATGGTCTGATGACGGTGGAGATATAACCGTCCAGGTTAAAACTTATCCTCCCAATGATTTTGGAGTTTATGACATGGCAGGAAACGTAGCAGAATGGGTTGCTGATGTTTACCGTCCAATAATCGATGATGAAGCAAATGACTTTAACTACTATAGAGGTAATATTTATTCAAAAAGCGCAATTGGAGAAGACGGAAAAGCTGTAATTGTTTCTCCAGAAGAACTGGTATATGATACGCTTCCAAATGGAAAAATAATGTTAAAACGTCTTCCTGGTCAACTCGCTCAAATTCCGATTGATGAAGAAGAAACTTTTCTGAGACAAAATTTCACAGAGAGTGACAATAGAAATTTTCGTGATGGTGATGTTGAATCAACAAGACTTTTTGCATCTGCTGGAGGTGATGATGAAAACAACCCAAACAAACGCCCAGAGAGCACAGTGATGTACAACGCCCCTACCCATCCGAAAGTAGAGTTGGATGAAGAGGGAAATGTAATCAGAAGAATTGATAAGTCTACAAACAGAACTTCACTAATAACAGACGAAGTAAGAGTTTATAAAGGGGGCTCTTGGAAAGACAGAGCTTACTGGTTAGACCCTGCACAAAGAAGGTATTTGCCGCAATACATAGCAACTGATTATATCGGTTTCAGATGCGCAATGTCTCGTTTAGGACAAAAAAGTAATATAAAGAAGACCGCAAGACACAAGCGGGCCAAGTAATAATCGTTCATAAAGGCATCCTCTAAGGTGCCTTTATTTTTGATATGATGCTACATGAAATTCATAAATACTTTCTAGCCTCTTCGGGAGTTGAAACTGACACTCGTAAGATAAAAGACAATTGCTTTTTTGTCGCCCTAAAAGGTAAAAACTTCGATGGAAATTTATTTGCAAAAGAAGCCATTCAAAAAGGAGCAATTTTTGCTCTGGTTGATGACCCGGTTATTGCCAGGGAAAATAACAAGATGATTTGTGTGGAAGATACCTTAAAAACACTCCAAGAATTATCTAGATTTCACAGGAAATCTTTGAAAGCAAAAATCATTGCACTTACTGGAAGCAATGGTAAAACCACCACTAAGGAGATTCTAAAAAGTGTTCTGCTTCAAGAATACAAAACACAAGCTACTGAAGGTAACTTAAACAACCACATAGGAGTTCCTTTAACCTTGTTAAGCTTTGGCACAGACACCGAAATCGGGATTGTTGAAATGGGAGCAAATCATGGAGGAGAAATAAAGGAGCTTTGTGAAATCGCTTTGCCCGATTATGGTCTAATTACTAATTTTGGGAAAGCACACCTAGAAGGTTTTGGAAGCTTAGAAGGAGTTATAAAAGCTAAAATAGAGCTCTATGAATACCTTGTTAATAACGAAGGAGAACTCTTCATAAATGAAGATGACCCCATTCAAAAGGAATGGAAAACAAAAAGTAAAAATCATTCTTTTGGAGAAGATCTGAATGCAACTTATGTGATCGAATATTTAACAAAAAGTGGGAATCCATTAAAAATAAAATTTCAAAATAAAATAATTAATAGTAAACTAAATGGCTTTTATAATTTCACTAATATCGGAGCGGCAATTGCCATTGGAAAGTATTTTAAAGTTTCTAACGAAAGTATAAATCTTGGAATCTACGTCTATTCACCATCTAATAATCGTTCGGAAACTATTACTCAAGGAACAAATAGAATCACATTAGACGCCTACAATGCAAATCCCACAAGCATGGAAGTATCTATAAAAGCTTTCGCTTTAAACAAAAATAAGAGTAGCGTTATGATCCTCGGCGATATGTTTGAACTTGGAGCCTACACCGATGAGGAACATCAAAAAACAGTAATTCTTTTAGAGGAAACAAATTTGGAGAAAATTCTAATTGTCGGGGAAGCCTTTTTTAAGACTTCAAGCAATGACTCAAGAATACAGAAATTTAAAACTCTAAACGACATTAAATATTATCTTAAAAAGAAATCTTTAAAAAACAAAAACATCCTTCTCAAAGGCTCTAGAGGAATGGCGTTGGAAAAGCTACTTGAATTACTGTGAAACTTATTCTAGCTCGGCACCTTTAATAATCTCTTCAACAATCTCAGGATTTAATAACGTAGAGGTATCGCCTAAACTTGATACATCTTTACTTGCTACTTTTCTTAAAATACGACGCATTATTTTTCCAGATCTTGTTTTGGGAAGATCAGAAACAATTTGAACATATTCGGGTTTTGCAATGGGACCAATTATCTTTCTCACCATGGCTTTAATTTCACTTTCCATCTCAGCATCAGATTTTGTTGAAGAATTGCAAATTACATAAGCGTAAATTCCTTGCCCTTTTATCGGATGGGGGAATCCTACTACGGCGGATTCGACAACTTCGGGGTGTTCATTTATCGCATTTTCCACTTCTGCAGTCCCCATTCTATGGCCTGAAACATTAATCACATCATCAACTCTACCCAATATTCTTAAATAACCATCATGATCTCGTTTTACGCCATCACCAGTAAAATACATTCCTTTGTATGTGGAAAAATAAGTCTCTTTACAACGGTTGTGATCGCCATAGGTTGTTCTTATTATTGAAGGCCATGGGAATCTTATACACAGATTTCCTTCCACATTGTTCCCTAACAACTCATTCCCTTCTGCATCGACGATTACCGGCTGAACTCCAGGTAAAGGTAATGAAGCGTGCGCCGGTTTATTTGGAGTAATTCCTGCCAGTGGTGAGATCATTATTCCACCCGTTTCGGTTTGCCACCACGTATCTACTAATGGACATCTTCCTTTTCCAATATTTTCGTGATACCAGTGCCAAGCTTCCTCATTTATCGGCTCCCCTACTGAACCAATTACCTTAAGTGAATCTAAATTGTATTTTTCTATTGGCTCAAGACCGAAGACTTGAAGGGCGCGAATGGCAGTAGGTGCGGTATAAAATTGATTGACTTTATATTTATCAATAATCTCCCAAAAACGACCAGGATGCGGGTAGGTAGGAACGCCTTCAAACATTAAAGTAGTTGCACCAGCCAAAAGTGGTCCGTAAACAATATAAGAATGTCCAGTAATCCAGCCGACATCGGCTGTACACCAATAAACATCTGATTCTTCATACTGGAAAACATTTATAAAAGAATAATAAGTATAAACCATATAACCTGCAGTTGAATGAACAACGCCTTTGGGCTGTCCAGTTGAACCAGAGGTGTAAAGAATAAACAACATGTCTTCTGCATCCATTTCTTCAGCCTCATTATCAGAAGACTGTCCAGCAATTGAATCACTCCACCAGATGTCTCGCCCTGTTTTCATATCAACAGACTCCCCCGTTCTCTTAAGAACAATAACTTTTTCAATGGTCGTTGTTTTTTCCAAAGCCTCGTCAACAACTGCCTTCACAGGAATCTGTTTACTCCCTCGGAAATTCCCGTCAGAAGTAAGCACCATTTTCGCTTGACAATCATTGATTCTGTCTGCCAATGCTGAAGATGAAAATCCAGCAAAAACTACAGAATGAACTGCTCCGATTCTGGCACAGGCCAACATGGCAATAGCGGCTTCAGGAACCATCGGCATGTAAATAATTACACGATCTCCTTTTCCTACACCATTTGCCCGCATCGCATTCGCAAACTTACAAGTAGCTTCAAAAAGCTCAGCATAAGTAAGACTCACAGAATCAGAATTCGGATCGTTTGGCTCCCACAATATGGCTGTTTTATCAGCATGCGTTGGAAGTAGTCTCTCAAAAATATTTTCTGTTAAGTTTAATTTCGAATCTTTGAACCACTCCATTTTAGGTTCTTCAAAATTCCAATCTAATACTTTGCTCCATGGTTTTCTCCAATAAAAATCTTCTGCAATTTCTCCCCAAAAGGCTTGAGGATTCGAAACGCTATTTTTATATTTTTTTGTATAGTCGAAAAGACTTGAAATTTTATGATTCATGTTTTGTTTATAAAACCTAAAAATAGGTCATAAAATCATTTAACACAAACTTTAAATATAGAAGGTCTAATACAAAAATATAGTATGCGCAAAAAAAAGAGTTATTTAATTCATTAACAAAAGTTTTTGAAAAAACTATATGATTATATGTTAAAAAAAATTATTTTTACTTATACATTAATTAAATATATGTAAAAATGGGAGATGCACTAGTAGTTCTGGTTTTTCTAGCGGTTTTATTTGGAGGAGTATACTGGTACGCTAGTTACTCAACTCGCTCAGGGAAAGAATTAGATGAAAACAATAATTTCATACCTGATTCTTGGGAAAAAAACTTCTCATGGTTCTTTTCTGCAAAAACATTAATAATGTTGGTTGTCGGAATAGCAATCGGATTTGTCCTTGCTAAAGTGATCGGTTAGGCATTAACTGGCGACTAAAAGCTAATACTAGTTGTTATTTCTTAAATGAATAACAGCTAGACTAATTACCACAAAAGCCTCCATTAGTAGGCTTTTGTGGGTGTTAAGGGATTCGAACCCATGACCTCTACCCTGTCAAGGTAGCGCTCTAAACCAACTGAGCTAAACACCCATAGTGTTTTACGCATTATTACTTTTAAATTTGTAACCATTTCGTAACCACATAATCCTTTTTATGCATTCAAATATATTACTTCTTACCCAATTCATACCTCAATTAATAATATTTTGAGGCGTTAATTCTAATGACTTATTTAAGAGGATTAGAAATGCCAGAAATTACTCAAGATGATATGCCTGTGGTTTAAAAGAAAACGCCACTAAAGTTAATTAGTGTCCTTAGAATTTAGTGAAGATAATTGTAGTTTATAAGGTTGTCTTTTTAAAACCGTAATGAAATAAACCTATAGTTATTAATCCCATAATTATTACAGATAACGTTGCAGTTGGTTGTCCTAAAAAAACACTAATCAAATCTGGTAAAGCTAAAATAGTTAGATATAAAAGCATAAGGGTTAAAAAAACTAATCCATATTCCTAATTTGTTGAATAGCCTATTTTAATTCCGTGTATATACATATTCCCAGTATTAGTATCTCCATAAGTAGAAGGTTGATACCCATAACGAGAGAAGTTTATAATTAATAAGTTATCGTCTGATGAATTACTGTTATAATCTCCAACTGTTTGAGTAAAAGTATGTTTATATAAAGTCCAAGCTGCAGAAGGAGTTAGGTCAAATCCAGCTACAGGATATGTTATGTTTAAATCCCCTGTACCATACTTTCTTGCTCCTGTGTTAAAATAGATGTCTCCATCTGCTGCAGAACAGCTCCAATAAAAAGTTATTGAAACATTTCCTTTATTCCAATTTGAGGGCATCATCAAAGGAATCAAAACTCCGCCCTGTAATGTACTTGTTCCCTCAGGAAAAGGGATAAGATTAATACTATAGCCGGGAGGATATGAAACCGAAGCGTTAGTAGTCACTTCGTGAGGATGTATTAAAATTTCATTGGTATAGCTTGCTCCTGAAACCCCTGTAAGCCCTGAGCCATCTCCAACAAATGCTGTTGCAGAAATTGTTCCTGAGGTTTGAACTAAAGTAACGTTAGAATTACCTAACTGAATGGTATTACTTACGCTAACAGTTGCACCGTATCCAATAGCAGTAACATTTGAAAGATTATTTGAAGCTACGTCTGCACCATTTCCAATAGCAGTATTATTATTCCCTGTAGTATTTGAGTCTAAAGCCTCAAGTCCATTAGCAACATTCCCTGCACCTGTAGTGTTACCTCTTAAAGCATCAACGCCATTAGCCGTATTAGTATAGCCTGTAGTATTTGAAAATAATGCATCTTTTCCATTAGCAGTATTATTACTCCCTGTAGTGTTTGAGTATAAAGCCTTAAAACCATTGGCAGCATTACCAACACCGGTCGTATTTGAATACAAAGCCTCAAAGCCAATTGCTATAGTATTATCACCTGTAGTGTTCGAGTATAGTGCTCTATACCCATTGGCAGTGTTATAACTCGCTGTAGTGTTTGAATATAAAGTCTTATAACCATTGGCAGTGTTTCTTTCCCCTGTAGTGTTTGAGTATAAAGCCTCACCTCCAATAGCGATATTATTATCTCCTGTAGTATTTGCTTTTAAAGCATCTTTTCCAATAGCAGTATTATTAGCCCCAGTCGTATTTGAAAACAAAGCCATATTACCATTAGCAGTATTATTACTCCCTGTAGTATTATTATATGAAGCAGCATAACCATTAGCGGTATTATTACTAGATGAGGTATTAGTGAATAAAGCACCATAACCATTAGCAACATTATTACTCCCTGTAGTGTTATTTAATAACGAATACATTCCAACAGCAGTATTCCAGCCTCCTGAAGTATTATTTGAAAGAGCCGATTTTCCTATAGCAACTGAATTTGTTGCAGAAACAACCCCACCTATTGCAATGGTGTTATTAGCGTCTAAAAGGTTTACATTTTTTGCATAAAGAGCAACAGGTACAGCCTCAATTTGCTGTGTTCCCATATTAACATATCCACTCCCTATGTTTACTTCTGATTTTAAATATATTGCAGATGTACTCCAATCGACGTTTGCAAAAGTTCCACTTGCAGTTC
>Ga0209711_10001955_pt1 | contig 19250 bp, 23 predicted proteins | sample ArcticOcean_MG_C_7_FD_187441 | JGI IMG/M metagenome (GOLD analysis project Ga0209711, IMG submission 187441) | Marine microbial communities from western Arctic Ocean - ArcticOcean_MG_CB11_88 (SPAdes) (version 2) | ecosystem: Environmental > Aquatic > Marine > Oceanic | place: Arctic Ocean... | reverse complement strand
TTTGTCTAGATCAGTTTTTATTTTTTTCACATCACTACCATCCATTATATTTTTTTTCTTGGCGCACAAAAAAGTGGCCAGTACCTCAAGTTTTGTTTGGTGAAATAATAATTACTTCCTGCGATTCTTTTTTATGTTTATAAGATGCGATCTGTTTCATGTAAGTGCATGTGTACATCCCCTGTCTATCGAACTCAACCAACTTTTCCTCAAACTGGTCACAAAAACTTTTCCTTGCAAGCAAAACAGTGTGTAACTGCATCGTTAAGTTACAAATGTCATACGCGCTCTTCATTTTATCAACCTTTGAAGATATTGTCTTCATACCATACATCTTTTTAGAAAGTTCGCGTATACATCTGTCTGTAGACTCTCGATGAACATTTGTTTCCCGTCTGCAAACTGGGCACTCAATGCCACACATGTTCAGACAAGGTACGCAAAACGAATGCCCACATTCAAGTTGTGATTTACACTGCATATCGTCGTAACAAATGGGACATTCTTCATAATCGCCATCGTGTACACTGCAGTACAATTCGCCATCTTTCACTTTGCAAACACAAGGACAACCTCTTTGAGTAATACCTCTGCAATACATTTCTGTTTGAGATTTTGTTTTTTTCCGCCGTTTGGAAAAAAGGTTCTGAAAGTTGGCTTTTTTTTCTGCACAGGACTAATCGCTTTTTTCGTGTTTTGAGGTTTTTTTATATTACATATTACATATTTTGCGAAAATGACCAAAAGAAAGTCATAATTCACAACACCTGTAAAAAAACAAAAATCTTTGGAAGCCAAAATATGGAAAGCTTAATTTGTGGCAATTTCAAATGCTGGGGTTGCGGAAAGATTTATGACGGGTTTGCGCAATGTAACTGCACTCCATATGACTCAGACGACGAGTTATCACCAACCACCGAAGAGGCCGCTGGTTCGTCCTCGGGCGACTCCGATCACTTCAGCGACTCCGTTGCAGGCGCGAAATACGGGAAGCAAGTTTACCCTCCCGGACGCAGCTGCCCCTTCCTGCATCTGCTCGAGAGTCACAGTGAGGTGTTCGAGGCGCACGTGCTGTCACAGCTCGACACGACAGATCGCGGCCTACTCTCGTTCGTCTCGACTACATGTCGTGCCGCCGTGGTCGCCTCCCCCCTGCCGTGCGCGGGGTTGACGCCTGACGTTCGAACCGTTGATGCCACGAACGCTGGGCTACGGCTGCCGTTCAATGTGAAGGACTTCATGAAGTCTGTCGAGATGTTGAAGTGGGCGAAAACCGGCACTTCCGCCTACATTATGAGGGCTGTATCTGAAAATCGGGTGATGACAGACGAGATCATCAGATATTCGGAATGGTTAGTGAACTATGTGCACACATTCATGGATAAAAAGTACGAGCAATGGACGATAAAACAAAACGGGGCTAATGATATATCATAAATGTTTGTGAAACTCGAACAGCGTTTCCATTGATTTTCTGGAAAAAGTGAAGGCATTCGCGTTTGTTGCGTTGCTGTTCGAGCATACGTTGCCTTCTATCGCCGACCACGCGATTTTCGTCTAGCTGCCGTATCTCATAATTGGCTCTGCACAGCGTGATGAACCTGTTTCTGTATTCCGCGTTCGTGATCAGCGTAGCTTCCGGTCCACCGTTACCAGAAACCATCTCCTGCGCTAGCTCTTTTAAGATTTTTTCCCTTCCCCTCCGAAAACAATTAGCAATGTAATGTATGTTATACTCTGTGTAACTTTTCAACCCATAACCTGTGAGTTGCAGACCTCTTTGTATGATACCACCCACATTCTGAAAATCCCCAAGCAACATTTCCGCACCAGCGTTCGAAGGGTCATCTATAATGCCAGAAAAAAGAGCCGTCAAAACGAGGGCGTCTGCATCTTCTTCCAAATTACTCCTGTCGTATCCACCTTTCATTAGGATGTCAGTGATTTCGAACACCACCTTTTTATTTTCCTTTTTTTTCCAGACCCGAAACTTTTTTCCAAATTTTTTGATAGATGCTTCCCCTACACCGATGTTGTAAAGCTGCGTTTCTAAACTGTATGTGTTTGAAAAAAACGCTTTTTGACATTTTTTTATATCATCAGATATAACCTTTTTTATATCATCAGATATAGCATTTGTATCACCCGTAACCAGTTCAGCAAGATTCGCCTTCGGATCGTTAAAAAACTGCTTTATCGAATCTCTCTGAGTTTTTTCTTTGGACGCGGTGTGGTTTTTTGAACCTCTTGTGATCCACGTTGCATCAGGAAGTGTAGAGTTTGTCCCACCACACGCCATCCAAACGTCTGATTCCGACTCCAATATTAGATTGACGACTTCTTGAAATTCATATGCTTTCAACAGAACACCGATCCGAGAGGCGCGATATGCTTCGAGATACTCAAGGTAAACGCCGTCAGAAATAGAGAGGTCAAGCACAGGATCGTATAGGAGCTGTTCTGGCAATCTCGCCCCCTCCACTCCCGCCTCCGAGTCCTCCGCCACATCCGAGTCCCCCGCCTCAGAGTCCGCCCCCGCCACTCCCTCCACTCCCGCCCCCTCCACTCCCGCCGTTTTTATTTCGAAAGTGAACTTGTGCCAAGGCGCATGCCTTCTCATGCTCTGCATCATATCTAACAACTTCCCCAGAACACTTTCCTTGACATCTATTTTTTCTTCAATATACTCCTGATACGCCTCTTGAAAAGTCATCGTTGTTGGAAACTGTGCGCCGGAAGGGGCATCTTCACCGCTTGCTGTGCCCTCGGCGTTCTCCCCGTCGGCATCTTCACTACCCTCCAGTCCTGAAGCACCTTGACTCTCGCCACTTTTTTGCCGTAAGGCGGTAGAATCCGGAAAAGGAGGAAAGGAAAAGGAAAAATTGAAATTCGGATTAGCAACAGAAGGTTCGGATGGTGACAGCCGTGGTTGTTTTCTGTTTCCCTCATGTTTTTTTCTCTCGAGATGCGGTACGCTGTATAACACTTCTTCGATGAACTCGCTGAGATTGGTTCCCAAACCACCGTTGTGATGAGTTTTACTCATGTTTTTACTCGTGTTGAGCATTCGCACTTTCCCTGACTTAGTGGGTACAATCCCAGGAACCCTGTTTCCACTTTTGACCGTCGTTGTGCCAAGGCCGCTAGCCGCTGGACGAGCACCAGCACCAATGTTGACCAGTTTATCTTCGGGAGGTAAAGAAAGGAAAGGGAAGATTTGACCGAGATGAATTCTCATTTCTTTGTTTTCGATGTTTCCATTATAAAACAAATCTTCGCATATCCTTTCAAACTCTTTCATACATTCGTCTTCCTTTCCCTTTTCTGTTCCCTTTTCTGTCTCCCTTTCCTTTTCCTGGGTTTGAAAAGGCTTGTTACCTCCATTGACGGTGTAGTTGCCGTAATACATCTCTTCGTCATCTTCTCCACCGTAAGGGTAGAAACCGTCTTCCTGTTGCATATCTATACAAAATGCCAAATTTCCGGATCGCAAATCCCTGGACTTTTGTTATGGAGAGCTGCACTTCTACATCGGTGCGTCTAATAAATACTTCTTTTCCAGTTCGTGTTATTTTTTTTGATTTTTACAGGTTTGTGTGTTTTCCAGGCGAAGGAAGCCGCAGTCGAGAAAAAATTAAAGACCGAAGTGAAAGTGCTTGACCACCGCCTCGCTGAGATGGAATCAAATATGAGTCAGTTGAAAATAAGAATTCGCAAAGCGCATCGGCTTAAGGACGCCGTGCATGCAAAACAAGGCATTCAACAGATGATGAGTCTAAAGAAGCAGATGCAGCGGTTTTCCAGGCTACATCAGATCTGTTCAAGCATGCTCGACCATGTTCAAGAACAAGCCATGATGAGCACTACCTCGGTAGTCCTTCAGGAATTCGTCACCGTACACGAAGACTTGATCAAAGAATGTAATCTCGATAAGCTAGTCAGTCAATACCAAGAGTTGCAAAACAACGTCGAGGACATTCGAGGTGATATCGGTTCGATAGGCGAATCTCTTCAGGAGGCGGACAGTGATGAGTTAGATTGGGAAAAGGAATTGGAACTTTTTATTGCAGAGGATGCTAGCTGTGACGCTCCTAATTCAATATTGCAGGCTCCTACCCCAGTACAAGTTGACATGAGTCCAAGTATGCCAGTAGTTCCTGTACACGACGTCCGCAAATACTTCACAAACACGGTGCCAAGCCGTGCATCGCCTGTTAAACAAGCAGCTATGTAGTTCAAAAAGAATGTTCATTACGAAAAGAATGCTCCCGTTTGAGTCGAGCAATGTGATCGTTATCTTGCTGTACAAGGTCCTTCCATGTGGTAATATCGACACTGCATCCATTTTTGATTCTTGAACTTTTGTGTTTTTTGTCTGGTATCTTCCTTACATCAAAGTAGTGTTTCAACGAGTCATCGCCCGACAAGCTTTTCCAACTTTCCTCTGTGTAGTGAACGAACGGGTATTCCGCTCCCCCTTTCTTTGCCGGCGGCGTTTGAGATGCAACGTTGAGCTTACTCATTAAGGTTGAAGGCGAAACGGGGGCAGAACTTTTTCCGGGTGATCCGTTTTGGTCATCGCGCATGACTTTATTGTGAGTTGTGTTTTTCTCGGGCTTTTGTTTTTTTAATCGTTTCAACGTAGACTCTCTGCGTATGGTCACCGACTCTTCACTTGAAGGATATTGTTCTCCCGTTAGCTTATGTGATTCGAAGAAAGTTTTTTCATCGAACAACCTGATGAACCTCGCACGTTCCAACGGGTCATCGGGGTTCGTCAATGTACCAACCGATGGTCTGAATCTCGGCTGTGTGAGCAAACCGTTCTCGGTGAATTCATTTCGAATGTATAAGTAGTTACCTGCCAGTTGAACTTTCAAACTTGCCCATTGTTGATTTTCATCGGCTATAGCCATATAAGGATTGCTCTTTAGAAGATAAACCATCTTTGTTTTTTTTTCGTCGAGGAAAAACCGGTCATTGAGGCCATGGACCAAATGAGTTTCAAACCCCATTTTTGAATCTTGTGCGATCATGTTTTTGTTGATATACTGCTTTAGCGTAACATCTCTGTCGTGCACGTAAGACGCAATGTCCCAGTTCCAAGGTTTCGGATCTTTCGGACCTTTCAGCAATCCTGTTTCCGATGCGGCGGGTTCGGCACATTTTTTTCTCGGACTCGACGGTTGAGCACTCTGGTCCCACGCTCCGTAACAACGAAAGGACGAATCGTGTTCATTGTTGATGAAGGTGTTTGAGTTAAACGGAACGAATATCGGCGTTTTAAGATCTATTAGGTCCTCATCCTCGAAATGAAAAGGAATTTTAGTTAGAATGGGGGCGATGCCGGTTTTGCTCGGCATGGGATCCATGACCTGTTTTTGGCAAAATTGTTGTGGAACAAAATGTGTGATTGCGCGTGAAGAAATGACAAGCGACTGTCTCAAAATTTTGTTTTATGATTTTTTTTTTAATTTCAAAAACCCATACAAGACACAATAGATGGACTTAATTGATGCGAGTCAGCGCCAAAAGCATCGAACGTGAAGACTTTCCCCCCCATAGCCTCACGCTCTGTCATCATGTCATCGTGTGCTTTGCCCCATTCTTCGAAAGAAAATTCACTGAGCCCTTTCTCATCCACTCTGTTACGTCGTTTAGTCCGCTCGAAGCAGGTGTGCGGTGAATTTTTGATGTAAATTGTGAAGCCCGCTGTAGACAGAAAGTCCGGCAAAGCGGCCGCAACTGTCTCAAATAACATCTTAACTCTTACGTTTGATCCAATACCGAATACTTTGAGAGAAGTGGAGGGATGTCTTTCTACTAGAATTATTTCGTGCGATTGTTTTTGGACGGCATCGTTGACACGCTCTCGGCGACAAAGGTAGTCTTGTAATAGAGCGTAAGCTGAAAAAACACTCTCGTCGGATTGGTATTTCGCGGCGAGAAGGCCTTCATTTACCCAACGATCGACATCCTCTTCGATGCATAACACAGTGTGGCCCTTCTCACGAAGCATACTAGCCACACCGTGCATGCACTCTGTTTTTCCAACACCGACATTTCCCTCGAAGAAGAAAACGCGAGTGCGGCGAGAGAAACAGGGCCACAGGCTATTCAGAGCGAGACATTCGAACATCTCTTTCGTTTTGACAACGTGCGTGTTGTCATCTTTTATAGAGGATTTTGACTTTTATAATGGATTTGGACTTTTTTGTGAAAAAAAGCAAAATCGCAAACATCTCTCACATCTCTATCACGTTCTTCTTCCGAAAATTTTCAAGTGAACGTCGATGAGGCGTCTTTCAGGATTTTTTTTAAAAAAGCCACCTCCGTCCTCAAATCCTCCGCCTCTACGGTGGCGCGCGCCGCGTTCAATTCCGCGCGTGCCAGTACCGTCTCGTATTCAGTTTTCAAGTTTTCATACGAGCTCAACACTTTTTGACACCTCACCAGTTTGTCCTTCAATGTTAACAGTTCTTCATCTGACGCATCGCACTTTTTTATGAGTGTTTTGACCTGCTGTCTTTGTTCCTCCTGAGCCCTGTCCTCATCCGTATCCCCGTGCCTTTTGGGCGTCTTCCTACTCCTCCCGGATTGCCGGATCATGAGGTGTAGAACTTGAAGTTTGGGACCCACCCCTTTTTTGTATATCAAAATCCGACTCTAGCTTTTTTTAGTGGTCTGGGAGAAAAATCAGACAAATCCCAAAAATGTTTTTTCAAAGGAGCGTCCCATTTTTTTTTTCAGAATTTTCGAATGTTAGAGTCGGCGCGGATGATATTCTCGATATAGACTTACACTTTTTGTCGATCTATAAGGGAACTTTCAGATCCTTTTTTCCAAACGGCGGAAAAAAAACAAAATCGCAAACAGCCTCCCAACTTTTTTTTCAAAAACTTTTTTCCCAAATAGAGAGCCGAGTTGTTTTTGTCCACACAACGTGTGCCGCGAGAAAAAAACGATGGATGTTCTTCAGAAACAGAGATTCAGAATTCGCGAGGTTTTGGGGGAAGAAGAATTCTACGCCGACTTCAAGTTTCAAAGTGGTCTGACCGAGCATGACTTCTGTAGGCCGAAGAAGACTTTAAGGAAAGTTTACTTAACCGCCATAAACACTTGGTTGGGTGAACATAATCAGCAACAAATACCGGTGAGCAGCGCGGCTATAGAACACGAACTATTGCTCGCAGCTCTCACTCTCTCCTCGCTAGGCAGTAAGAAGGGCGTGAATATATGACATCATGAATATGTAAAATTACATTTTTGACGCAGACTGTTTGCGCCACCTTTTTTGCCTTCTTCGACCCAGTCGCTTGTTTTCTGTATTGAACGCTGACAGTGGTAGGAGATGGACGTGCATATTGCGTTGACACTTTCCTTTGCATCAGAGTGCCATAGCACTGTCAGTAATGCAGCTACTCTGTGAGTCTTAGGAAGCATAAAAAATAGTCTTGGTAGCTTATCAACAGTTGGTATATAAGTGTTCTTTGTTATTCTAACGAGCAGCTGGTACAAAACCCCAGCGTCGTTCACTGCAATTTTGTCAGCCACAAACCTAAACCTTTGTTTCAAAACGTCTGCTTCTTCTAAGTGCTCGACCGCTTCCACACCTAGATATCCACAAACAAAGTTCACAAGTAAAATGTCGACGTATGTGCTTTCCTTGTGCACTACGATTCGGACGCTTTTGCACAATTCAGAATAAGCTTGACACACTGAGTTGTTTTCTGAGCTTTGCATACTTCTCACCACTCATCGAGATCTCATCGTTCCACACCTCATTTTGCATAAATAGGGTCAAAACAGAGTCGACCGAATCATCACCGTTTTTACGTAGGTGAGCAACCAACTCTTCGAAATGTTCCAAAGTTATGTTGAAAGTCGGCACAATGTTCAGTAGAGAAATTTTGTTTTCCCTGGCTTGAGAGAGGATTTTGATACGATTGGGCCTTCCAAGTTCCCCCTCACGCCAGCTAATACCTTCAATGTCGTTGAATTTTTGCAACGGGTCCTTCTCTACCGACATACGTACGCTTCTGGCCCTCCCCGCATCTGCCCGGTACTGAAACATGCTGATATCAACAAGGTGTGACTTTTTTATATATAAGGTCTTTGGCATACTGCAAAAGCATACAACATGGAAGGTGTCTCGGAGCACGCCGGTGATTTTCAATTAACAATTGATGGGAGAGAGCCAAGTTCGATTTTTCAAGCCTTTAACGAGAGCAAGGTTCCTTCAACTAGAAAGAATTTGGACGTTGGGGATTTTGAAATCGCATTGGATAATAAACCTTGTATTATTGTAGAGAGGAAAACGTGGGGAGATCTGGTTTCATCTTTGACGAGCAATCGTTTGGCCGAACAAACTGCTAGAATCGTGGAGAAATGCAAAGTCCACGGCGCGCGTCCTGTGCTCATCGTGGAGCATGATCGTGTATTCGGATGGGATGGGACGAGCGGGGGTGTGACGAATAAGTTCGTGGATTGCTGTCTCACCAAGTACGCCGTAGAAGGGTTCTCGGTGATCAGAACTAAAGACGTGAAGCACACGCGAGATGTTGTGAAGTGGTTACTGGAACGATGCAAGGCCGGTAAGGCGCCGCGGTACTCCGCGGATCTTACAACTTTCCGCGGAGATGCGGGAGAGCAAAAATTCCGGAAGAAGGACTATGGCAATGCGTGGGAGGTTATGCTGACAGCGGTGCGAGGCATTTCGAAAAACAAGGCTAAACAAATTAGTGCAAAATATAAGAATGCAAAACAACTGATTGCATTTTTGGAAAGCGGTCAAAGTCTAGAAATGAAAGGAATTGGTAAAAAGTTACAGTCAGATATTAAAGCTGCACTCGTTGGGAATGTGCAATAAAGGAGAGAAATGTTTCGCATCATGGATATAGTCGAATCTCCACTTAATTCTAAATCTATAATGCGAGCTAACGCTCCTTTCAATCCACTCGAAGAAAGCGACGACGATGAGTCTAGCGACAGCGTTGATCACCACGACATGTTTTGTAGAACAACTCACGCAAATTACGCTCTCGAATACTACAGTATCGAGCTAGAGAACAGGAATCTGAACTTGCGCAGAAAAGGAGTCGAACCAATCCAACAAAACTTCCTTGCACTCTATAAATCACTAGTGTGTGATGATTCTTGGTCACAGTCGGCTCGCGACTTGTTCGAGGCTCTTCAGTTTGGAACTCCAATATCGTACACACCTCTTGCCGCCATGCAGCCTGACTACTGTCTTATCGACCTCCGCCGAAAAAATAATAAGACTATGATTTGTAAAACAAATTGCATCGTTGTTGAAATCAGGGCTAACGCTATTTTCTACTGGGAAAAGGAGAAAGAGTTGTTCAGGCACGCGCAGACTAACGAGGTCAGTTACACGACCGTTGATCCGGGAACCTTGGAAGACTACGAAAAGAAACTTTTCTCTGCGAGAAAACACGCTGATTGCGAACTTCCTGTCAAGATAAGAATGCTTGAAGATGGAGTTTGTACCGTCAAAACTATCCGCCCAGTACAAAAATTTATAATCGAGAAAAATCTGCAACAGGTATTCGTTCAAAACTTATTCGAGATTTTTAATTGGCACTTCACGGTTCAGAACTCACCAGTCGACCGTTGGAGGAAAGCAGAAGAAAAGATAACTTACGCCGCGTCCTACGCGAAACATTTGAACAAAAAAGTCGACTTGCATCGAAATCTGCTCAAACTTATCGAAGTGAGGGAAAAAGAATCTATTGTGGAAAAAATGGAGCTTAGTCAAGTGAAAAAAATTACATCGCTCGACAGGTACATCGCTAAAATGCGGAACGAAGGATGCACGAGAACTAAAGCCGCAATCAAGGATGATTGGATGTTGTTGTCGAAAGATGAGAAAAAGGAGTTTGTGGGGCAGAAAGTAAAGGCGTCTACGGTTAAACCGGTAGTCACCAAGGAAGCGAGGATCGCTGTCACAGACGAAGGCACAGTCGAAGCCAAACGCTCCGACGAAGGAACGATCGAAGCCAAACGCTCCGACGAAGATAAGGACTCCGAAGAAGATAAGGATTCCGACGAAGATATTGATTTTGACGAAGATAAGGACTCTGAGGAAGCCAAACGCTCTGAGGAAGCCAAACGCTCTGAGGAAGCAAAGCGCTCTGAGGAAGCAAAGCGCTCTGAGGAAGCCAAACGCTCTGAGGAAGCAAAGCGCTCTGAGGAAGCAAAGCGCTCTGAGGAAGCCAAGCGCTCTGAGGAAGCAAAGCGCTCTGAGGAAGCCAAACGCTCTGAGGAAGCAAAGCGCTCTGAGGAAGTCAAACGCTCTGAGGAAGCCAAACGCTCCGAGGAAGCCAAACGCTCTGAGGCGGTCAAACGCTCTGAGGAAGCCAAACGCTCTGAGGCGGTCAAACGCTCTGAGGCGGCAAAGAAACGGAAAATGAAAACCGACGGTCAGACCTCCCCCAACAAGAAAAGAAAGTCGGATGGTGAGTTGCTTCATACAGTTTACGAGGATAACATGACGCGAGCTGTTGAAAGAAGCGGAAGCGTGAGCTTCAGTACCTCTTTTGACAGCATACTTGACGAGACCAGAGGTCTCTCAGATGACGAAAGGTTTAAGCAAGTAAAGAAGAAAATCAGCGATTATATGAGGGCTCATCCTGATGATCCGAAAGTCGATGCATGGAAAGTGAGCTTCCGGATCTTCAACGCCATGTTTGCGGAGAAAGTTGCTGTGAATGAAGAGGAAGATTTTTTAGTCATGTAGTCGCTGATAGATTGTGCTAGTGGCATATATATTTTAATTCACTACAGTTGATTCTACAGGTATTTTCCGCCGCCATGAGATGCATAACGTGTAACGTCTCCAGCACCCCCCAGTGGAGAAAGGGGGCGAACGGATGCAATCTGTGCAATAAATGCGGCGTGAAATTTATGAAAGCTTCAAGGAAGGCGGCTAAACGTTCCCGATCGAAACCTCCAGTGGTTGGTCGGGCCCCGAGTCTTCGGACTACTCAGAACTCGCGTAAAAATTCACAGGCGGAAGCTCCATTAGTTGAGGCGGCTGTCCAGATGGACCAGCCAGTCGACGAACTTTCAGGAATGAGACGGAAGGTCCATATATTGAAAATGATAGTTTCGAGTCTTATTGGTCAAACTACATCGACCCTTGCAAGGAAAGAACAGCTTTTAGAGGAAGCGACAGATGCACTTCGAAAAAGAGAAGCGGAGTTGTTATTAAAGCTCTGCAACGCTAATCTGCAGGTTGCCAAAACTACTCGTTTGTACGCCGAACTTGAGCAGAAGTACGCTGAAAACATTGGAGAACGAAACTCTGAAAACGATTCTCATGCATTGTCGTAACATCTAACATTTAGTTTTAAGCAAACGAATAACGGCGTGTCCTTTGATATCGAACCTTCAAGACCTTTGGACGAGAACATTTTCTCCGACGCCGCAGGGTCGTTGATGACCCTCACCGTCCCGTAAATTGTTGAAAAATTATCAAATTTAGCATCTAGTTCTTCTTTTCTGAGAAGCAACAAACGAGCGACTTCGTCTGCCATATCTTGACTGAGATGTTTGTGGATGGCACCTCTCTCAACAGATGCCTCTGGCAAAAACTGTTGCAAGAGGTGGGACATTTCGCGTGGGAAAGTTTTGTTTTTTCGCCACTGCTCTATCAGGTCTTCGTTTAGATTCCCGTACGCGGTTAGTAACGCATCCCTCGCCTTCTCCACCGGTCTTTTATAAATGATGCTATGTTTTTTTCGTATGTAAAACGGAAACCATTTGTTGTCGGTGAGAATCTGAGTTGTTACGAGATTGTTACCGTTGTGATTTTTTACTCCGATTGACAATGACAAAGAATCTGCGTTGATGTTCTGTGGAGCAGAAACACCGATAAACTCTATGCTCTCCACGACGCATTTATCCAACTCGTGCGACATATTGTTAGAATCATCGTTGTTTTTTAGTAGCGCAAGTGCCGACGTCTCATGCTCACTGGCTTCCCCTTTAAATTCATTTGTAAACGCGAGTTCAAAAAATATTTCTTTCGATTTCGGTTCCCACGGCGATGGCAAGCCATTAGCCCCAGCGGCGAGCGGTCTTGGTGAAGACATGATATTCAAATTTTCTCAAATTTTCATATATAGTGAGTCTGCCGCACATCACACAAATGATAACATTGGATAATCATCCACAAACGAGCATTGTAAAGGATGCTGTATTAAAGTGTGTGCCCGATGAAGACCGTGGTAGGATCTGTATAGGTAGACCGGTTTACCGTCAGACTCGAGCTCGCATAGTGGTCGAGAATTTCGATATCGTTTGTGTTTCCGAACTTCTAAAACATCTGCCAAAAAACAGCAAGGTTTTCAGTAGAGCTCCCACGCAGGGAGGGGACTCCGTTGTTCTTTCACGACTTGAGATCTACTACGGTTTAGAATCGGCAGTTTGGCTCAATAAGCGTGTCATATTGACCTTTATCTGGCTTTTCGTCCCCATAGTGGCATCTTTTGTCATCGTCACAACGCGCGAATTATGAAGCGGAAATGGATGGAAGCAGACCCCCTCACTCGCAGCGTGCAAAATCTCATTTCGCGAGTATGTGATTTGGAGGATGCTTGCGGGGGCAAATTTACCATTGAGACAGAAACAACTATTGGGATTGATTACCTCCACCTCGAAATCAGAGGAGTAGACGAGTTGAATGTGAAAGACATGCTCCAGCTCACCGAAGGTTCTGAACACATCGTAGCATTTGTCTGCAATCTCACGAAGCAACATCTAGAATTTAGGTTCGAGATGAGCCACAGGAAAAAACGCGTCGCAGAAGAAGAAATACAATCGAGTGACGAGGCCGTAAAGAAGCAATTCGCGATCGTCAAAAACCTTGTTCATTCTGATACAGAGGACGAGGATGTCATGACGGTTTGTAAGTATATCCTCGCCATTAAAGATGCGCTCCCGGTGATGCAAATGCATCTAGTTAAATTCGACTTCACGACAATTCCCGGCGTAATTATGATAACGGTCAAAGGAATTCAACGTATAGAAAAGCACTTGTTCTTAAGGTTGAAGAAAATAATCGATGACACGCAGAGTGACATAACAATTTTCTTGGCAGAGAGACAGTGCCTTCGGATATGTGTGAAGAAGCGGAAACACACGGTAAACGTATAAAAGCTTCACCTCGGTGTGACACCAGATGGCTAGCTCATATGTGGATCCTTCGTGTATGGAAGAGTCGGAAAATGAGAGACGGAGGGAAGGATTTGTGCCTAACGAGGATCTTGGGGAACCGTCCTCTCGACTAGTGCGAGCCCCGGCGGACGCCGATGCTTTAGATTGCGATGATAAAGGCGACGTGTGCTTCGCGTGTAATTTCGTGAAACAAAATTCGAAAATTGTAGATCCTTTTAACGGATCGGAATCGAGCGACGCGTATGACGACTTGATGAATCTTATATCAGATAATTATTCTAAAGGTATTAGCAACCCGAACCTAGTGGAAATGATTTTTGTCTTTTACGAAAGAGAAGTGCGTCCTTTGGGAAACTATCCCGAATGGACGCGAAACTCGATCTCAAGGCATCTGCTGTATCATACAAACAACGAAGATGTGTTAATGCAAGAAGCAACTAGCATTTTGTACAGTCAGATTCAGTCGATTCGGAACAAGACGTGGGTAGAGAATGCTCAGGATGGAACGCTGGAACCGCACCATAAAAATATATTTCTTATGGACAAGTTGATAAGAGGACTGGGAGACCATTTAACGAAAAAAAAAAGTAGGAAAACTGACAAATAGTCAAAGCAAGCCGAAAATAAGAGGGTTGTTAATAGAATGTATGCAGCGTTGGACTCCGTGGTTGGCATATGCCTTCGCCACTAAATCTCGCATGCTCCCTCTCTGATCGATAACCCTAGAGTTGCAGATTATGTGCAAAAAATCATAACGAGTCACCTTTTTCAATGCCGCAAACACTTCCTTAACAGTCGCGCGCTGAGCACTCACGTGCATTATGTAAAGTTTGTTACCCACGGAAACTCGCGCGACTACTTCGTCGTCGTTCGCCTTCTCCGTCCACGGCAAACATAACCAATCACTGCCCTCAAAGACGCGCAGGTTCTTCTCTTCGTGCGTCAAGTCCCATGGCACTCTCTCAGATACCATTTTAAAACCATTTCGCGCAGTGAACGTGGTTCGCACGTTTGGGACAACCGTGATGATGATCGCTTCTCTTACGATTTGACTCGGCTTTGCGCGTCTTTTTCTCGTCATGGCCCTCCCAGACCGAAGCCCCAAAAAACCATAACTCGACTTTTTTGATCTCGTTTTCATGGGCGCGATGAAAAATGAAACTCTGCCCAAAGTTTTTTTTCATTTTAAGTTTTTTTTCATTTCCTTTTTGTTCATTAGTTTTGGCGCGCCCTTTTTTCGTGAGAAAAAAACCAAAATGAGCAAAATGTTTTACGCGGCGAATATTACGAAAATCGCGGAGGTAGAACTCGGTCGTGACATTCCAGCGGAGGCAGGACCGGTGTTCGATTTTTTTATTTCGACGCAGATCGTGCGAAGAGAGATTCAGAGCATGCCAGATAGAGACGGCATCTTGTTTCTGATACGCGCCATCGATGAGATTCGCAACCTATGTGTGCTTGGAAATTTTTTAAACGCGCCACAGGGAAAACTGAAGATGATTCAGCATCTCGGCTTCTTCACCGTCTACAAGCTGCTGGGAATCATGGCCGTCAACGTGGCTCTGGTCGAGGAGGCGTGCGGTGCTTCTCACGCGGATACGTTCAATCGCTTGAACATCGTCCCCACATTGGAACCCTTCGTGGTAACTATGAGTTAAAACTGTAGTGCCAAGGGGCTCTGCCCCTTGAACCCCGTGTGATTATCAACCAGCGGTTTAAGGCCGCAGGCCTTTGCCGAGAATTCATTATATAGCGAGGATCTCGAACACTGAGGTCTATACGTACCTCGCCATGTCGACAAGCTTGATTTTATTCATAGATTTAAGGATGCCCGGGCTAGATGGTCCTGAAAAAGCTGTGACGGATGTGCTTTGGGGCGAGTTTGTTGAAAATTCACCGTTACACTTCAATAAACCTCCGATCAGTACAGAGTCGCAAATGACAAGGCGCGGCTACCGTCGCGCGGACAGTCGGGCTCGAATAGCGAGGTACACGCGAGCTATTTTTCGGGCAGTCGCGACTAAAATGCCACGGAAGAAATCACACCCCATGGTATACAAGACTGGCTTCGACGCGTTTCTGGCTTTTACATATGGATCGGTGTTTCTTAGGGGAGAGTATTGGTACGAAAATCCGGATCCATATGAATTCTTTAAATATTTGATAGAGGAAGTCAGTGACCCGGGTATAAGACTAGACAGGGAGGTTTTCGACGCGCTTTTCTACAAGACGGGGTCTGTCCGAGCAGCGTTTTGGCGTTTTGACGAAAACGCGGCTGCGAAAATAAAACTAACATGTCACATGATAAAAGCGGCCATAGACAAATTTAATGACGCGTGAGTGACTATTTAATAGTGAACATTGACGGCTCATAAAACAACATGTCGGTGTCCGTCGGCCTCGAATCCGCAGACCTCGGAGAGCACGCTCTGTTCGACGGATGGGACGACAGTGACGATGAGCGCGAGAGCGACGAGGAGAAAATCAAGCGGATCCGCAATATGCGCCTGAAGAGATCGGAAGATACCGTGACACCTGACGTACGACCGAGTGGCAGGGAAAAACTTCCTTTCCGTCACATGGAGCCGGAAATCACAGACAATGAGCTTCTGAGAAGGAAACGTTTAGAAAGTGAAGCATCGCGCGAGAGTCGCAACTACCATTTCAACGACGTCCGTCAAGGCGACATCTTCTTCTTCAATGCAAATGCAAAGCTCGAACAAGTCATCGTACTGGGTCAGATCGATGGACATTACATCATCTTTTTTGCTCACAACCAACAGGCGAAGCAACTGCCCAGATTCAACATTCAAAACTGTCAGTACGTCGGAAGTTTGGGATCCCCTCTGACGATAGGAGGCCTGAGAAAGTTCGTCTTCGAAGGGTCTAACAAGACAGGGATGAATACTCGCGAGAAGCAGGCTTTCCGTCGCACCGTAGAATTCATGACGTTCGAAGAGAAAGTGATGAAATTTTTGTAAATTTTGTTTTTTCAAGATGGGGTTTTGCAACCATCTATAAGCGTTTTATCAATATCCGAAGACTCAGCCGCAAAACAAACCCTGCTCCGTTGACTCTCACTCTTGGCTTTTTGATACTCTGTCTCATATTGCGAGAAGATATTCATCATTGCCTCCGGCTCATTGTTCATCAATGCCGTGTACCTGTTATTGACTATGTATGCCACTTTTACACCTGCAGTATTATACGGCACGTGTCCAAGAAATTCAGCGCTCTCACAGAAGTAATCTTTGACTGTATCGAGCAAAGTAAATAGACTACTATCAGACTTTGGCGATTCAAATTTAGGCGGCAACCCTGCACCTAATATCACCGCCAACACTGCATCCTTAAAGGTTCTCGTGAACCCCGGCGGCGGGGGGGGAGGGGCCTTTAAACCGGCGGACGGCGGCGGGGGGGGAGGGGGAGGGCCCTTTGAGCCGACGGGCGGTGGCGGGGGGGGAGGGGGAGGGCCCTTTGAGCCGACGGGCGGCGGCAACGGCGGATTCCCTACCGCGTTAGGTAGCGTAACTTTTTTTAAGAAGAAATCGTTTTCCAATGAGCCATATCGTTCTCTCAGCGTTTCCAAATTTCCCCGAGCTATCTCTGTCTCTGAATCTCGATTCAACCCGTTCAAGAGTTGACCCAATGCTTCGTGTTCAGTTTTTAGTCTACGCAGTTCGGCGTCTATGTCGCCGAACTTCAATTGCGACACTTTTTTTAGGTTTTCGATTTGGCTCGCGAAATCCATCATGTCTAAGCTCTTACTCTCTGTAAGAGCTACCATGTAGTGAAGTAGCGTGGTGTTTGTCTCTTCTTTACCCGGTACCACTACGGACCTCGTATCGACCAGTTGTCTTAATGTATTTAATTCGACCCTGTATGCATCCCAAGTGTCGTCGGGCTTTTCGATGGCCTCTCCTTCTTTCCAAAAGGGGTCTTTCATTTTAAAATGGGAGCCGATATGGCGGATTAGTACCAAGAGGCTGCTCAATTTGTCCGAAGAATTTAGGGCGCTCATGACCTTCACAATATTATTCAGATTTTCAGTTACGGTATCAATATTTTCCTTGACGCTCTTTACGAATATCATCGCCCGGATTTTTTCTAAATAACGCGGCACTTGGACCACGCCCCACATCAATGTATCTACTGCGTTCATATGCTCTAGGTCTTCTTTTGACAAGGGCGTAAACCGTGTCATATATTCCATGGGTTTCTTGTAACCTTCTTCTTTGACCGCCACCGCCTTCAATATGATGTCAAAAATCTTCCCATCAGCATTAAAGTTCATGTTCTTAACGGCATTTATGACATCGACACTTTTTATATTTGATACTTTCAACTGAATCTCTATGTTCCTTACACTATCGAGAGGCAGGATTGATTTTTTGGTTGGTATGCTTTGATTCGCCGTTTTGACTATGGGTAGGGAATGTTCCTGAAAAAAAAGTTTCTTGAGTGAGCTCCGCGTGACATGTGTATATTCGTGATTTGGATATTTGTCCTGGATATTTGGTTCACCGTTTACAGGATGGAACTTGAAATTTCGTCCCCTCCAAATCCCTGTCGGGTTTGGGCCGGGAGAGTATCCAACCAGAGGTTGCGTTACCGGAGGTTGCGTTACCGGAGGTTGCTTTACGTGGTACGGAATGTAGAGTATTTTTAGCATATCGAGCAGAGCTTCGTCCATGCTGATGTTATTACTTGGTGGATGTGTTGGGGATTGTCTTAACGGCGGAGGCGGAGGCACCATATATGTCTGTTTTCACGGCCGGCATATTGTCTGCTATATATACATATTTTCGGTGAAAAATAAAAAAAAAGGCCTGCGGCCTTAAACCGCTGGTTGATAATCACACGGGGTTCAAGGGGCAGAGCCCCTTAGCATGATGTCCGCAACTAGTACCAACGTGTCGTATCGACAAACGATATGGTTGTGGGTTACCCTTGCGACTATTCAGATAGTAATGTGCGTCGCAACACTGGCTCTTCTCTCTGACAACGCGTCTCGAATGGGATGGGCGCGTACATTCGCTACCATATCAAGCGCTCTCGGGTTTCTCGATGGTCTTTCCTTTCTGATTTTGCGTTTTTTGGAAAGACAAACACTTTTCTCTGATTTTTTGTCTGGTGTCGTTTGCATTTTAATCTCCGTGGGAATCGTTGGACTGATATGCAACACGGAAGGCGCGGTAGATACGATCGAGGAAGCGGCGTGTCTGCTTGTTGTCGGATGGGGAGCGTTATGCGCGCGGTTTGCATCTAGCTTCGTAGAGAAAGAGGCTATGCACCAATGCACGTACCGTTTTCAAATCGAATAATGTAGTCGACGCGCGTTTTATCAGGTGGCTCGTATATAATATATGTACTCTAACATAATCACAATCACTCACGAGGCTTGCGGCGATGGGTGATGCGAGTCCCGAAAAAATGGAAATTCCGGAACAAATGGAAATTCCGATGGAGTTGGAAGACTTGTTCTCCATGTTTAGCGTGTGCAAAGCACTCTATCTCCCACCGCCTATCAGCAAGTATGCACCCCAAACGCCCGACGGAAGACAGAGCTCAACAGGAACAATCACAAAACAGAATCCAATTAAGAGTGTATACGGCCTGTACGTGGTCAACAGTTCGGATAAGGGAAATCTACACCTACAGACGTTTAATGTTGACGGATGCACGAATGTCTCTACGTCTTCAACTGTTGAAGGATTAAAGCGCGAGCTAACTGAATTCATGTCCGGATGGAAACTAAAAGAGGTCAAAGTTAGTCGCTCATCGTACGCGGTAATTGAGAAGTGCGTCAACGATCTCGCGTATCAGTTCGTGCTAAACAAGAAGACAATGGATGCTCTACGAGAATCGAAATGGGTAAGGGCCATCAACGTCTCGGAGCTGAAGGATTTCAAGCTAGGCGAAGGCATGAACGCAACGAAACTCAACATTTACAACGGAACGCAACTGTACACACCAGAGGTCCGCGGCGATCTCGTGCGACTTAACAACGCCAACGTCCTCTCCGACGTCACGTCCGACGGGGCGCGTCT
>Ga0209711_10001954_pt1 | contig 19251 bp, 17 predicted proteins | sample ArcticOcean_MG_C_7_FD_187441 | JGI IMG/M metagenome (GOLD analysis project Ga0209711, IMG submission 187441) | Marine microbial communities from western Arctic Ocean - ArcticOcean_MG_CB11_88 (SPAdes) (version 2) | ecosystem: Environmental > Aquatic > Marine > Oceanic | place: Arctic Ocean... | reverse complement strand
ACATCCAAATCAATGGAACGAGAGGTGTATTTTAATTCAGAGGAACGTACCCTTCCCATTGAAATTTCAATTTCTAAAAGCTGGGTGAGCAATTCCTCAGCGGAAAGTTCTGTGTGGACACACAAACAAGCATTTAAAAAATCGGGGCCTTCAAAACCCCAAGCTGGGGTTTCATAAATGGAGGAAGCTCTTTTAATTGTACCCACTTTCTTTTGAATTTCGAGCGTTGCTTTGTGAAGATTTTCTATTCGAACTCCTTGATTGCATCCCAAAGAAATATAGGTTGTAGTCATTTTAATCATTTGCGGCAAATTTCGTAAAACAAAACAACAAAGCCTATCTTTGTGACTAAATTTGAGAAGAATATGAGTTTTTTTAAAAGTTTTTTCGCTTCGTTCTTAGGAAGTCTTGTTGCCTTGGGAATTATTTTGATTTTCTTTTTTATGGGAATCGCAGCTATAGCAACCTCTGCAACAATCAGTTCGAGTGCACCGATTAATCTCGAAGAAAACAGTGTTGTAAGTCTCGATTTAAACAAAGTAATCAATGATCGGGCACCTCAATTAAATCCATTTGAAGAATCCTTAGATCTTAATCCAAATATTACCGGAATTAATCAAATCATCGGAAGTATAAACAACGCAAAGTCCAACCCAAAGATCAAAGGAATCAGCCTCAAATCTGGATTCTCAAGTGCTGGATGGGCACAGGCGCGTGAGATCAGAAAAACATTAATCGACTTTAAATCCTCTGGGAAGTTTATTTATGCCTATGCTGATTTTCTTACCCAAAAGGGATACTACTTGTCATCGGTTGCTGACAGTATTTTTATTAATCCTCTTGGGAGAATGGAGATCAAAGGTATTTCCTCTGAAGTTCTTTTTTATAATAAATTTCAAAACGAATATGGTATCAAAATGGAAGTCATTCGCCATGGCAAATATAAAAGTGCAGTAGAGCCTTATCTTCAGGATAAAATGAGTGAAGAAAACCGGATGCAGATAAAGTCATTAATAACTTCCATCTGGGGAACCTTTCGCGAAGAAGTTGCTGAAAGTAGAAGCATTAGCCCCGTAAAGTTAGATGAGATTGCGGAAAATTTATTGGTTAACGATGCTAATGAAGCGCTGCAAAACGGAATCATTGACGGCATCATTCACGAAGATGAATACCTAAATCGGATCAAGGATGCGATTGCATTAGATCATTCCAGCGAAATTAACAGCATTGATTCTGAAAAACTTGATGGTCAAATCACCCCTTATAAAAAGCAAGTAAATGATCGTATTGCAATTTTATATGCTCAGGGAAACATCATATATGGTGAGGGAAGCGAAACGGTTATTGGACAAAAAATATTCCTTGAGGCAATTAAGGAAATAAATGAAAATGAAAATATAAAGGGGATGGTTCTACGGATTAATTCTCCTGGTGGTGATGCGCTGACCTCTGAAATAATTTTGAATTCGCTTAAACAATTAGATACTTTAAAACCGATTGTAGTTTCTATGGGAAATGTTGCTGCTTCGGGAGGATATTATATTGCATCAAATGCGAATAAGATTTTTGCTGACCCAATGACCATCACAGGGTCGATTGGTGTTTTTGCTGCGCTTCCTAATTTAAAAGGTTTGGTAGATAACCTTGGAATCAATGCCGAACAAGTCAGTACCCACTCAAATGCAATGGGGTACAGCATGTTTGAACCTTTACAAGAAGGATACAAAAAAACGACCAAAGCGGCTATCGAAATGATTTATGAGAAATTTAAATCTCATGTTGCTGAAGGAAGATCAATGAATCTCGAACAAGTTGAAGAGATCGCACAAGGTCGAGTTTGGTCCGGAAAAGAAGCTCTGGAAGTTGGGCTGGTTGATGAGCTTGGTGGTTTACAGGCTGCTATTAAATCGGCTGCATCATTGGCTGAAATAACAACTTATAATGTTATTGAATTTCCTAAAATAAAACAAGATTTGGGGAGCATGCTGTCAGGTGTACTTCCACTTATTAAAACTAAAATATTTAATAATCCTCTTGAAAAATTCACTTCAACTTACCTCGACTTTAATAAATTAGACGGGATTCAAACAAGAATTCCCTACCATTTAAAAATTGAATAAATGAAGGTTGTAAAACAAGAACTTGCAGCCAAGATTTACCTCTACCTTGGTGCCTTATTCATCACCTCCTTGGTAGTTTCAAATTTAATTTTTCAAAAATTCTTCTATTGGTATCCTTTAGATATGGAGATTTTTGGAATAAAACTTTTTGAACTTTCTGTGGGGATTCTTCCCTATCCATTGACGTTTTTGATTACGGATTTAATTTCAGAAATTTATGGGAAGAAAAAGGCAAATCAAGTCGTTATCGCTGGAATTTTTGCTTCCTTTTTCTCGATGGGTATTGTTCTTTTAGCAGGTGCAGTTCCTGTAATGGAAAATTCACCTTTAAGTAATAATGATTTTGAAAAAGTTTTTTCATTGTCTCCTTTGGCTGTTTTGGCTTCAATGTTGGCCTATCTTGCCGCTCAATTTGTTGACATTAGAATTTATCACTTTTGGAAAAAATTCACCAAAGGAAAACATTTGTGGTTGCGGAATAACTTTTCCACTTTTGCTTCTCAATTCTTAGACACTTTCACCGTCATTTCATTGTTGTGCCTCTTCGAAATACTCCCCTGGGAATTGTTTTTTGGATTGGTCCTCTCTGGTTTTGTATTTAAAGTACTCGTTGCTGCTTTTGATACCCCACTGCTGTACCTATTTGTTTGGCTTTTTAAAAGAAAATTTAATCTCAAAGAAGGCGAAGAACTTCTCATTTGATAAACATATAAATGGAAAATAATCAAACCGTAACCCGAATCAATAAATACCTCAGTGAAATAGGCTACTGCTCAAGAAGAGAGGCTGACAGACTGATTGCTGACGGTCGAGTACTGGTCAACGGTGAGCCTGTTGAAATGGGGTTAAAAGTTAGTGCAGAGGATAAAATCGTAGTTAACGGCGAAGCAATAAGCAATCCCAAAAATAAACTCGTTTATATTGCTTTTAATAAACCCAAAGGAATTGTTTGCACCACGGACACCCGTGTTGAAAAAGACAACATCATAGACTACATCAACTATTCGAAAAGGATTTTCCCCATTGGAAGACTTGACAAGGCTAGTGAAGGTTTGATTTTCTTGACTAATGATGGAAACATTGTCAATAAGATTTTAAGGGCAAGAAATAATCATGAGAAGGAATACATTGTCACTGTAAATAAACCCATCACCAAAGAGTTCCTCGATGAAATGTCTAACGGTGTTCCTATCTTGGATACAGTCACCAAAAAATGCTTTATAAAACAAACCCATAAAAATGAGTTTAAAATCATACTCACCCAAGGATTGAACCGTCAGATTAGAAGGATGTGTGAGTACCTAGATTATCGGGTGACAGAATTGATAAGGGTAAGGATTATGAATGTAAACTTGGATTTAAAAGTAGGAAAATGGCGCTATCTTTCAGCAAAAGAGTTCAAAGATTTAAAGGAATTACTGAGTGATTCCTCAAAAATATAGATAAAAATTAAGTGATTTCAATCTTGACTTTTATCCCTTCATTTGATCGAATGTTATAAACCGTCTGATCTTCAAAAATCAAATATTGTCCTTTGATTCCTTTTAAAACTCCTGAATAAAAATTTTCTTTTTCAAGTTTAAGGCTTTTTACTTTTTCTGGATATTGAAGTACTGGAAACTCAAGCTTAATTATTTTAGGATCTGCTATGATATAAGGTTTTAAATCTTTTGGAAGATGATCCACTGCATTATGGATAGATTCACTCCAATCAATGGGTTCAAAATCATTCTGAAGCATTTTTCTCCAATTGGTTTTGTCAGACAAAATCGTCTTTAAAGCCACCTCTCCAACTCCCGCCAAGTAGCGATTGGGAACACTCAAAATACTAACCGCTTCATGGGCTCCTTGATCAATCCAACGCGTAGGGATTTGATTATCCCTAGTGACTCCTACTTTTAGATGACTGCTCAGCGCAAGGTAAACAAGATGGGGTTGCAGTTGGACTTTCTTCTCAAATTCCAAGTCCCTGTCTGCTATTCCCAAGTGAGCTTTACTCAGTTCTGGCCGCATGATCCAATCACCGGCAGCCGGTTGCTCAAAAAAACAGGTTTTACAAAATCCCTGTCTAAAAATCGGCTTTTCGGCCTTACAGTTTATGCACTCAGTACCATCAAAACTGAGTGATATCTTTCGATTTAGATATTGGTTGAATGCAATGAAATCATTTTCTAAATTAAGAAAGTACTTGATTGGACTTCCTTTCTCAGTTATCATTTTTCTTAAAACACCTTGAAACATTATTGCTAAAAGTTTTACTATTTTTACATTATAAAGATACCATTTCTTATGCCAATCCCCTTATTCAATTCTGTAGCATCTTGGTTTCTCAAAAAACGTATTCACCAAATGGAGCTTTTTATGAAGTATCCAAATGAGGTACAACAAGAGCTCCTTCAAGGCCTATTAACTAGGGCTCATAAAACAGAATATGGAATCGAACATGAATTCGCTTCCATTAAAAGTTACTCAGATTTCAAGAACCGATTGCCCATCGTTAGCTATGAGGACATTTATCCTGAAATAGAAAGGTGTCGACAAGGGGAGCAAAATATTTTCTGGCCAAGTCCCATCAAGTGGTTTGCCAAATCAAGTGGAACCAGCAACGCCAAAAGTAAGTTTATCCCAATCAGTACGGAGTCCCTAGAAGACTGTCACTACAAGGCTGGGAAAGACATGCTGTCGATTTATTTCAACAATAATGAAGAGGCTCAGATTCTTTCTGGTAAATGTTTGCGTCTGGGCGGAAGTAATGAACTTTATCAAAATACTGACTCTTATTTTGGTGACTTGTCCGCCATCATCATAGATAATTTACCTTTTTGGGCTGAACTGGGGAGCACCCCAAGCCAAAAAGTGTCTCTTATGTCTGAATGGGAAACCAAAATGGAGGCTATAATTCAAGAATCTATTAGTGAAAAAGTAACAAGTCTTGCTGGTATTCCTTCTTGGATGCTTGTTTTACTTCAAAATGTATTGGCCAAAACAGGAAAAGCCAATATCAATGAAGTTTGGTCTGATATTGAAGTTTACTTTCACGGTGGGGTGAGCTTTCAACCTTATCAAACTCAGTTTGAAAAAATAATGAATCGTAAGGAAATGAACTATTATGAGATCTTTAACGCTTCCGAAGGCTTTTTCGGAATTCAAGATCGAAACGATTCTAATGAATTATTATTGATGCTGGATTATGGAATTTTTTATGAATTTATTCCTGTTAAATCCGAAATCTCAAGCGAAGCTGAAGCAATTATACCCTTGAGTGAAGTTGCATTAAACACCAATTATGCTATGGTAATCACCACCAATTCTGGGCTTTGGAGGTACAAAATTGGTGACACCATCAAGTTCACTGGCTTGAGTCCTTATAGAATTCAAGTTACGGGAAGGACAAAGAGCCACATCAATGTTTTTGGAGAGGAATTGATGGTAGATAATGCGGAAGTGGCATTGAGCAAGGCTGCTAAGGTGATGGAGGTTGAGGTGATTGACTTTACGGCAGGACCTATATTTATGGAGGATGATAAAAAAGGGGGACACGAGTGGTTGATTGAATTTAAAGAGGCCCCAAAAGATTTGGCACGTTTCACGCAACTACTTGATCAATTTTTAAAAGAAGAAAATTCAGATTATGAAGCAAAAAGATATAAAAAAATAACCCTTGAAATACCAATAGTTCATGCGGTAAAAAAAGGTTTGTTTTACCAATGGTTGGCTTCTGAAAACAAATTAGGCGGGCAACACAAAGTACCAAGACTTTCAAACAATCGAGTTTTATTAGAAGAACTATTAAAAATTAATTATTAGGAAACTACTTTTAAAGCGGGGTGTATAACCTTGCCTATTTTTTCTTCAGCATAGGCTTTAGTTATTTTTAATTCTTTAACTTCTGACTCAGGAAGCTCAAACATTGCATCGCTCAAAATCCCCTCACAAAGAGAGCGTAGTCCCCTAGCCCCTAGATTATAATCCAGTGCTTTTTCTACAATAAAATCCAAAGCACCTTGCGTAAAGCTCAACTTTATTCCGTCCATTTCAAAAAGGCGAACATATTGTTTAACCAGAGCATTTTTTGGAACGGTTAAGATAGAGTTTAAAGTTTCTTTATCTAAAGGACTCATGTAAGTCAGTACCGGCAAACGTCCAATAATTTCAGGAATCAATCCGAAAGAACGAATGTCTTTTGGCGTGACATATTGCAAAATATTTTCAGTGTCAACTTTTTTAGATTCCTTACTTGTGTTGTAACCAATAGCTTGAAGATTCAATCGTTTATTGATACTTCTATTGATACCGTCAAAAGCTCCTCCTGCAATAAAAAGAATATTAGACGTGTCTACTTCAATAAATTTCTGATCTGGGTGCTTCCTCCCCCCTTTTGGCGGAACATTCACAATGGTTCCCTCTAAAAGCTTTAATAGAGCTTGCTGAACTCCTTCTCCAGAAACATCTCTAGTGATTGAAGGATTATCACCTTTACGAGCAATTTTATCAATCTCATCAATGAAAACAATTCCATTTTGAGCGCGATCTACGTCATAATCAGCGGCTTGCAACAAACGCGTTAAGATACTCTCAACATCCTCACCAACATATCCCGCTTCAGTCAAAACCGTTGCATCGACGATGGCTAATGGAACGTTTAAAAACCTAGAAATGGTTTGTGCTAAAAGCGTTTTTCCAGTTCCAGTTTGTCCAACCAAAAGAATGTTACTCTTCTGAATTTCAACGTCATTTTTTTGATTGGCTTGGCTAATTCTTTTGTAGTGGTTGTACACCGCAACAGAAAGCACTTTCTTAGCTGGTTCTTGCCCAATCACATATTCATCTAAAAAAGCTTTTAACTTTTTTGGTGGATGCAACTCGATGTCAGTTTTAGAAACCGAAGTTGTTTCAGTAGTTTCCTCCTGAACAATTCCATGTGCTTGAACAATACATTTATCACATATATGAGCATCAAGACCAGCTATCAACAATTGAGTCTCTGGTTTGGCACGTCCACAAAATGAACAGTTTAACTCCTCTTTACTCATAATTTAAACAATAAAATTCTTAGTTTCTAGGAAGAAAGTACTTCGTCAATCATTCCGTAAGCTTTCGCTTCGTCAGCTTTCATCCAATAGTCACGATCACTGTTTTGGTTAACTTTTTCAATTTTTTGTCCTGAATGTTTTGCTATAATTTCATACAATTCATCTTTCAGTTTTAATATTTCACGTGCAGTGATTTCTATATCAGATGCTTGTCCTTGCGCACCTCCAAGAGGTTGATGAATCATTACCCTAGAATGCGGTAAAGCAGAGCGTTTTCCATCTTGACCAGCACAAAGTAATACAGCTCCCATTGAGGCAGCAATTCCTGTGCAAATTGTTGCTACATCTGGAGTTATAAATTGCATGGTATCGTAAATCCCCAATCCTGCATAAACCCCACCACCAGGAGAGTTAATATACATTTGAATATCTCGTTTGGCATCCGTACTCTGTAAGAATAAAAGCTGCGCCTGAATTATATTGGCTACTGTATCGTCAATCGCTGTTCCTAAAAACATAATACGGTCCATCATCAGCCGTGAAAAAACATCCATTTGGGCGACATTCATCTGTCTTTCCTCGATGATGTAGGGCGTCATGCTGCTTACAATCTTATCATAGTACATGGCACTTATGCCGTGGTGCTTGGTTGCATACTTTTTAAACTCTTTTCCGTAATCCATATTTATATCGTTGTAACTTGTTTGTTAAAAGTAATAAAAAAACTTAGGCCTTACCGTAAGCTTCTTTTACAAAAGCGTCGAAAGTGACTTTTTTCTCTTTCAATGGGGCATTTTCTTTAAAGAAATCCAAAAGTTTATTGCTCATCAATTGATCAGATATTCTTCTGGTTTCTTCTTGGTTTGACATCACTCTTGCAACAATTCCGTCAAGCTCTTCCTCTGGAGGAGCAGGCTGACCATATTGTGCCATTTGAAGGGTGATCATTTCTTTAGCGTAACCTTTTAATTCTTCGAATTTAATTTGAAGATCATGCTTCGTGATTAATTTTCCTTCAATTAATTGGTAACGAATTCCTTTCTCAGAACGGATGTATTCTTCCTCGGCTTGAACTGCAGTAAGGGGTTCTTTGCCTGAGTTTTGCATCCATTTTTTAAGGAATTCTGCAGGTAAATCAAAAGAAGTATTATCAATTAAATATTCCGTAATATCATTCAATAGTTTTTGCTCTGATTGCTGTTGGAATTGTTTTTCAATGCCTTCTTTAATTTTTTCTTTCATTTCAGCTTCTGATTTAACAGTCCCTGGTCCAAAAAGTTTATCAAAAAGTTCTTGATTCAATTCTGCCAATTCTCTTTCGTTGATCTCCTTGATTTCAATTGCTATGTAGCCTTCAATCTCTTTGAGCTTATCTTCTGCAACTCCCAAGAGTCTGGCCGCAGTTGCATCTTCCTTGAAAAGCTTCTTGAAAACCAAAGAAAGTTTGGAACCAACCGTTGCTTTTTTTAATTCCTCAAGATTCTTTTTACCTGTGATTTGAGTTAAATTAAAGGTAGCAGTTGCTTCTATTTCAGCTGCTTCATTTTTTAACACTGCATTAATTTCAAAATCATCTTTTGGATTTTCATGAGGAATCAATTTACCATGTTGCTTTTGATAACTTATCAATTGTTCATTGATCATCTTATTGTCTGCGGTAATTTGATAATGTGTGATTTTCTTTTTTTCAGAAAGGTCAACTTCAAATGCAGGGGACAGCCCTAATTCAAAATCAAAAGAAAGAGTTTCAGCAGTCCAATCTAGCACTTCTTTCATCACAGGAAGTGGATTTCCGAGAATGTCTATTTTTTCCTCTTTTAAATATTTCTCTAAATTTTCTTGCAATAATTTATTAACCTCCTCTGCTGTAACAGCAGTCTCATATTTCTTTTTGATTAATCCCATAGGGACATGACCTTTTCTAAATCCAGGGATGTTGGCTTGTTTTCTGTAGTCATCCAATACAATATCGACTTTTTCTGAAAAATCTTTCCGGTCGATATCAATTGTTAACAAGGCATTCAGGGCATCATTATCTTTACGTGAAATTTTCATTGAGAATAGCTAAAATTAGGGCGCAAAAATAAGCTTTTTTAAGCTTCCTTACAAGTCTTGAGCGAACATACTGTTTAAAGAATAAAATTTATTTTTCAGCAGATTGTGACAGCTCAGAATATTGGAACAATTGATCAAAAATAGGTCTGTTCACTTTAAACACTGTCCCATGTCTCGTTCCTTCGGGGAAACTAATTTGATCAGAAATATCTTTCCAATTTTTCAGGTCAGTTGAAAGGACTGCCCCCATATTTTCCCTTGTATACTCATCATAATAGACAATCCAACCTTCAGGTGTTTCAATTGCAGAAGGCCCTTCAACCCAATCATCAGTGATGGGTTCCGAAGCTTGTGAGTATGCCCCTAAAAGATTTTTGCTTGTCGCAATTCTGATATTTTTTTCCGGTTTGGGGTATTTAGTTTCGTTTTTTAAAAATAAATAATAACGCGAATCAATTTTTTGAATTGTTCCGTCAATTACATTAAACCCTTGATCAAAAAATAACTTGGTGTCACTAAAACTTTGAAAATCATTGGTTGTGACGTAATACATCCGATGGTTTTTGTTGTCTTGGGGTAGATCGGTTTTGGGAAATCGCCCAGGAATTGTGGTCGACCAATAAATAAGATATTGACCAGAAGTATCGTCATAAAATAATTCAGGTGCCCAACAATTTAAGGCGTCAGCTTCATGCTCCATAACGGGGATCAATTTTTGCTCCGACCAATGGATCAGATCTGTTGAATTTGCATAACCAATGCTCTTTTCTCCCCATCCAATGGTCCAAACCATATGAAATTTATTGTCTGGCCCTTCAATTATGCAAGGATCTCTCATTAATTTATTTTTTCCCAATTCAGGTGTAATAAAAGATTGATTGCCCTTTAATGCTTCCCATTCTAAGGCGTCAAAGCTGTAGGCCAAATGAAGTCCATCCTGACCGTTTTTCTTAAAAAAAGAATACAAATAGACCTCTGGAGCTGAAGCATTACACCCTAAAAAGATTATTAATAACAATGGATAAATAAAATTTTTAGAAAAAGTGTGCATTAAGTTTTTCATATATATATATTTGAATAATAAAAGTAATTATTAATACTCATAAATTTAGTTTACCTAGTTGTTTTAAAAAAAACAGAAGTGTTTGATTAAACAAAAAAAATAATTTACATTTGCAGTCCTAGAATTAATAATCCGGTAGTCGAGAACTTCCATAAATTAATATGATATGCCAGTAAGAATAAGATTACAAAGACACGGTAAAAAAGGAAAACCTTTTTATTGGATTGTAGCAGCAGATGCTCGCTCAAAAAGAGACGGTCGTTACCTAGAAAAATTAGGCGTTTACAATCCCAACACAAATCCCGCAACAGTTGAAGTCGATCTTGACGGTTCTGTTAAGTGGTTGGAAAGTGGGGCACAGCCTTCTGATACTGCTCGTACTTTGCTTTCCTACAGAGGTGTACTTCTTAAGCATCACTTGAATGGTGGTGTGAAAAAAGGAGCACTTACCCAAGAGGATGCAGACAATAAGTTAGCCGCTTGGTTAGAAGAAAAACAAGCTAAAATTCAAGCTAAAGTTGATGGACTAAGCAAAGATATAGCCAGTTCAAGCGCTAAGAAGCTTCAAGCAGAAACTGAGATTCGAGAAAAAAGAATCTCTGATGCACTTGCTGCAGATGCTGCCGTTGAAGAAGCTGCCGCTGCTGAATTGGAAGCAACTAAAGCAGCTGAAGCTGAAAAAGCTGCTGTCGAAGCACCTGTTGTAGAAGAAGATCCTGCCGAAGAAGTAGTTGCTGAAGCTACCGAAGCACCAGTTGTAGAAGAAGCTCCTGCAGTAAAGGAAGAAGCTCCTGCTAAAGAAGACAGCGCTGAAGTTAAAGACAAAGAATAATATTTCTTTCTCAAAAAATCATGCTAAAAGAAGAATGCTTCTTTTTAGGTACTATTGTTGGTAAGTTCAGTTTCAAAGGTGAAATCCTCGCCAAACTTGATAGTGACAATCCTGAAATATATACTAATTTGGAATCAATCTTTGTGGAAACACCACACGGATTGGTTCCTTATTTTATTCTTAACAATCAACTCCACAAGACTTCTTTGTTAAGACTAAAATTTGAAGGGATAGCCTCTGAAACAGACGCGGATCTTTTGATCAAAAAGGACCTCTACCTCCCACTTACAATGCTCCCGCTTTTGGAGGGAAATCAATTCTATTATCATGAAGTTAATGATTTTATGGCATTTGATCAGGAGAAACAAGAAATTGGTAGAATCAAAAATGTTAATGATTCTGGACCTCAAGCCCTTTTTGTTATTGACTCAAACGGTATAGAGATTTTAATCCCAGTACATGATAGTTTTATAAAAAATCTAGATCGAAAATCCAAGGAGATTCACCTTGATCTACCTGACGGTTTATTGGATATTTTTAAATAAGTCCCGAGTCCCCTTTTCTCTAAAAATCTACCACAAATCCAAAAGAAGGAATGGGAATTGCGGTGTCTCCCTCAGCATTGACTTGAACTAAGGATTTAGGGCTTATCAATGACCCATTTTTATCTCTATTGAGTCCGTACTCATCTGGGCGGGGATTGGCGTTGGCAAGAAAGTTTTGAACTTCAAAATAAAAGTTTAACGAATATGCTTTAAAGTTCCACTTTTTATCGAATCTTATGTCTGCTACTGCGAAAGGATCAAGATAAACATTTCCCAAACTTTGATAATCCAAAATAATTCTAGGATAAGATGCTAATGTCGCATTCATATCTGTTAGAACATATGGAGTTTTTCCGGCAAATCTGAATCTTGTACTCACTTCCCAATTTCGCTTCAACTTATATCCTCCTGAAAAGGAAATTAAATGACGACTGTCCCAAACTGAGGGAAGGTAGTTTCCCGAAACATCTGTAAATTGACTATAAAAAAAAGTGTAGGCGAAAACACCATAAAATTTCTTACTTAGCTTTTGTTGGTATAAAGCTTCAAATCCATAGGTTTTCCCTTTACCATTGGTTGTGATTTCTTCGTTTCCCAGAACCTCAAAACCACCGCCTTTATTAGCCAGTGAAACACCATCAATTACAGAAATCGGGTATTGATCGTATTTTTTATAAAAACCTTCAAGAGTAATCCTTGAGGCTTTGCCTGGAGTAAACTCTATGCCTGTTACGAAGTGATCACTTCGTGTATATTTGGCGTCTTTATTTACAAATACATTATTAACCTTATATCCAAGCATGGTATAGGTGGGTATTTTAAAGTATCTTCCAATAGAAGCGTTAATCTTCCACTGTTGGTCTGCTGTTAGATTATAAGAAAAAGAAAGCCTTGGTGAAAGATTATCGACCATGGATGACCCCCTGGAAAAGGTGTCTGTATCAGCTCTTAAACCAAAAGAAACTCCCAATCGATTGTTGGCAAAAGTTCGTTCCGCCTTTCCAAAAAATCCATATTTTATGAAATTAATAATAGTGCTATAATCTGTATTTTCAAATAAATCATTCGTATTGTTCCCATAATCTGATTGCTGAACATTGAAACCTCCTGCTATTTTCCAATCCGTTAAGTAGTGAAGGGTCTGAAAACGTAATTTTGTTTCTTGCTCATAAGAGTCATTTTGAAACAGTAAACCTGACTTTTGTGTATTGTCTTTATAACGTGAAAAAATGTTTTGCAATCGATTAGAACTGATCGCGGTGGTCATAAAGCCTTTTCCATTTTTAAATTTCTTTTTCCACGAAATACCCATTGTTCTTGTTTGTTGCTGAATAATCGGAACTTGATCAATGGCTGCTTGCTGCTCTTTATCAAAATCATCAGGTGATTTAACCGAGAAATCATCTATAGATCCAATTCCTAAAAAAGTGAGGGTATTATAAGCATCAACTTCATGATTTAATTTCCACTGAAAATCCCAATAATCTGGACGAATAGGAAGCCCAATTAATTCGAAAAGAAACTGAAGATAACTCCTTCTCACAGAGAACAGTAGTGTTGTTGGAGAAGGTTTACTTTTGTCTTTTCGGAACAAAGGACCTTCAAGAGTTAATGCGGCTTCGCTGGCGCCAAATCTAAAGTTTCCGCCGAATCGTTCTGCATTTCCCTCTCGTTGTTCAAATGACAATACCCCCGATAAAGGGTTGTCGTATTCCGCTCCAAAAGCTGAGCTTGAAAGCGAAACCTCTCTGACAAAGGAGACATTGAGCAGCCCTACTGGGCCTCCACTACTTCCTTGCGTACTGAAGTGATTTATGTTTGGAATTTCTATGCCATCTAAATAATAAACCGATTCGTTTGGAGCACCTCCACGAATAATGATGTCATTTCTAAAACCACCTATAGAAGGAGAAATACCGGGCATACTTTGAATCACTTTGGTAATATCATTGTTCCCACCAGGATAGGTTTCAATCTCCACTGCAGAAAAGGTTTGCGTAGAAAGTGGTGTTTCTATACTGGTTCTAAAAGGGCTTTGAACTACAACAACCTCATCTAGCTCATTGGAGGACTCTTCCAACAATACCTGAAGCGAAGGTGTTCCAAATGTTTTAACGATTACATTATAGACAGTTTGCGTCTGATAACCCAAAAAACTCACCGTGATGTTATAGGATTTTGTAGGGACATCGTCTAAACTGAAATAACCATTGGCATCTGAAGCAATTCCCATGGTGGTGTCTTCGAGAATAATTATTGCACCTTCAAGTGGAAGTTGGGTTTGATTATCTAAAATTTTTCCTGTTAATTTTCCTGAGTTCTGGGCAATCGAAAAAAAGGAATTAAACAGTAGTACTAAAATTAAAAAACAGCGCATTTTTTTTGCTAAATTAATCATAATGATAGCTTTAAACTCATAAATTGTTTACTATTTTTAATCAAAAGTTAAACTAAAACTAACTATATTTGATAAAAAAAATATCAATGGAAAACAAAAGACGTGATTTTTTGAAAACAGCCTGTGCTCCTGTTGCTTTATCAATGTTTGGAATTTCAGTTTTAGAGGCTTGTAGTTCTGGAGATGACACCTCACTACCAGCTAATGATCCTTCATCATCGGATGATAAAACCTCCACAACAGCGACTATTGATTTGAGTAGTTCCAGTTTTTCTAGCCTTTCTGACATCGGTGGTTGGAAAAATTACCTCGAGAAAGACTTATTATTACTAAGGATTAGTGAGACGGAAATAAGAGCTTTTAGTAATGTATGTCCCCATCAAGGAACACAAAACAAGTGGTCACATGGCAACGGTAAGTTCACGTGTTCTCAGCACGGAAAATCATTTGACGATGGTTGCTCAGGCAGTTTGATTTGCTATACTGCAAAGATTGAAGGAGAAACATTAACCGTTACCATTATTTAAAAAAAATTATTTTTTCTTTTCTTCCTCGTCTTTCTTGCTTGCCTTTCTATCCATTTTTAACTTTTTTTTCTGGAGCAATTGAGTTTTAATAGAATCCTTCTTTTCGTTATTAAGGTCAAAATCTTCTCTCAAACCCTCCAAGCTCTCTTCACTAATCTGCTCTTGATCTGGGGCCTGAAGGAGTTTATCTTTAACTTCGAAATAAGCTTTTTGGGTTTGTTTACGCATGATCTCTTTAGCTGCATTTAGATTGAAATAAATACCTGGATCAATTAGCTTGTTGGCGATGTAATTCTCTTTTTTAACCTTGTCCCAACGTACAAAAATAAATCCTCCTGTTACGCTGTCCAATTTAACCCTAAACACCCTTGCTTTGTTAGGAAGTGTTTGGTAAATCTTGATGCCTTCGGGAACATATCCTGCAATATCCAATAAGTCTTCAACAAAAAAACGCTGGCCTTCTGCCGAAGGATCGCTAATTGGTTCAATATAATCATCTCTATATACTTGACTAAAAAGGAATGTTTGAATCCCAAAAAAAAATAAAAAAAAATAAAAACTGGACTTCATATAATCAATGACTTATCTTAATCTGTAACATCATATTTCTACCTTGTTCATCAGCATAATAACGTAATCTATTGAGATAATTTCTGTAGGATGAGTTAAAGATATTGTCAAAGATAAGAGATAAACTCACTTTGTCAGAAAAAAATGGATAAGGGCCCCAGTGCAACTCAGCTCCAAAAAGATGATAACTCCTTGGAGGAGTACTTATATCAACAAGCTTATTCAATCTTACTCCATTTTCAACAACAGAAGTTTCAAAATTATGATTTGGAAATTGATTTTGATTTAAAGTAATTTTATTAGAAACGATCATAAAAAATGATTTAAATTTTGGTATTGAAAATTGAATAAAGTTAGTCGATGTAAAAGGGGGTATATTAATTAAAGGGGCTTTACTTGTTCTTTCAAATCCTTCAATCCAGGAAGAACTATTTCTAAGTTTAATACTATTATTTAAACTAAAAGAAAAGTCTAAATCCATCCCCCTTATTGTAGAATTTACAGCTCTATACTCCCAAACCGGAAAAGAACCTCTTATAGTGTATTCGATACCAGTAGGCTCAATAATAATATAATTTTGACCATTTGTTAAATATGGACTAATGTTGTATGTGAAATTTCCAATCTCTTTTTCGAAATTTACTAAAAATTTTTGTGTTGTTTCGCTTCTTAAAAAAGGGTTGCCATATTCAATAGTCGCCAGTGAATGATGAAGTCCATCACTAAACATTTCTGCAATGTCAGGAGCACGTTCGGTATGGAATAAATTTAAACTTAAATTTAACCTGTTTGATAGAGCAAATTTTACTCCAGTATTTATAGATAGATTATTAAAAATTAACCTTTGCTCTACTAGCTTTTGATTTAAAACCTCATTAATTACAAAAGCACCCAGCTTGTCTTGATAATTTCCCTCATTCCATCGCTTATTTTTGTAGTATTTTTTTGTGTGATTATTTTGATGACCAAAACGAAATCCAAATCCAAGACTAAAATTATTCGATGGAGTTAAACCGGCAGTAAAATATGTTCCTAACTCTGTTTTAAGATAATCAGGTATGAGTCGTCTTGTTCCTGTGTCTGGGTTAGAATAATTATCCTGAATTTGAAAAAATACACCTGAGTCTAGTGACCAATTTGATTTCTTCCATTGATAGTTAGAAAGTAAATCGTGAGTATTTAATGTTATATCAATGGCAGGCTTGTTTTTTAATTCTCCCCTTCTAACATCATACTCCTTTCGATTATTTCTTTGCCAACTGTATCTAGCATTTAACTTACCATTTGACTTATATCTTTTAGAATATTGAATACCTGTTGTATAATGCTTATTTACCTGTTTTGGTAGATCTATTTGATGATCAAAGGGCTTGATAATTGTGGGTTTAGCTAAGTCAATAGCGTAAACTAAATCATTAACATTTCCTATATGTGAACTTCTTAGTATGCCAATTTCTTGACTGAAATAACTGAAATTTGTTTTCCATTGTCTAAGAATTTTATTTTTTCCAAATGATAATGAGATGTTATTTTCGTTGGTGCCAGAATTTGAAAGTATATACTTTGGAGCAGAAAAATCACCAATCCTTTTAATCATTGCTTGAGCTTTAAAATAATTTCCATTACTATAGGATTTAGTCCATGAACTCACAATATTTAAACCACGACCATTACTAATTCCACTTAAAATTGATTTACCATACAACGAATCATTAATCTTTGGAAGCTTATTTTCGAGTACTATAACTCCGCCAGGAGTATCACCTGAGTACTTTAACACCCCTGCTCCCTTGACTAAAAGAATTTCTTCAAAAGCATTTTGATCAATATTAGGAGCATGATCTTGCCCCCATTGTTGATTTTCTATCTGTACACCATCATAAATTATACCTACACGACTCCCAAACATGCCATGAATCATGGGTTTAGATATCACATTTCCTGTAGTCAAGATATTTACTCCACTAATTTGCTCTAAAGCTTTCGCCAATCCACTTCCACTATACCGATCTTTTTGTAAACCCGAAAGTAGATAGTTATGAGCTGTGGATGAAAGTTCTTTTATTTTACTCTCCTCCACTATTACTTCATTTAGAGATTCAATGTGGTGTTCTAAATAAAACTTTTTAAAAACTGATTTATTTAAATTTAATTCTTGATATAAATCTTCACAGTTGAGGTGAGAAATTTTTAAATTAATCTTTCCTGAACATTGGTTTTTAAGTTTAAAAAAACCATTATAGTCTGTAAAAGCAGTTTGATCATTATCAAGAACTCGAACAACTGCTAAACTGATTGGGGAGTCATCATGTAAATCTAAAATTTGCCCCTCAAATTGCAAATCACACTTTTGACAGTAACAAAAGCCTGCGGCCAAAATTGATAAGCTGGCCGCAGTTTTTGAAACACTATAAGACTTATTATATTTATATTTTTGAGATTTAAGATTAATTAGCCCTACTAAAAAACTAAATAAATTCATTATTCTACATGCACTTCAAACTCAATTTCAAAATCGGTTGCACCACCAAAATCAGTTCTAGTATTTCCAGTTTTTGAAGTGGGCTCATGGATAAGGTATCCCACAACATCACCAGAAGTTTCACCAGTTGTAGTCCAAGTTGTTTTATTAAATAATGGATTACCGTTACTATCTAAAGTATCATCGGAAGCAGATTTAATTGAAAAACCACTTAATTCATCAGTGATTGCATAAAAAATTTGATGCTCGTCCTTCTCCTCTATTACCTCTAGAGTAATGTTTTCAATGTTATTTGGATCAGTATCATTATAAATAAACATTGATACGTTATAACTTGAATTGGCTTCTAGTTCAATCTCAGTATGTTCACCATCATGATCGTCATCTTTTTCTTCCTCATGATCGTCATGATCATGACCCTCAACTTCAAAATTATATTTGATGATCTCAGAAGAACCTACCTTACTCACCTCCAGAGTAACCAAAGTGATTACTTCCTCCTCATTTGCAGGGACAGGATCTTCATCCTTAGAACAAGCGAAAATTAAAATAAATAGAAATAGGGCAGTAATAGGTTTTGTATGTAAATTTTTAAACATAGTTTTAATTTTTATTAATAGAAATGTTATCCGACTTATTTATAAGTCGAATAGGGTATTTAATCACGGATAAAAATCAAACTTGAGGTGGCCCCCTGAGTAAGTTTCTCAGTCTTTTTTTCGAGGGAAATCTTAGATAAAGATGCGAAAAAACATGTTTTGGATTGTATGCCGTGAAGGCCCTAAAACCAGTTAAAGATAAATTAAGTTGTGGAGTAAAATTATATTCTAAAATATCACAATCAAAATCAATTGCATGAATGTGTGTCGTAAAATCAGAACAAGTTTTGTGTTTATGGTCTTCAAACAAATGAGAAAAGGATCCCAAATAAGGCAACATCAAAGTTGATGTCAATAAAATTGTGAAAAAAGTATTTTTCAGCTTACAATCCATAAAACTGCTTTATTTTAAAAGCTCCTTTCAACAAAGATAGATGTTAATCTTTAATTTTGCATATTTGTGATTAAAAAAAAACATAAATGGCAAAAACATATTCCTATATATTTTTAATCTCAACATTTCTATTGTTGATTGGATGTAAATCTAACGTGAAAAAATCACAACCAGTTTCAGGTGAAAAGCCAGAGGGTATGGTTTTGATTTCAGGAGGAAAATTCAAGATGGGTAGCGAAGGATCCCAAGCCAGAGCCGATGAATCTCCAGTTCACGAAGTTAATCTGAATGATTATTGGATTGATCAAACAGAGGTAACCAATGCTCAGTTTGCTGTCTTTGTTGAGGCGACGAACTATGAAACAACTGCCGAAAAAGATGTTGATTGGGAATTAATGAAGGTGCAATTACCTCCCGATACTCCAAAGCCTCACGACTCATTACTTCAAGCTTCCTCTTTGGTTTTTAAAACGACAGATGGTCCTGTAAACTTAGATAATTACAGCGCCTGGTGGGAATGGAAACCCAAAGCCAGCTGGAGACACCCCAAAGGAAAAGGGAGTGATATCTTAGGAAAGGAGAATCACCCTGTGGTTCATGTTTCTTGGGACGACGCGAATGCTTACGCCAAAT
>Ga0209711_10001952_pt1 | contig 19272 bp, 14 predicted proteins | sample ArcticOcean_MG_C_7_FD_187441 | JGI IMG/M metagenome (GOLD analysis project Ga0209711, IMG submission 187441) | Marine microbial communities from western Arctic Ocean - ArcticOcean_MG_CB11_88 (SPAdes) (version 2) | ecosystem: Environmental > Aquatic > Marine > Oceanic | place: Arctic Ocean... | reverse complement strand
CTAGTTCAGTGTAAGAATTAAGAATAATTTATCCTAGAGCAACACGTTTAAAACCTGTTACGCTTACATCTCCAATAGTTTTTACATACTCTGCAACACTTTGCTTATTATCTTTAATGAAAGATTGGTTTACTAGCGTATTGTCTTTGAAGAAACGTTTTATTTTTCCTTTGGCAATATTGTCTAACATTGCTTCTGGTTTCCCTTCAGTTCTTAATAGATCTTTAGCAATTTCAATTTCTTTTTCAATGATAGAAGCATCAACTTCATTTTCATTTAAAGCTATTGGATTCATTGCCGCAGCTTGCATAGCAACATCTTTTGCAACAACATCTGCACCTTCTGTAGCAGAAGATAACCCTACGATTGTAGCAATTTTATTACCAGCATGAATATAAGAACCAACAAACGGAGCTTCTACTTTTTCAAAAGCATTGATTTGAAGTTTTTCTCCAATAACACCAGTTTGTTCAATTAATTTATCAGCAACAGTCATTCCGTTAAAATCAGCAGCTAATAATTCTTCTTTAGAAGAACAATTTAATGCCAAAGTTGCAAATTCTTTTGCAAGGTTCACAAAAAATTCTTCTTTAGAAGAACAATTTAATGCCAAAGTTGCAAATTCTTTTGCAAGGTTCACAAAACTATCATTTTTACCAACAAAATCTGTTTCACATCCTAAAACGATAGAAACACCAACTGTTTTGTTGTCATTAACTTTAGCTATAGCTGCACCTTCAGTAGACTCTCTGTCTGCTCTTTTTGCGGCTACTTTTTGACCTTTTTTACGTAAGATGTCAATTGCTTCTTCAAAATTTCCTTCTGCTTCAACTAATGCCTTTTTGCAGTCCATCATACCTGCGCCAGTTGTTTTTCTTAGCGTATTTACTTCTGCAGCGGTTACTTTAACCATTTTTATAGTCTTTAAAAAATTTACAATTTATTTCTTTTCAACAGTTGTTTCGGTTGTAGTTTCTACTACAGGTGCAGCTTCTTTTACTACTTCTACCTCTTTAACAACTTCTTTTTTAGCTGGTTTAGCAGCTTTTTTTACAGCTTCTTTAGCGGCTGGTTCTTTAGCGGCTGGTTCTTTAGCTGGTTCTTCAGCTGGTTCTTCAGCTGTTTTTTCAGCTGGCTTTGCTTTTTCTTTCTCTGCTTTTCTATCAGACAAACCTTCTGCAATACCTTCTGTAATAAATGATAACACTTTTTCTATAGATTTTGATGCATCATCGTTAGATGGTATTACAAAATCTACAGGTCTTGGATCTGAGTTGGTATCAACCATTGCAAAAATTGGGATGTTTAATTTTTGAGCCTCTGCAATAGCAATGTGCTCTTTTTTAACATCAACAACAAAAATTGCTCCTGGTAAACGAGTCATGTCTACAATAGAACCTAAATTCTTGTCTAACTTTTCTCTTTGACGATTGATTTGCAATTTTTCTCTTTTAGATAAAGCATCAAAAGATCCATCTTGCTTCATTCTATCAATAGAGGTCATTTTTTTAACCGCTTTTCTGATTGTGATAAAGTTTGTTAACATCCCACCAGGCCATCTTTCTGTGATGAAAGGCATGTTTACAGCTGCAGCTTTCTCAGAAACGATATCTTTTGCTTGTTTCTTGGTAGCAACAAATAAAATTTTTCTTCCAGAGTTTGCAATTTTTTGCAATGCTAATGAAGCTTCTTCTATTTTAGCGGCTGTTTTGTATAAATCAATAATATGAACTCCATTACGTTCTGTATAAATATAAGGAGCCATGTTTGGATTCCATTTTCTAGTCAAGTGACCAAAATGTACTCCATTGTCTAATAATTCTTGAATGTTTGCTTTTGCCATTTTTTAAATGTGTTTACTTTCTGTTTTGAAATCAATACATAAGTAGTCTTTTACGAGTCTTATATATTTAGATGCTAAACTGTTATTAATAATTGATAACAGTGCTCTACAACGAATATTAACGTTTAGAGAACTGGAATTTTTTACGTGCTTTCTTCTGACCAAATTTCTTACGTTCAACCATTCTAGGATCACGTGTTAACAATCCTTCTGGTTTTAAGATAAGTCTGTGCTCTGCATCTATAGCTACCAATGCTCTGGTAATTGCCAAACGAATTGCTTCTGCCTGACCTGTTACCCCACCTCCGTAAACATTTACTTTAATGTCATAAGAAGTTAAGTTATCTGTTAACATTAAGGCTTGTTCTACTTTGTATTGTAGAGCTGCAGTAGTAAAATAGTCTTTAAAATCTTTTTTATTTACTGTAATATTCCCTTTTCCTTCAGAAAGGTAAATACGAGCTACGGCAGTTTTTCTTCTACCTATTTTGTGAACTATATCCATTATTTAAGATCGTTTAAGTTAATAGCTTTAGGGCTTTGAGCATCATGCTTGTGCTCTGTACCAGCATATACATACAAATTTCTAAAAAGAGCACTACCTAAGATGTTCTTTGGTAACATTCCTTTTACTGCTTTCTCTACCAATCTAGTAGGATCTTTTTCAAACATTTCTGTTGCAGTTAACGATCGTTGTCCTCCTGGGTATCCTGTGTGACGGATGTAACTCTTGTCTGTCCATTTTTTCCCAGTTAGAATAATTTTTTCTGCGTTGATAACAACCACGTTGTCTCCACAATCTACGTGAGGAGTAAAGTTTGGTTTGTGTTTACCTCTAATTAGCTTTGCTATTCTAGAAGCTAGACGACCCAACGTTTGCCCGTCCGCATCAACCAAAACCCATTCCTTAGAAACGGTAGCTTTGTTTGCTGATACTGTTTTGTAACTTAATGTGTTCATAATTACACTTTTAGTTTTTGTTCTATTAATAAATAATTTTTTTCCTTAAAAAAGGAGTGCAAATGTACTATTAATTATTTGATTGACAAACAGTAAACTGCTAGTTTTAATGAGACGTATTTGTGTTTTTAAGCAATAATATTTTTGCTGTAATTTTTGGGCCACAATTACTTATTGGTTTATTAAATAATTTTTTCGAAGATTTTTAGAAATAAATATTAGGCAAAAAATTTGATCATTTTAGAGACAAAAATATCTTGTAAAAGATATTCAAAAGATCAATTTTTAAAAATCTGCAGGAACTGTGAAATGTATTTTTTCTTTAGAAGTTGGGTGTGTAAATTCAATAAACTCGGCATGCAAATACAATCGATCTTGTTTTGTTCCGTATAGATCGTCGCCTACAATTGGCATATTTAATCCACCTTTATGGGCGGCATGAACTCTTAATTGATGAGTTCTGCCAGTAATTGGATAAAAATGAACACGTGTTTGATTGTTGTTTTGATCTACAGTTACCCATTTAGTTTTGGCTTTTTTTCCGTTTGTAAAGTCTACCAATTGTCTTGGTCTGTCATCTATATCTAAACGCAAAGGAAGCTGTATAGTTCCGTTTTTTTCTGTTAGATGTCCATTCAGCAAGGCTACATACCTCTTTTTTACAGTCCGTTTAATGAACTGACTTTGTAATATTTTGTTTGCTTCTTTTGTTTTGGCAAGTACTAAAATACCAGAAGTAGACATGTCTAATCTGTGAACAATTAATGGCCCTGTAGCAGTTGGGTATAGCTCTTTAATTCTAGTATACACAGAATCGTTTATTTCTTTTCCAGGAACCGATAAAAACTCTGGTGGTTTGTTTACAACGATTAGATCATCATCTTCAAAAATAATGGATAATTCTTCTTTTTCTGCTAGGTTTTTTAGCAGTAAATTTTCGTCTATTTTAATTCCTTCTAACATATGATTTAAAATAGGCTTGCACCTACTTAGACATGAAGGATAAAAGTTTTTGTGTTTTCTAATTTCAGAATTAGGGGAGATGCCCCACCAAAATTCTGCCATAACAACCGGAGTTAAATGATGCTCAAAAGCATACTGTAATAATTTTGGAGCAGAGCAATCTCCAGCACCTGCTGGAGGTTTTAACAGAGGGTTATTAAAAATAGCCAATAATCCTTTTGTTTCTTTTTGTTGATTTAAGAATTGATATTTTTCAAACAAGGTGTTTTGAAGAATAGTAGAGGTCTCTTTTCTAAGTGTTATTAAACTTGAAATCTTGTTTTCAAAATCTGCTAGTAGATTCTTACTTTCTTCAATTTTATAAGAATAGTATTCTTGAAGTTCTTTGTAGAAAAACTGATCGTTATAACTTTCTTGCATCAATTTTTTAGAGAAGATCTCAAAATTATTTTCATCTAAATCTGCTCTAGCTTCTTTTTTCCGAAGTCTTCTTGCTAGTTTTAAAGACTTCATTTTCTTTCTTTGGATAGCTAAATCTTCTTCAATTTTTTTACTCAGTTTTTTAACTGATTTTTTTAAAGAGAGATATGTTTTGTCTTTTTTTAGCAGCTGAATTTCTGCTCCAATTTCCTCAATTTTTTTTTCTCCTTGTATATAAAAACTTCCTTCAGTTCTCATATTAAAAATTGGAGGTACAAATATATCAGGCAAACTCTTATCGGCTAATTTTCCAGAAAAAGCAGCAATGTATCCAAGAGTGTCGTCTGCTTTTTTAACAACCAATACACCAAACATTTTTCCAATAGAATAGTTATTTTCTCCATTGTGAAGTCCAAAATCATGAATAAAATCTGTTTGATTTTCTAAGTATGTTTGTAGCTCTTTAGTAGCTATTTTAGCTAATTGATGTGGTTCATAATAAAACGGAAATGTAAATTTTTCTGGAACTAAAATTCCAGAAATGTCTTCTTTAAAGTGTTGAAAATGAAGCAAATTTTTTAGTTAGTTTTTTAATGATGGATTTTGTTGTAAAAACTTAATGTGCTTCCAACCAATTTTCTCCAATTCCTATTTCTACATCCAACGGAACTATCATTGAAAAAGCATGCTCCATTTCGTGTTTAATAATGGGTTTTATGATCTCTAGCTCATCTTTATGTGCATCAAAGACCAATTCATCATGCACTTGCAATAACATTTTAGATTTAAAACCTTCTTTTTCAAAACGCTTATAGATATTTATCATTGCTAGCTTTATAATGTCTGCGGCAGAGCCTTGAATGGGTGCATTTACTGCATTTCGTTCTGCTGCTCCTCTAACAATTGCATTTCTAGAATTAATGTCTTTTAAATATCTACGGCGTTGTAATACGGTTTCTACATAGCCATTATCTCTTGCAAAATCTACTTGCGCAGACATATAGCTTCTCAATTTTGGATAGGTTTCGTAATACAAATCAATGAGTTCTTTAGATTCTTTTCTGGTTAAATCTGTTTGATTGCTTAATCCAAAGGCAGAAACTCCATAAATAATACCAAAGTTTACAGTTTTTGCATTGCTTCGTTGTTCTCTGGTAACCTCTTCAATAGGTACATTAAATACTTTTGCTGCTGTAGAAGCATGAATATCTTCTCCGTTTTTAAAAGCCTCAATCATGGTTTCTTCTTCACTTAAAGCCGCAATAATTCGCAATTCTATTTGCGAGTAATCAGCTGCAAGTAATACATAATTTTCATCTCTTGGAATGAATGCTTTTCTTACTTGTTTTCCTCGCTCTGTTCTAATAGGAATGTTCTGTAAATTAGGGTTTGTAGAGCTTAATCTTCCTGTGGCAGCAACTGCTTGTGCATAGGCTGTGTGAACACGGCCCGTTTTTGGGTTTATTTCATTTGGCAATGCATCTAAATAGGTGCTTTGTAATTTTTTATACTGTCTATATTCTAGTACATTGGCAATAATTTCATGCTCTTTTGCTAAGTAAGATAATACATCTTCGGCAGTAGAATACTGACCTGTTTTTGTTTTTTTAGGTTTGTCTACCAACTTCATATTTTCAAACAATACAATTCCTAATTGTTTTGGTGAAGCAATATTAAATTCTTCACCCGCTTGTTCAAAGATATTTTTCTCTAATCGATTGATATCCTCTGTTAAATGAACAGACAATTCCTTTAGAAAATCGGTATTTAAATTAATCCCTTCAATTTCCATAGCTGCTAATACTGAGACCAGCGGCAATTCTATTTCATTAAACAATTTAGTAACATTACCATTTTCTAATTCATTTATAAAATGCTCTTTTAATTGAAGCGTGATGTCTGCGTCTTCTACTGCATATTCTGTTTGGTCTTCTAAAGGAACTACTCGCATAGAAAGCTGATTTTTTCCTTTTTTACCAATTAACTCAGCAATAGAAACAGGTTGATAATTTAAGTAGGTTTCCGATAAAATATCCATCCCATGTCGCATATCTGGATTAATCAAATAATGAGCAATCATAGTATCAAATAAAGAACCTTTAACGGGCATCTCATAGTTAGACAGTACCTTAATATCATACTTTAAGTTGTGGCCAATTTTTTGGATAGACTCATTTTCAAAAAACTCACGAAACTCTTCTAAAATAGCTTTCGTTTCAGCTTGGTCTTCTGGAAATGAAACATAATATCCTTTTCCAATTTCCCAAGAAAAAGCAATTCCAATTAGCTCAACTTCTAGTGCTTTTAATCCAGTTGTTTCTGTATCAAAACACACAGAAGATTGTTGTTGTAATTTTTTAAGCAATATTTTTCTAGAGAGTGGTGTTTGTACGTGCTGATAAAAATGATCAGTAGTTGCAATAGTTTTGTATCCTTGAACACTTTCTTGTTCTGAAACATTTCCAGTTCCTGGAGCAGCAAACAAATCAAATTGACCACTTGGGTTGCCCTGTGGTTTAGAGGCTGTTGGAGTTGTTGTGTTAGAAGTTTCAGAAGTTGTTGCGTTAGTTGTATCTGTTGCTGTGGTAAAAGTTTTTACAAAATTATCTGTAAGTCTTCGAAATTCTAGCTCAGTAAAAATTGCTTTTGTAGCTTCAATATCTGGCATGCACATTTTAAAGTTTTCTTCATGAAAATCTACAGGAACATCCAGCATAATAGTAGCTAATTCTTTGGAGAGAATTCCCAATTCTTTAGCACCTTCAACTTTTTCTTTCATTTTACCTTTAAGATCTGCAGTATTTTCTAACAAATTTTCCATAGATCCATACTGCGCTAAGAACTTTTTGGCAGTTTTTTCACCAACACCTGGTAGCCCTGGAATATTGTCTACAGAATCTCCCATCATTCCTAAAAAATCTATGACTTGTTCAGGTCTTTCTACGCCAAATTTTTCCTGTATTTCTGGAATTCCCCAGGTTTCATAGCCACCCCCAAACCTAGGTCTGTACATGAAAATATTTTCAGAAACCAATTGCGCAAAATCTTTATCAGGCGTAACCATAAAAGTTTGGTATCCTTCTTTCTCTGCTTTTTTAGCTAAGGTTCCAATAATATCATCAGCTTCATATCCTGCCAACACAACTGCAGGAATTTTCATTGCTTTTAAAATACTTTCTATAATAGGAACTGCAATTTTAATTGCCTCTGGCGTCTCTTGTCTGTTGGCTTTATATTCTGGGAAAGCCTCTGTTCTAGCAGCACTACCACCTCTATCAAAACAAACCGCTAAATGATCTGGTTTTTCTCGCTTTATAACATCAAGTAAAGAATTGGTGAAGCCTAAAATAGCAGAGGTATCCATCCCTTTTGAGTTAATTCTCGGGTTTTTAATAAAGGCATAATATCCTCTAAAAATTAATGCAAAAGCATCGAGTAAAAAAAGACGTTTTTTATCTGACATGAAGTTACGTATTGAATTGTTAAAACTACAAAATATAAATTTTGCCAAAAAAAGAATCTCTAAAAATTGTCATAAGTTATTAGCATGATCATATTAGGTCTTTTAATCTAAGTATCTAAAGGGTTAGAGTATGTTTTTTGTTTTTTAGTAAGATAGATGTAATCTCTGTTTTGTGTCTCATTTTGTAAAGAAAACTTTAACATGCTAGTTAAAATTAGAGCTTTCTTTTTGAAGTATCTTTGAGCAGACAAAACACACCAATTATGTTACGATGGATTATCCCCTTATTGATTGCTTCAGCAATCATTTTTGTTCTCGAATATTATGCTTTTCAGGCAGTAAAAACGGTTACTAAAAATCGGGTAATTAGATGGGTTTGGTTAGGCATAGGATTGTTGGTATACCTCAACTTGTTGTATGTTATTTTTGCCACACCTAGCAATTCTGGTCAGACAAAACAGTTTCAAATGGCAACAGGAATGATGATTACCATTTTAATTCCTAAAGTATTTATTTTAATAATCTTATTTGGTGAAGACATAGTTCGTTTGGTTCAAAAAATTATTTCATGGCTTGGCACTAATTCCACCCAATCCATTTCAGGAAGACGTAAATTTATTTCACAAATGGCACTGGGGTTGGCAGCAATTCCGTTTGCGTCATTTTTATATGGAATCATACAAGGGCGCTATAATTATAAAGTTTTAAAATATCAACTATCTTTTAAAGACTTACCAGATGCTTTTGATGGATTTACCATTACCCAAATTTCAGACATTCATTCAGGAAGTTTTACTAATAAGGAGAAGGTACAATATGGTGTAGATATGATTAATGATCAGCATTCAGACTTGTTATTATTTACAGGAGACATTGTAAATAATAAAGCAAGTGAAATGGATAATTGGATTGATATGTTTGGGACTCTAAATGCACCTTATGGTAAATATGCTGTTTTAGGAAATCATGATTATGCAGAATATATTCGAGGCATAAGCAAAGAAGAAAAAGAAGTTCAATTTGAAGAAATAAAAAAGATTCATCCAAAAATAGGTTTTGAGTTATTGTGCAATGAACATCGATATATTGAAAAAGATGGTCAAAAAATTGCATTAGTAGGTGTAGAAAATTGGGGGAAAAGTTTCAAACAAGCAGGAGATCTTTCTAAAGCATCTGAGGGAGTAAACAAAAATGATTTTAAAATTCTAATGTCTCATGATCCATCTCATTGGGAGGCAGAAGTTAAGCAAGATGATTTAAACTATCACTTAACATTAAGTGGCCATACACATGGCTTACAAATGGGAATTGAAATTCCGGGGTGGTTTAAATGGAGTCCTTCAAAATATGTATACAAGCAATGGGCAGGTTTGTATGAAGAGTATGGTAGATATATAAATGTAAACAGAGGTTTTGGCTATCATGCGTTCCCTGGAAGGGTTGGTATTTGGCCAGAAATTACTGTAATTGAGCTTAAAAAGACTTGATAATCAGGTCAATTCAACAGAAATGTTATATTTGTAGATAAGAAAACGCAGTTAATTGCGTTTCTACCCTAAGAAAAATGATTAAAAATGACAAAGTTTGGTGAATTAATTAGTGCTGAAGAACCTGTTTTAATAGATTTCTATTTTGATTGGGAAGATGCTGACAATAATTTAGATACTTTACGAGATGTTGCTGCTGCTCTAGGAGATAAAGCAAAGGTAATTAAGATAGACATCAAAAAGAACGAGCCACTAGCTGAAGCGCTTCGCGTAAAAGGAAATCCTACTTTCATGATTTATAAAGATGGTGAAATGAAATGGAGACAAACCGGAGAGCAAGATGCCAATACTTTAATTGGTTTGGTTCAGCAGTATCTCTAAACAATCGCTTTAAATAGATATCCTTTTTGGCTAAAGTGATCAAGTATTCTAGGTAGTGCAAAGTAGATTTTATCTTTGGCTTTTTCACTATCATGCATTACAATAATACTTCCATTGGTTGTGTTTTTAAGAACATTTTCTAGACACTTTTCAGGAGATATAGACCTGTCAAAATCGCCGCTTAGCACATCCCACATTATAATTTTATAGCCTTCTTGTTGCAATAATCTTGCTTGTGATGATTTTAATCTTCCGTAAGGGGGTCTAAATAACTTACTAACTATATATGCAGATGCTTGTTGAATATTTTCAATATAGCGAGTATTTTTAGTTAGTAAACCATTGAGATGATTAAAGGTATGATTGCCTACAGAATGGCCTTCTTCTTGTATTTTATGATAGATATTTTGATGTTTTTTTACATTTTTTCCAATACAAAAAAAAGTAGCTTTTGCCTGGTGTTTCTTTAATTCTTCTAACACAAAATTTGTTACTTCTAGCGTAGGACCATCGTCAAAAGTTAGATAAATTTCTTTTGGAACAAAAGAAAAACGCCAACGATAATTAGAAAAGAATTTCTGAATTATTGTGGGCGTTTTAATGGTGTAAAATTTCATAAAAACTATTCTTCTTCAGGCATTAGATGGCTAAATAATTTTACTGTTTCTATAAATTCGTCTTGCTTATCAGTCTTGTATTGCTCATCGGTATCAAATCTATCTATTTGAGTGGCAATAATATTTCTATACATTAACAGGTTATTGTCTATTTCTTCAAAAATTAAATCTGTGTTTTCAATAGGATGTTCTGCCAACCAAATGAGCTGTTCTTTAAAAATTCTAATTAAAGTTTCTGCTGCTGCTCTGGCTTTTTCTGTTTCTCCCAGTAGGTAATACATTTCTGGATACCCAACAGATAAGCTAAAATGACTAAAGTCTCTAATAGGCATTTTTTCTATAGAGAGATCTAGTATTTCTAAAGCCTTCACCGTATCGCCTTGCGCTGCAAAAGCATCAGACAAACGCATTAAATTATTACGCATAGAGATTGAGTTTCTTTTTGTCTGCTCATCTAAATAGATTTTTCCATCATTAATATTTCTCCAATCTAGTTTTTGGATGTTGGCATACATTTTTTCAGGATCAATACGTCCCATATCAAACGGACTTTTCTTTGTTACAGTTCCGTCTGGGTTTTCAACATTCATTGGGGTTCTTATCGGAACCAATTTATAAGCCATCCCATCTAGCTGTAAATAGTCCTTTAGCCAAATATATTCTTCATCTGCAAATGCACCTCCTGTAAAATAAATAGGTCTTTTCCAGTCAAAGTTTGCTAAAATATCGATCATTAGAATTCTATTTTTAGCAATACCTCTGCCAATTTCAATGTCTATATAATCTACAATTTTATCAGCATCTTTAGCTGCAACAATTCCATACTCCAAAACATTTTCTTTGTTTACAGGAATTCTAATTTTTCTGGTTGGCAATACTTTCTCTTTATTTCCATCACCATCAATATCATAAAAAGTAACTTTATTCTTGCTTTCTATCCATTGCATATATTCATTTATTGATAAGACAGAATCCTTTAATGTTGGAAACAACTCTTCAAAATAATAAGCAGCATCTAAACTTCCATATTTATAGTCGTCATGTTTTAATTGAGAAGGAATAGGTGGTGCATCATAGGTTGCGCGCTTCATTTGATCTATATACCAATCTGTAGCAAATAGACTGGTGTTTACCAGTTTAATATCTGTTCTAATACCTTCTACCTCTTGCATATACCAAAGTGGAAATGTATCATTATCTCCAATGGTAAACATAATAGCATTTGGGTCGCAAGACTCTAGATATGATTGTGCATTTAAATGAGTTGTATATCTGTTAGACCTATCATGATCATCCCAGTTTTCAAAACCCATGAGTGTTGGTACAGCTACTAATGAAACTGCTGAAACAACAATTGCAACCATTTTCTTATTGGCAAAATTCTTCAAATATTCATAAAGAGCCAATACGCCAAAGCCAACCCATATAGCAAAAATATAAAAAGAACCTACAATGGCATAATCTCGCTCTCTTGGTTCAAAAGGTTTTGGATTTGTGTAAAATATGATGGCAAAGCCTGTAAAGGCAAAAAACATAAAGAGTACAAAGAAGTTTTTCTTATCCCATTTAATTTGATACAATAAGCCAATCAACCCTAATAAGAACGGTAACATAAAATAGATATTTCTACCCTTATTTTCTAAGACATCTGAAGGTAAGTTTGTTTGAGGGCCAAGTCTTGCTTCATCTATGACAGAAATTCCGCTTAACCAATTTCCATTGTATTTGTCTAATTGTCCTTGTACATCATTTTGTCTGCCAGAGAAATTCCACATAAAATAACGACCATACATATATCCAAATTGGAAATTGAGCATAAATTTTATGTTTTCTGCAAATGTTGGCCTTCGGGTACTATTTGGTGGAATGCCGGCAATAGCTTTGTACATTTCTTCTGCAGCCGGATTTGTCATCCTAGGAATAAACCCCTTATGTTTATCTGACGTATTTGGCAATACATCTTTGTACTTGTTTACAATTTCATATTTGCCATTTCTTTTTTCATACTTTGGCTTGTCATCTCTTAAAGGCTTGTCTTTATTAACATCTCTGTTATAGGTGTTTGAATAGTAAGTGTCATAAAAAACATTGGCATCTCCATATTGTTCACGATTGTAGTAGGCTAGTAGTTCTCTGGCACTAGAAGGATTGTTTTCGTTAATGGTTGTATTAGTATTGGCTCTTATAGGGAGCATTAACCAAGATGAAAAACCAATCATAATAAATAAGACAGAAAGAAGGATTGTATTTGTAATTATTTTTTTCTTTTTTCGAGTGTAATTAAGTCCAAAATAGAATCCAGCTATTAATAAAACTCCAGCTATTATAGATCCAGTATTGTAAGGAAATCCAATTGAATTCACAAAAAACAACTCAGATGCACTGAAGAATTTTAATGTAAATGGAAATAAAAACTTAAAGACAAAAGCCAATATAAGTACTGAAATAACAGTTGCTATTGCCGTTGTTTTTAAATTGATAGTATGGTATGTTTTAAAAAAATACAATAGAAATATTGCAGGGATAACAAGTAATGACAAAATGTGAACACCAAAAGATAAGCCTACTACAAAACTAATAATTACAAGCCATTTATGACCTCTTGGGGTATGAATTTCACTTTCCCATTTTAAGCCAAGCCAGAATAAGATGGCCATTAAAAATGAAGACATTGCATATACTTCGCCTTCAACAGCACTAAACCAAAAACTATCAGAAAAGGTGTAGGTTAGAGACCCTACTAAAGCACTCCCTAAAATTGCAATAGAAGAACCTTCCGTTATTTTACTAGACTTAGCGGCTAGTTTTTTTGCCAGATTGGTAATGGTCCAAAACATAAAAAGAATGGTAAATGCACTGGCTAAAGCAGACATAAAATTTACCATTTTTGCTATTTCTGTAAGCTCACTTGTAAACATGGCAAAGAAAGCGCCTAACATTTGAAACAAAGGAGCTCCGGGAGGGTGCCCAACTTCTAATTTTACAGATGTAGAAATATACTCTCCGCAATCCCATGCACTCACTGTAGGTTCTAGGGTAAGAGAATATGTAATAAGTGCTATAGCAAAAGTACCCCATCCAAGGATGAGATTCCATTTTTTAAAGTTTTCTGATGTCATAGGTTGTAAAATGTATGGGCGAATTTACTAATTTATAAGACATAAAACGTTTAACAGAGCAGTATTAAGCGTTCTGAGATTATAAAACTTTGTTAAAAATAAAAAAGTAATAAAAACATTTGCAGGATAAAAACTTTGATTTAAATTTGCAGCCGCTATGAAATCTATTGGCCTATGGTGTAATTGGTAACACACCGGTTTTTGGTACCGACATTCAAGGTTCGAGTCCTTGTAGGCCAACGTTTAAAATCCCGTTCTTTTTAGAATGGGATTTTTTATTGACACAAAACAAGAAATAAAAAATTTTGTCTCTATAAGCCTCGATGCCAGTAGCTATATTTTAAAAGTAATTACAGGACGTAAAACACTTTTTGATACACTTTTTGCAATACTACTATTAAAAAGACTAGACAAGCCACTTCTTCCATGAGTGGTTAAAGCAATTAAATCTGCATCAATCTCTTGCGCAAAATTTGTAATTCCTTTTACAACTGAAACGTCATTGTGAATATGTATAGTCTTTCGATCTATCTCAAAATCTTTAATAAAATCTTTAATTTTTTCTTTGGTTACCGCAGAGCTCTCAAAACTACTAGCAGTGTTTATTTTTAATAAATGAATCTGACTATTAAATTGCTTTGCAAAAGTTAAAAAATCTTTGAAGGCATCTTTGTTTTCATTTTTATAATTAGAAGCAAAAACTATTTTTTTAAATTTAAATTTTTTAGCATCAGTTTTTACTACAATTACAGGAACTGTTGAAGTTCGTACAACTTTTTCTGTATTAGAGCCAATAATCATTTCTTCAAAATCAGAAACTCCTTTAGAACCCATAACAATTAAATCTGCATTAATTTTTTTAACATAGTCTCTAATTCCTTCATAAGGATGTTGAAATTTAATGGAATATTTAACAGTTTGATCATCATTAAAAAAAGTAGCTTTTAAGGCTAGAATTTTTTCTTTTACTTTTCTTAAGTACATCATACTTTCCGGAATGCTAAAATTACTTCCAGCTCCCATATCTACTATTCCAGAAGGAAGTTCTACTAAGTGTAATAAATATATTTTAGCATCAATTTTTTTACCAATTTGAGCGGCTATTTTTACAGCGTATTCAGATTTCTCGGAAAAATCTATAGGAACTAAAATTTTATACATAGTAAAATTGTTTTATTAGTTTCTAGGGGAGCTTTGTTAGGATAACATCAATCTTGTTAAATCTACGAAAAAAATTGAGAAAAAGCTATTTGGTTATTAAGTAACAAGTTAGTATATTTGCACCGAAAATAACCAAAAACGAAGAAGAAGGGGACGATAAGTCCCCTCTTTTTATATCTTGAGGTATGGATCAAAATTTAGTTAAAAAATTAGTAAACGAAGCGATATCAGATAACGAATCCTTGTTTTTAATTGAACTATCTTTTTTAGTAGGAAACAGAATTAAGGTTGTTGTTGATGGTGATCAAGGCATCTCTATTAAAGAGTGCATGCGTATTAGTAGGCATGTAGAACATAGCTTTGATAGAGAAGAAGAAGATTTTGGGTTAGAAGTAACATCACCAGATATTTCTCATCCTTTAACGGTGAGAAGACAATACCTTAAGAATATCAATAGAGTACTAAAGGTAAAAACAGAAGAAGAGGAATTAGAAGGAACCTTGATAAGTATTAATGAGAAAGAAATTTCTCTTAGATGGAAAACAAGAGAACCTAAACCAATAGGAAAAGGTAAAGTTACTGTAGAGAAAAATGCTTCAATAGCATTTAACAGTATAAAAGAAGCAAAAGTGAAGATTACATATTAAGAAGAACATGCAATGGAAAATATAGCATTAATAGATTCGTTTTCAGAATTCAAAGACATGAAAAGTATAGACAGAGTTACACTCATGTCTATTTTGGAAGAGGTTTTTAGAGCTGCGCTTAAGCGTAAGTTCGGCTCAGATGATAATTTTGATATTATTATCAATCCAGATAAAGGAGATTTAGAAATTTGGAGAAATAGAATTGTTGTAGCAGATGATGAAGTAGAAGATGACAATGAAGAAATTGAACTATCAGCAGCAAGAAAAATTGAACCAGATTTTGAAATTGGTGAAGATGTTTCAGAAGAAGTAAAGCTATATGATTTAGGAAGAAGAGCTATTTTGGCATTGCGTCAAAACTTAATTTCAAAAATTCAAGAACACGACAGTACTAATATTTTTAAGCATTTTAAGGAGTTAGAAGGAGATATTTACAGTGCAGAGGTGCATCACATCCGTCATAATGCTATTATTTTATTAGATGATGATGGAAATGAAATTGTACTGCCTAAAAGTGAACAAATACGATCAGATTTTTTCAGAAAAGGAGATTCTGTAAGAGGTGTTATTAAAACAGTTGAATTACGAGGTAATAAGCCTGCAATAATTTTATCAAGAACTTCACCAGATTTTCTAGTCAAATTATTTGAACAAGAAATTCCAGAAGTATTTGATGGATTAATTACTGTTGAAAGAGTGGCTAGAATTCCGGGAGAAAAAGCAAAAGTAGCGGTAGATTCTTATGATGATAGAATAGATCCAGTTGGGGCATGTGTAGGAATGAAAGGTTCTAGAATTCACGGAATTGTTCGCGAATTAGGAAATGAGAATATAGATGTTATCAATTATACAAAAAACGAACAACTATTTATTTCTAGAGCTTTAAGCCCTGCGAAAGTTGTTTCTATGGAAATTGAAGAATACGAAGAAGAAAGAAATGGAAAGAAAGGACGTGTAAACGTTTTCTTGAAACCAGAAGAAGTGTCAAAAGCAATTGGTAAAGGAGGCGTAAATATTCGTTTGGCAAGTGAATTGACTAAGTATGATATAGACGTTCAAAGAGAAGGTTTAGAGGAAGAAGATGTTGAGTTAACAGAATTTAGAGATGAGATTGAGCCTTGGGTAATTCAAGAATTCAAAAACATTGGTTTAGATACTGCAAAAAGTGTATTAGATGCTTCTGTTGAAGAACTGTTGAAAAGAACAGATTTAGAAGAAGAAACAATATTAGATGTTCAAAGAATCTTAAAAGAAGAATTCGAAGAATAACTATCAATAAAAAATAATACTTTTACAAATAAAAGGTTAACAAGAGTATATGTCGGAAAGTAGAACAGTGAGACTAAATAAGGTGCTAAGAGAATTAAATATATCTCTTGATAGGGCTGTAGAGTTTCTTGCAAAAAACGGTCATCAGATCGATGCAAGACCAACTACAAAAATATCAAGTCAGATATATCAAGTACTGCAAGATGGTTTCGAAACAGATGCTAACAAAAAAGCTGCATCAAAAGAAGTTGGAGAAGAAAAGAGAAAAGAGAAAGAAGCAATTAGGCTTGAGCTTGAAGAAAAAATTGAAAGAAAGAGAGTAGAGGATGAAAAGAAGGAAGAAGTTTTAAAAGCTAAAGCTGAAAAATTACAAATAAAAACAGTTGGTAAAATAGATATAGCGCCTAAAAAAGCCGCAGTAAAACCAGCGCCAGTTCCTGTTGATGCCCCAAAGGCTGAAGTGCAAGAAGTAAAACCAGCTGCCAAAGTTGAAGTAGAAAAGCAACAAGAAGCACCAAAACCCGAAAAGAAAGAATCTGAAGTTACTTCTAAAAAAGTTGAGGAAGAAAAACCTGAAGTAGCACAAGAGCAAAAAGAAGCTCCTGTGAAAGTTGAGGAAGAAAAACCAGCGGCTAAGGCCAATGAGGAAAATTCTACAGAAACAACAGAAGCGTCAGAAACATCTGACACAACAGAAGTGTCAGAAACAATTAAGACACAATATAAAAAGTTAAATGGGCCAAAGTTAACAGGTAAAATAATTGATCTCAAGCAGTTTGAGAAAGTAAAGAAAAAACCTGAAGACAAGCCAAAAACACCCAATAAAAACGACGCTTCTAAGAGAAAGAGGAAAAGAATTAGCAAGCCAGGAGCGCCCGGGCAAAACAATCAAAATAGAACTTCAGGAGTAGGAAGGCCAGGAGGAGTAGGAAGACCAGGAGGAGTAGGAAGACCAGGAGGAGTTGGAAGACCAAGTCCAGCAAGAGGAGGTGCAGCACAAAGAAGACCTGTGGCTGTTAAAAGAGAGCTTACAGAAGCAGAAGTTCAAAAACAAGTTAGAGAAACACTAGAAAAACTCCAAGGAAAATCTTCCAAAGGAAAAGGAGCGAAATATAGAAGAAATAAAAGAGATGCACACAGAGAATTGTCTGATGCAGAATCTGAAGCACAAGTACTAGGGTCTAAAATTTTGAAGGTTACAGAATTTGTAACAGCAAGTGAGGTAGCTACCATGATGGAAGTGCCCGTAACTGAAATTATTTCAGCTTGTATGATGTTAGGAATGATGGTAACAATGAATCAACGTTTAGATGCTGAAACATTAAAAATTGTAGCAGAAGAATTTGATCATACCGTAGAGTTTGTTGGAGCAGAAGTAGAAGAATCTATAGAAGAAGTTATAGACAAACCAGAAGATCTAGTAAACCGTGCGCCTATTATTACAGTGATGGGTCATGTAGATCATGGAAAAACGTCTTTATTAGATTATATTAGAAAAGCAAATGTAATTGACGGAGAATCTGGAGGAATTACACAGCATATTGGAGCCTATTCAGTAAATGTAGGAGATCAAAAAATAGCATTTTTAGATACGCCAGGTCACGAAGCTTTTACAGCGATGCGTGCTCGTGGTGCTCAAGTAACCGATTTAGTAATTATTGTAGCGGCTGCAGATGATGATGTAATGCCTCAAACAAAAGAAGCAATATCACATGCGCAAGCAGCAGGTGTGCCAATTATATTTGCAATTAATAAAATTGACAAGCCAAATGCCAACCCAGACAATGTAAAAACACAATTATCTTCAATGAATTTATTAATTGAAGAATGGGGAGGAAGCATACAATCTCAAGATATTTCTGCTAAAACAGGAGAAGGAATTCCAGAATTATTGGAAAAAGTATTGTTAGAAGCAGAGATTTTAGAATTAAAATCAAATCCAAATAAAAATGCTGTTGGAGCAGTAGTTGAAGCACAATTAGATAAGGGAAGAGGTTATGTAACTACGATATTAGTTCAGGCCGGTACCCTAAAAATTGGAGACTACATGTTGGCAGGAAAAAATAGTGGTAAAGTAAAAGCCATGTTTGATGATAAAGGAAATAATTTAGAAGAGGCAGGCCCTTCTTCACCAGTTTCTATTTTAGGATTAGATGGTGCCCCTCAAGCAGGAGATAAGTTTAATGTATTTGATGATGAAAGAGAGGCAAAACAAATTGCATCAAAAAGATCACAATTACAAAGAGAACAGTCTGTCAGAACACAGAAAACTTTAACACTAGCAGAAATAGGAAGACGAATTGCTTTAGGAGATTTCAAAGAATTAAACATTATCTTAAAAGGAGATGTAGATGGTTCTGTAGAAGCTCTAACAGATTCTTTCCAGAAACTATCTACCGAAGAAATACAAGTAAATATCTTGCATAAAGGTGTGGGTGCAATTACAGAATCAGATGTATTATTAGCTACGGCATCAGACGCAATTATAGTTGGGTTTAATGTTCGTCCTCAATCAAACGCTAGAGTGATTGCAGATAGAGAAGAAGTAGATATTAGAACCTATTCTATTATTTATGACGCAATTAACGACCTTAAAGACGCCATGGAAGGAATGTTATCTCCAGAAATGAAAGAAGAGGTAACAGGTACTGTAGAAATTAGAGAAGTGTATAAAATTTCTAAAGTTGGTAATATTGCAGGTTGTATGGTGATGAATGGTAAAATCTTTAGAAATTCTAAAATTAGAATTATTCGAGATGGAATTGTTGTGCATGACGGAGAATTAACGTCACTAAAGCGATTTAAAGATGATGTAAGAGAAGTAGCCAAAGGCTATGACTGTGGTCTTCAAATTAAAAACTATAACGACATTGCAGAAGGAGATAGCGTTGAGGCGTATCAAGAAATTGCAGTGAAGAAAAAATTGAAATAATTTATAGCTT
>Ga0209711_10001946_pt1 | contig 19324 bp, 21 predicted proteins | sample ArcticOcean_MG_C_7_FD_187441 | JGI IMG/M metagenome (GOLD analysis project Ga0209711, IMG submission 187441) | Marine microbial communities from western Arctic Ocean - ArcticOcean_MG_CB11_88 (SPAdes) (version 2) | ecosystem: Environmental > Aquatic > Marine > Oceanic | place: Arctic Ocean... | reverse complement strand
TCTAAGGGCCTTTCGGACCCCGCTTATATTTCCCTCAATAAAGCGCAGGGTCGCCTGGTACTGGGCGGCAGCTTTACCATATCTGGCCTGCTCAACACTCATCTCAACCGTGTTGCCGTCGAGTGCGGTGTTGAAAGGAATCGTATACACCAAGCCGCCCTGGCCTGATGACCCTGATGACTGGATATGACCAGCATGCGTGGTACTAAGCGATCGACCAGCCTGGGCGTCGTTAAGCACCTGCTTGAAATCAACATCCTGCGCCTTAAAATGTGGCGTATCGGCGTTGGCAATATTGCGTGAAATCACTTCCAATCGCTGACCGCGCAGATCAAGTGCGCGCTCGTGAATGCCAAAAGCCGAATCAAACAGTTTCATATCAAGCCTATTCAAGTATCTGTGCGTTGTGCCGATTGTTAGGTCGACGGTGCTGCTGATTGTCAAAAAACAGTAGCGACTAATGGATTTAATGCAAAAGAGATGCCAAGTCAGCAGACGATGCTGGAATTTTATTATTAATACTATATATATCAGTTACTTGAAGAGTTTTATGATCTGAAGGAGAAATGTTCTTGCCGCTTTTTTGGCAGGTTGTTGCCGCTGGCAATTGCCGCTCTGTCGGTATTGCGTCACCTTCGTTAGTGGCCCATACTCGCGACATGGTCAAACCACTACTGATACTTTTATGGCTGTTATTTAGCGCATTAACGCAGGCTCAAAGCCCAGGTCAAACTGGGGTAACGCTGTCGGCTAACAAACAGTCATTTATCACTCAGGCCAAGGCTTGGGTCGCCCAGCAGGAACAGACCAAGCCAGACCAGATTGAAATTGCCGCAATGGATAGGCGGCTCAGGATTCCAGACTGCCAAGAGGCATTTCTAGTCAGCTTTCCCTACAGGTCAAGCAAGCAAACTATTCGCGTGCAGTGTATAGAGAGTGGCTGGCAGGCTTTTGTTGGCGTTAAGATTCACGCCGACGTCAGGGGCTATAGCTTTATTAGGGATTTGCCCGCCGGCCATATAGTAAGGCCAGAGGATGTTCAAGAGACCTCAGTCGGCAGACCCGTTAGTGGTCTGATAGAAAGCCTTGAACACCTCGGTAGGGACAGTTTGGCCTCGCCGGTTAGCCGCGGCGAACTAGTCTCCAAGCGTCATCTGGTTGAGAATACGACCGTGTTTAAGTTGCGCCGAGATATCCTAGCCGGAGAAACTATTAGCCGTGCCGATGTTGTCCCAGTGGCTATGGCCATGAACAGGACGAGTGACAACCAGCGCTTTTCAGGCCGACTACTGGAGAGCGCCATAGCCGCTCACGATTTGAGAGCTGGGCAGCTGCTGTCACGCCAGCACTTGCGCATAAAACGGCGGGTGATTATGAGTAAGACTACCCTTACGCGAGGTCAAAAACTCAACGGCAGCAATACAGCAATGCAGGATTATTATGGCGAACTACCCGATGATGCGCTGGTGTCGTCAATAGGCATTGAGCGGATGGAAGTTATTCGTACGATTAGGGCTGGTCAGTTATTGCGCGCGTCGGACTTAAAAAGTGCAGCCATGATCAATAAAGGCGACACAGTGAAACTACAGATCGACGTGGGCATGCTGACGATATCGGTGTCGATGGTTGCTCTGGAAAATGGTATGCTTGATCAACAAGTAACATTGTTAAACCCTGAATCGAACGAGAGGGTACGTGCCATAGTCTCGGGACCTGGTCAGGCAAAAGGACTTTGATACGGTGTAGTGCGTCAAAGACCGATTTAAATTAATTGTAAAGTTTAGCTATAGAATATTTAGTTAGTGCCGATATAATAAGATAGAAAGGCAATTTTTAGGCAATAGCCTGAAGGAATATGACTATGACAGATTCAATTTCACAACTTGGCAAGGCCTCGGTACAAGTAAACTCCGGCGCTGACAAGATCAAAAGTCGGTCCGCTGATACAGCCGCCCCACAGGCTCCTGATAAGGCTATCGCCCGTCCAGGCACCGATGAAATCGTCCTTAGCGCAGTGGTCGAGACTGCTTTGGCGAATGCGGAATTTGACGCAACCAAGGTGGCGCGCATCAAAGAGGCTATTGAGCAGGGCAACTATCCGCTTGATAGCAAACGTATTGCTGAGAATTTTATGGCGATAGAGAGCATGATTGGCGGCAAGTAAACTCCCCGCCTAATTAGAGACTTTATGGAAGAACCTAGCGAAACAGAGCATCTAGCCCAAACGCTATATAAGGCAAATGCCCTTAAGGCGGTTTTGGAGTCTGAGTTTGACGCTCTAAAGCAGCAAGATTTGGAAGCCTTTGAAATCCTTCAGACTCAAAAACTCGAAATCCTAACCTTCTTGGCCAGCGAAGACCTACTCGAGCGAGTTAAAGCCTATGCCGAGGACGTGTCAACGGCAACTAATAATCTGGTTCTCTGGGATGAGGTCATGGCCTTGATATCCGATTGCCGAGATATGCACCGCCGCAATGAGGTCTTGATAAATCGTAAGCTAGAGACTATCCGAGGCACACTGCAGACCATACAGTCACCAGACCCGCTCAGCAGCGTTGAGGTCTACGACCGTCTAGGTAAGATCCGCCACAACCGCAGCCGCCAGCCCATGGGCGACGCATAGGCGTTGCCGTTATTTTTTCTCCGGCTCCATGCCTTTTAGCCAATACGCCCAGGATAAAATCACCGCCACCGCAACATAGAGGTTTTCCGGAATCTCGGCATTGAGGTCTAAGGTGCTGAGCAACGCGACCAACTGAGGGTCCTCTGTAATATGGATGCCCTGCTTTTTAGCCTCAGCAATAATCGCTTCGGCCATCACATCTTCCCCCTTCGCGGTCAGCACTGGCACGGGGTTCTTGCCATACTCTAGGGCGATGGCTTTCCTGACAGGCTTATAACTCATGTGGACACATCCACTACCTGGCCTGGCCCCGATAATCCTGCGTCCAGCATTGGCCTTGAGGCGTTTAGAATTGTCAGCTTAGTCAGTACTAAGCCAAAGCTCTCTAGCTCATACTCTAGCTCGCTGCTCGCTGCACGCGCCAAGGCAGCAATGCTCGCGCGCTCGGCCCACAGTATCATCTCGAGGCGTGATGAAGACTTCATATTACTCCCCGACTTCAATGTGGTCTTCAACCAGAGTTCACCCAAGGAATCTGAGCGAGTATGTATATTGATTACCCAATCGGCCTCGCCCTCCTCTGCATTGTAAGCACCGCGCTCGAACTGAATCTCGACAGGGTTTGAATCGGCAAAGGGCAGCACAAAGCTATAGGAAACCTCTCTACTCTGCTGGGCCTGAAGCGTTTCCAGCTGCCTGCCCTCAATTTCATCTACCGCCCGATTAATATCGCCTGCCAGCGTAGATTGAATCGGCACGCTACGCAACAGGAGCCGTAATAGCTGTTTCATGTCGGGTCGCGTAGAGATCCCTGCAGCCAAAAAGTATTCACCAAACAAGCCGGAATTAATCAGCGCATTTTTTACCGCATCGGGACTAACACGGCCCATGTTATTAATAAACAGGCTCTGCCCTCGATCGGCGGTTGCCATCAGTGAAAATAACGACTCACGCCCACCAGGCACCAGTAGCTGAGTAATAGCAGATCCCTGATCGGGACGATAAAGAAGACTAAGTATCCGTGACGACAAGGTACCTGGCGAGCTCATGGGTGATACTGTTATTGCTGGCGAAGCGGTGGCAGAAATGGCTTTTAAGGAGCGCCCATATACGGAGGACTCTACACGAAAATTAATGTTGTCTCCGGCCTTGAATCGCTTACCACCCGCCCAGTCGAACTCACGGTTATTTAAAATTAACTTTAATATACCGCTGCGGTCTTCAAGAATGCCGCGCACAACCTGGTTGTCCCTTAATCCAAACTCTTTGGCCATTTGTTCAGAAATTTTAACCGAAACAACCCCCTCCAAAAAAATTGGAGTTGGTCGCAGGGTGAAATTCATTTGCTCTGGGCCTAGCACATAGCTAACTCTGTATTACGGAAAATGCACCCAATCTCGTCGCTGCTGGCGACTGTTCTTAGCCTTCGCCATACCGTTACTGGGTTGGGTAAAAATGACTCTGTGTATATCTTTGGTGTCGGGCAATTTAATCTTTTTGTCTGCATACATCCAGTTTGGATTACGTCGCTTGAAGGCATGGGGGTTAGCCAGCACAATGGCTTGGCGTATTATGCTTTTACGAAGCGGCATACTGGGCAGTACCTTAGCAATAATACCGTCGAGAGTCTCACCGCGACGAATCATATAATAGCCGTCTTGACTCTTTTCAGACTTAGCGGCCAGGGCCGGGCGCAACAGATCTATATCTTTTATTAGCTGAGCCAACGCTTTTTTTGTACTCGCCGTTTGTGCCTGAGCGGTCCCGGCTGCAACGACGGAGACCAACGCGGAGAGGATAATACTGATCAGCGCCAGCAAAAACACCTTGCGCATGAATGTCATAATATTGGTGATTAGTGGTTTGATTGTTACCATCATAAATCTCCTTTGGTCTTTGCAACCCTTACAAACCCAAGAAATGTAGTCTAATTAAATTAAAAGTGTAGAGCCACCGCGTTTTTTATTTGCGCCGCAGCTGGCCACTGTAGGCCGGCTATATGCTTTATCGTCGCACTATGCCTATGCACTGACTCCACCTCTGCTAGGGCTAAGCCGGCAAGGCCAGACAGACTTAGCACCTCATCTAAAATATTAGCATCCGCACTGATCAAAAACTGATCCCCAACTGCAAGCCCGGCAATCAAACCGGCATTGATAGTTGCCCTACCGTTGTCACCGGCCAGAGCTGTCAGCTGATAAGCCTCGGGCTGACAGTCCATGGCCTCATTGAGTTCAACGATAAATTGATCCGTCACCGCCACTACACTTTGCTGGAACTGCAGCGGCACTGTGTCTTTGGAATAGCCACGACTGACCCTAGGGTAGTTCAGGGGCATTGTTTTTCGCCATAGCGGTGTGCCCGCCATACGATCAATCAGCACTAGCTCATACTCTAAGGCTTTGCTCGGCCATGGCTTTTTCGTCGCCCATGGCAGCGGCTTAACTTTGGTCTTTTTTATCCCCCCGAAGCTGATCTCTGCAGGCATGGGACTTTGCTCACGCAGACGAATGTCCAACCTATAGGGTACATGATCTGAGGTACTGCCCGAAACATACCGCTGATAGGAGTTATCGTAGGCTTTCTCTGAGCGAGTCGACCACTGTTTGGAGGCGGACAGGCGCTGGTGTAATACCTGTTCGGAAAACTGGGCCAACTCACTCATATAATGGTCACCTACAGCTTCATTGGGCAAACTGTCAATAATTCTAACCCGCGCCTCACGGCGGCTGTCGGGTCTCGATCCCGGGCAGCTAGGATCCGTCAGAATGCTGCCATCCACCTTAGCCACGGTCATGCCCGCTTCTTTTAGGTAGGACAGTACACGCACGCCACGCACCTTGGTATCAGTCGATAGGATAGACGACTCGTGGAGGACACCCTGTCCGTCGAGGTAGGCGGATGTCCCGAGCTTAACCTCTGACTCTAGGGCCAAATCCACCAGGGCACGCTTAACGGCTTCCAACTTCTCGGAAGCAGTCTGATCAAATCCACTAATGGCGCCCTGCGCGAACGACGCGCAGAACAAAACAGGGATTATCAGGCTGAGGCCTCGGGCTAGGCTGCTCGATACTGCAACGGGGTGCTTAAGAATTAAATTGGGATGCAAAGACATAATGACTTAGCTGCCCATGCTACTGTTGAGCTGCTGCAGGTATAGCACACGCAGGTCGTCAACAATACCGCGTTTCAAAGAGAGTGTTGTTTCATAGGTATCGTCACCCACTGGCGTGATACTCACCAACTGCGCTCCGTAGATCACGCCCTGAACTCGCGCTCGGAATGAGTCACTTTCAACAACCATCTCGGCAACTGTTGTATTCGCATCCAAATACTGACCATAGACCTGCTCCATCAACGAACGGTAGGCATCCAGTTTCGAAGCCCTAATGGAAAGTAGCCGTTGCTGTGCGGGGTTGTCATGGTGCTGAATGCTGATAACCGCGTAGCCAGTAGCCAAAATACTCTCGCGCTGGTCAACCATAGTTTCCATTATCGACTGATTATACTTGGCCGTATTGCCAGCACAGGCACCGAGCAAGACCGATAAACTTATGATAGCGACTGCCTTTCGAAGGCTATGAGTGCCGGATGAAGCCTGGTTTGCACGGTGCTGTTTCATTGCAGATCCTATTGTTTGGATTAAGTCGTTGAATTAACCTACGCAGTCAATCCATTCTCTTAGTTTTATGATCGACACGAAGGCCCAATTCTTTAGGGCTGGAACAGACCCAAAAACGACCCTGCAGGACACCAACGGCTCTACGCACCTTATCTGGCACAGTTATTGCTTAATATCTATTAGAAGCAGAAAAGCGGCGTAAAGCTGACGCTCTGCCATTAGATGTTAATTATTAACTGATTGTTTTTAATGGGGTTTTAAATAAATGGCTATTGCATCACTGTCGAACCTACGACAGGACCTTTCGAAAATCGAATTTTCCGGACTGGGCTTACCCTTTCTGGTTTTACTGATTATCTCGATGTTGATTCTGCCGCTGCCCGCATTTTTGCTGGATTTTTTGTTCACCTTTAATATCGTGGTCGGTCTTGTGATCATTATGATCGCCATCAATAGCACTAAACCCCTAGACTTTTCGTCGTTTCCCTCAATATTACTACTGGCAACCATGCTCAGACTTGGCCTAAATGTGGCCTCCACCAGACTGGTGCTAGTTAAAGGTCATGAGGGACCCGACGCCGCAGGTAAGGTAATCGAGGCCTTCGGCGAATTTGTGATTGCCGGCAACTACTTAGTCGGCTTTATTATCTTTGCCATTCTAATGATCATTAACTTTATCGTTGTGACAAAAGGCGCAGGCCGTGTATCAGAGGTGATCGCTCGGTTCACTCTCGATGCAATGCCCGGCAAGCAGATGGCCATTGATGCCGATTTGAATGCTGGTGTTATTGATCAGGAGACCGCCAAGAAGCGTCGAGAAGAAATCTCCCAAGAATCAGACTTTTTTGGCTCTATGGATGGTGCCTCAAAATTTGTTCGCGGTGACGCCATTGCTGGCCTGTTAATCCTCTTAATTAATATCATTGGCGGCCTAATTGTGGGCATTGGCCAACATGATCTTAGCTTCTCTGAAGCGGGGCGTATATATGTACTGCTAACCATTGGCGACGGTCTCGTTGCTCAGATACCCTCATTACTTCTGTCATTAGCCACTGCCATCATTGTGACGCGAGTAACAACGTCAGAATCTATGACCGAGCAGGCTACCTCACAGCTAGGTAATCCCAAGGCTCTGATAGTCGCCGGCGGCATTATTTCGGCTCTGGGGCTAGTTCCTGGTATGCCACATTTTATATTTTTGGCATTAGGATTAGGCTCTGCGGGCCTTGGATATGCCGTCTCTTTGGAAGCTGATAAGCAGACATTAGAGGATGACGACGCGGCCAGTAAAGCGGCGGCGGGAAGCAAAGCCAACCAAGAGGAGCTGGACTGGGACGATGTCGACCAGGTAGATCTGGTCGGGTTAGATATTGGCTATGGCCTTATCCCCTTGGTTAACCCGGATACAGGCGGGCAACTGCTTCCTCGCGTCAAAGGCGTACGCAAAAAACTTTCCGCCGAACTAGGCTTTCTTGTCCAGCCCATTCGTATTCGGGACAACTTAGACCTAGCACCAGATGTATACCATATTGTCATGAATGGCGTGGTACGAGGCAAAGGTGAAATTAAAGTCGGCCGTGAAATGGCCATTAATCCAGGACATGTACACGGTAAAATTGAAGGCATTCCAACCGTTGAGCCCGCATTTGGCTTAGAGGCAACTTGGATCGAGGCTTCACAGCGCGACTATGCTCGCACCTTGGGATACACCGTCGTCGACGCTGCCACCGCCATAGCGACTCACCTAAATACGTTACTGCGTAATAACGCATCCGAGCTGTTAAGTCATGATGAGACCCAACAGCTACTCGACAAAGTCGCCGGGCGCTCACCAAAATTAGTTGAGGACCTGGTACCTGGCAAATTGCCCCTGGCAACTATTACCAAAGTACTGCAGAACATTCTTGACGAGTCAGTGTCAGTGCGAGATATGCGCACCATCATTGAAGTGCTATCAACTGAGAGCGCGAACACTCAAAACGCCGATGACTTGACCGCCGCCGTGCGCCCGCGATTAGGCCGCATGATTGTGCAAAGCCTGATTGATGTCAATGACAGCCTACCCGTCATTACCCTGAATCCCTCCCTAGAGCAGCTATTACATAATGTGTTACAGCAAAGTGCCAGCAGCCAGGGTCTGGTCATAGAACCAAAATTAGCTGAGGGCCTGTTTAAGGCACTTGCTGAAAATACGGCAATGGTCGAAAACCAAGGTCATCCCGCCGTACTGGTAGTATCGCCTGGCATTCGTCCCTGGCTGGCAAAAATTATTCGACATCGGTTGAGCGATCTGACTGTGCTCTCATACAGCGAAATCCCTGATGATCAGGCAGTCAAGGTTGTGGCTACCGTCGATGTCGAAGAAACCGATTAATACGAGGTAATAAGAAAATGGAACTACAACGAGTACTGGCACCTAATAGCCGAAGCGCAATGGAAAAGGTTATTCAGCTTTACGGCAAAGACGCGCTGGTGGTGTCGAACAAAAAAGCCAATAATCAAACCGAGATTATTGTTGCTATCGATCTTGCGACTAATACCCAAAAAACTTTGGATAGTATGCAGGTGCCCCCACAGGAAGCGCCGCGGCTTGCGCTTGGTGAAATGCCAAATTTTGAACAGGTAATGGAATCCAAAATATTCAAAACTCCTTCAACTGTGGCCTATGATCCGCTGCAGGACCTCTCCGTGGATATTGACCCAGCTGCGATAGCAGAATTTAATCAAGAGACAGAAACTCAGTTTATTGATGAGACTAACGGCAGTATTGCAGAGCTAGACAGCCCAGCATCATTGGAGCGGGAGCACTTGAAGGCTCGTGAAATTGTTGATCTGGTCAAGCAGGAACTGGCCGTAATGCGCCGGGAATTTAAGCTTTCACAGCAACTGGACGCTTGGAGCGGTACTCAGGCTGTTACGGATGAAATGCGGCCTTTGATCGAAGCATTCAATGAAACTGGAATGCCGGTTGGCTTGCGTGCGCTGGTGACGGAAGTGGTCAACAAAAATACTGATATGACAGCGGCGCTTGAGGGTATTGCTGCCATTCTTGGAGACGGCATAAAGCATGTCAATCTGGTTGAAGATATGCAGGGAGTCCACCTGATTGCCGGAAGTTCAGGCGCAGGTAAGACGCTAATGACTGGCAGGCTTGCCAAGCAGGCCGGACTTGTTCATGGCGATCAGGCAGTAGCTATCATTAGCTTTAATGATAGTCGCTATGGCGCATGGAACCAAACGCAGCTAATCGGCGCGCAGGCAGGTGTAGAGACTTTTCGCGCCAATTCACCGGAAATGCTCGAGGTTTTGTTGCAAGAACTGTCGTCACGGCGACTGGTCATTATTGACACCCCGGGAGGCGATATCGACAATCAATTACAGCTATTGACAAAATTACTGCCGGAAGCCCAAAAACATCTAGTGCTGGCGTCGGACGCCTCCGAGGCATCAGTAAAGCGACATTTGCAATCCAAAACTATTACCTGGAATTCGGTGATGCTATCAAGACTTGAGGTTGGAATTCATCCCTGGGCGATTATTAACGCACTACTTAATGAGAATATCCCTATCTCGGTGGCTTCAGCGGAACCATCTATCATTGATTCAGCTGCTCCACTGACGGGTCTAGCCCTTGCAAAGCATGCACTGGCTAACTTACCCATTAGTTTTGTTTGACTAGGTTGAGGGGATAAACGAAAATGAAACGATTGGTTAACAAAGTGCCTACAATAAGCAATGCAAGGATGTTCGAGCGAGCGTCACTTAAGCTAGCAGCTCTCCACGGCAGCCTCATGATTACTTTTTCTGCGGATTTAATGCCAAAAGCTAATTCGCTTGACGCATTTTCAGCGTGCAGTAACGAACCCAGCAGGGTATTTAAAAATGTTTGATCAGCAACCTACTCAGATTATTGGTATCGCTAGCGGTAAGGGCGGTGTGGGCAAGACAACCGTATCGGTTAATCTTGCCGTTATGCTGGCCTCACTGGGTAAAAAAGTGATGCTTTTTGATGCCGACTTAGGTCTAGCCAATGCACAGCTGGCCTTGGGGTGTCGCACCCCCTACAATTTTAGTCATGTTCTCTCTGGAGAGAAAACGCTAAATGAGATTATAGTGGAGGGTCCGATGGGCGTTAAGCTGGTGCCTGGCGCCAGCGGCATACAGCACATGGCATCGTTAAATGAAATGCAAACGGCTGGCATCATACAAGCGTTCTCTGATGTTGATGAGGATCTGGATTACTTTATCGTCGATCTTGCTGCGGGTCTGTCTGATACCGTAATGACGTTCTTATGTGCCTGTCAGCATCGTTTTATTGTGCTCAAAAATGAACCATCCTCTATTGCAGATGCCTATGGCACGATTAAAGTGATGATTCAGGAACATCAACTGGACCGCATTGGCTTAATACCCAATGGCGTCTTCTCTCAGGATGAAGGTGAGCGTCTCTTTGGCAGCATTAATTCAGTGATTCAGAATTTTTTAGGTAGTCGTGTCGAATATTTGCACTCAATCACTCAGGATGAAATGGTACTTAGATCCATAAAATCATCTCAGCCACTGGTCACATTTGCTCCTTCAAGTATTGCAAGTCGCGACTTTAAAGCGCTTGCTAAGGTGGTAATGGCCCTAGAATCGGATATCCCGATGGATGGGGGCCTGCAATTCTTTGTCGAACGTATCGCCACTCAACAGATAAAAAACGGTTAGAATGTAATATGGCCGATATCAAGCTCTATGAAGATATTCAAAACGCCGATCAGTCCAGTAAGGAGCTGCTGGTTCACGTTGGCTTGGTAAAGCGGGTGGCCCTGCATCTCAAAGGTAGACTACCTAACTTTATGGAGCTGGATGAACTTATTCAAGTCGGCATGATTGGACTGATTGAGGCCAAGAGTTCATTTGATGCAAGCAAGGGTGTTGAATTCGAGATATTTGCCAAGAATCGTATTCGTGGAGCTATTCTCGATCAGGTGCGTAAGCTTTCCTATCTGCCTCGTTCTGCCATCGTTAGTATTCGCGAGCACAACGAAGCTACGGCATCACTTACAGGTCAACTGGGTCGTGAGGCCTCTCAGGCTGAACTCGCCGATTTTATGGGTAAAGACATGGAGAGCTTCCAAAAGGAACGCACTCACGCGCATCGCTTTCAAACGGTCTCTTTGGAGACACAGCTGCCAGACACTTTAGACATGCCTGCGGGTGAAAGTGGTAACCCAGAAAACCAGGTCGCAGAAGAACAATTCATGGAGACCCTAACGGCCTCGATAGAAGCCTTGCCCGAGCGAGAGCGCACCGTAGTTTCCCTGTACTATGTCGAGGAAATGAACCTAAAAGAGATCGGTGCCGTACTGGATGTTAGTGAGTCACGAATCAGTCAGATACTTTCCAGTAGCGTTAAAAAATTGCGTAGCTATATAGATACTGAGGAGGTTTAAGTCATGGTCCTTTCGGTCTTTAAAAATAAACGTTCCAAGGAGGCCAAGCAGGAAGCCAAAAAAATCTATGTCAAAGCGGCGATGCTATCTGACGCAACCCGTGACGAGCGTATGTTCAAGTTGCGCGCGGGCATCAGGAGCCGGGGACATATAGACAAGGCTTTTATAGAGGGTGCAAAAAAAACAGAGACTCATCAGGAGCTATGCCTCCATGCTATCGCTAAAGGTACTGACACGCCAACTCCACCCACCGCGAGTATTTTCCAAACAGCGAAAACACTTAATGGCCAGATATATACCTATATCCCACCAGAGTTTTCTCAAGAATTATTCGCCTTGGGAAACCTTTATCAAACCATGCAGATCGATGCCGCTAAGGCTATTGTCCTAGCGCAGGAAGTGGCCGCTCGAATCAGTCTTGACCTAGGTCTCGATGAGCCACTTGTTGCTCTGCAGTTTTTACGTGACGAAGTCATGGCTGAAGTTGATATCTCTGAGCACACTGAATTTTCTGCTGTCGAGATTGATGAGAATGAGGATGAGGATGAGGATGAGGATGAGGATGAAAATTAAGTCCTCTCTAACTGACATATAGGCTAATCTCTTATGATTACAGTCCTACTTTTAGCAGTATTTTTCGGCACTGCCGCCGCTATCGTTCTTATTATTTATTTGATTGATCGCGTCAATATATTGGAAAAGATGACTCTGGGTAATCGGCCCAGCGCTCCTGAGGATACTGTAAAAACAGATCCTAATGCTGATACCGTTTTTCTAGGGCTGTCAGGGAAAATACTGTGGGATGCCATGTCCGGAAAGACCCCCGAAGGATTTAACGATAATGACCTTGTAGCATTGAAGAGCCGCTACGAGCACGTGCTTACAAAACATATTGAATTAGTCTTTAAGGAGGGAGTTACAGACCGGCAACAAGGGAAAGCCTCAGCAAAACCCAAGCTACCCGCATCGATAAAGACCCTTCGCGGAACCATTGATTCCTGGATACCTCCGCAACATGCGTCTGCGATTTATAAGGCTGGCTTCGAGTCTGTAAATGCATCCGATATAGATAGAACTAGAATCGCCAGTTATTTAGACGATTCCACTGAGCTTTTATTTTCGAGAACTGACATTGCTCTTAGGCAAGCTTTTTCTGAAAAGCTACTCCCTCAGGAGCAGGAGGGTGTGGACGCTTCATTGGAAGAACTTCCCGATCTCTCTGAAACCGTTGCAGGTGGCGATAATGATGATATCGTCTAATACTTTCTCGAATTACTGAGTCCTAACCGCAGGGTAAACGACAAGCCCCAGATCTTCCGGGCTATCTTCCTCGACAACAGTTCCCTCTGCGCTAACCTGCGACCGCAAAGCATCAAGATATTTCGCCCGCTCTAAGGTAATCAACGCCTCGACGTCTGCATTGAGCCTTTTTACATCTTTCATACGCTGATCAAAAGACTTAAGTTGCACGCCCAAAGTCTTTACCGATCCGGTTACTGCGGCGACCTGTTTTCCTTGAGATTTCAGTGCTTTACTTAAGCCTTCCACCTGCTTGGCGACACGATTGGTTTCAACGCTGACACTTTTTGCCGCTGCCGCGGGCATCTGTTGTCCTAATTCTGTTGTGGCTTTCTCAGCATTGCTCACCGCCTCAACAAGGATCATCTGTCGCTCGGAAAACTCGGCCTGATTAGTCGCTAACTGGTTTATTGAGTAATTCATTTGCTCAAAAGTGGCGAGTGCGGTATTCATTTTTACGACGCGCTTGCTCAACGCAACCATCATCTGATCAATCTGAGTAACTCGCGTTGATAGCTCAATAGATATAAAGGCGATTAGTCCAACCGCGACGAATAATGCCGTGATCGAGCTGATCAAAATACGGCCTGAAAGTACCGCACTAGTTGTGCTGGCGTCGCTTAATTCATTGACCCTTTTCTGTAAATGGTCCAGGCCATTTTCAAGAGCAGAGGAGGCGCGACGACTAACGTCCGCAGCACTATTGGTGGCGTCGGCTGTGTCCAGAACACCTGGCACTAACACCTCTAGCCGCGCAGATATCTCTTTGGCATTTTTCAATACCTGAGCGAAACGCTCGTAATCACCCTCATTGGGCACTGCGCGCTCAGGGTTTTCATCCAATAGCGCCTCTTCGGGTGCCTCAGCAGATGCTTCAATCTCTTCAGCATTTTGGCCGGCAGTGTCGGTGGATTCTGCAGAGGTATTCTCCACTGCGTCGTCAGCATCTGGGTTGTTTTCAATATTGTCTTCGGGATTACTCATAGGGATTTTGAACCATGACTGAATCTAATTTAAGAGGCTTATTTAAGCGCCCGCAGTTGTTTAGAAACATCGGCAGAAACGCGCTTAACTTTAGCGATACGCTGGCGTAGCAGCTCGTCAAACAGGGTCGCCTCATCCTCCATTGACTCATCACTATCGTCAATACTGAAGACCGGTAGCTCGGGCTCTGAGCCAGAAATTTCCGCATTAAAACGCTCTATGGTTGACGAAGTAACGGCAGGGCGTACCTTGAGGGCTGGCCCGATATTAGCCCCCTGGGTAACAGACACATTACCCCGCAGGCCATTTGAATCGAACAACTTCTCTTCACTAACATCTTCCACCTGTCTACCCTCATTAAAATTATCAAGTTAGTTGCGATTCGCCGCAGCACTCAACGCAGGCGAAGCTCTAATCCAATAATCGGCAGGTAACCCATAGCCTTTAGTAAAATTTGTTGCGGTGAGCCGGGAAGTGAAGGGTCCAGAGACTACCGCATAGCTCACTGCGCTACCTGCAGTAATGGGTAATACAAAGGCTTGATTGAGGCCTGGATAGCGCTTGATATACGGTGCCGCCTGCGCTTTGCTAGATAACACTATGTGCTGTACAAAGAAATCCGTCGACTTAGCACCGTCGACTATAGCGAGTGGGCTCCCTGACGCAACATCGACTTTGAGGCGGGGCAAGGGCTTTATCGGCACCATGGCAGTAATTGTGGGGGCAGGGACTTGCAATGGAATCGCTCTTTTTACCACTGGGCTTGGCTGCGGCGTTTCAATTTCCGACTTTTTGATCGTCAGTTTTTTAACAACGGGTTTTTGAAGCAACGGCTTTTCTAGCCCTAAGGCTTTTTCAGGTGATGGCTTATTCTGCTCAAGTTTGATTGCCGCTACTAGCGCTCGAGCTTCTAAAACCTGAGTACCGCGGTCCGCCGGTGTGCCTAGGTCAACCGGCGCGGCCTCCTCCTCCGGCAAGGTAATTGACTCGGTAAACTGAGCGTTTTTCGATGTGTCGGCGATCTCAGCCAGAGCACCAGATAGACGCTGTTCATACTGTTCTGTGACCTCTGGATTAAGCGTCGAAATCAACAGCCAAGTAAGCAGAAGACTAACCGAAAAAACCGCTATCACTGGCCACTTTTTTCGCTTTTTAATAACATCATCATCGTAACCCTGATCTTCTTCATCTAGAAAATCAACACCCAAATCGGGAAATGGGTTGCTGTCACCATAGTCTTCACCTAAATAGTCGTTCTCATCCTGCTTGGGCTCGGCGTCGTCCTCTAAGTAGCCGCCACGGACCGCTGCACCAAGGCCAGCATGTAAAAGCAAGGTTTCCGTTTCACTCTGATAACCGTGCTCTTTAGCCGCCTGCATAAGCTCGCTAGCCTCGTCAAGGCTGGGCGTTTCAACAACCCAGCGATACAGTCTTCGACCGAACATACCAAGGGGTTTTTCATAGCCCGGCCATCCTGTCGTATCGAGAAATAAGACCAATCTGACGTTGACTCCCGGAAAGTCTGCTATCAGCCTAACCAACAGATTCCACTGCTCCTCATTAACCGACTTAGCGTCATTAACCACCAGCAACTTTACAGGCGCATTTGGGTCTGCTGGCTTTCGAGCCATTTCCAAACTCATGGTTGCCAGCATTTCATTAAAGCGTTTCAATAGGCTGTCGGTATTGGTCGGCAAAAATACTTCTAACTGAAAGATATTCAAATCGCGGATCCGTGCCACTAGCATCCGACAATAATGATCTAGCACCGCTTCATTGGTGCCAATCACGGCAAGGCCTAAGCCCTCATCAACAATGGCATCGAGGGCAAACTGAAAGCGCTGCTTGTCTTTGCTGCGATAAAAAATATTGCCGCCATCAAACCAGTTTCCAAACTCAAACGTCGGCTCTTTTTGATTATCTCTCATTTTTTCCTATCCCCAATAATAGCAGTCACTATGATACGAGCTTGCCATCTGTGTTGTAGCGCATGCCTTCTGGCACTTCAGGGTTTGGCTTTTCAGCCACCGTTGACCCTGGCCCCAAACTATTTAAGCTAAACACGTAGGCTATAACCTGCGCGACGGCATAGTATAATGCCTCTGGGACGCTTTGGTTTATATCGGTAGTAAAATACAGTGCTCTGGCCAGTGTCGGCGACTGAAATAATGGTACGCCATGTTCTGCGGCCCTCTCGCGAATACCCTGAGCCATAAAGTCGGCGCCTTTAGCAACTACCGTTGGTGCGCCATTGCTGGTTGGATCGTAACTTAATGCCACGGCAAAGTGCTCTGGATTGACGATAATAACATCTGCGTCGGCCACAGCAGACATCATTTGGCCCATTGCCATTTCACGCTGTTTGCGTCTAATTTGCGCCTTGACCTCTGGTCGACCCTCAGTGTCTTTAAATTCGTCTTTGATCTCCTGCTTGGTCATCTTCATTTTTTTGTTGTATTCGTATATCTGATATGGCACATCAATGGCCGCAGCTATAATCAGCGTTAGGGTGACTAAGACCGTGCCACCAGCAATCATCTGTCCGGCCTCAGACATAGCGGGCCCAAGCGCCATGAAACCCAGCTGAACAAGTTCCCCGAAGCTGTCCCTAACTACCAGGAACAAAACCCCGCCCACGAGGCTGAATTTTGTCAGTGCCTTGGTTAAGTCAATCAGTGCTTTTGTACCAAACATTCTCTTAAAGCCATTGAGCGGATTAATTTTGCTCGCCTTAGGGGCAAGCGCCTTCATAGAGAAGATATAACCTCCGAGTACCCCCGCGGCCGCCAGCGCAATAAAAACGGCCAGTATAAAAATCGGCGACACTACCATCATGCTTTTAAGCGCCTGCGTACCAAACGCCGCCGGAAGCAAATTGTCAGAGAAAATAGCTTTGCGGTCAAAAGTAAACGCCGTCGCAAATATCTGGCTGAGACTAACAATCAAATAGCCGCCAAATATATACATGAAGCAAGCTATGCCAATCATCATAGCGGCTACCGATAATTCTTGAGATCGCGCTACCTCCCCGTCTTCCTTAGCCTTTTCAAGCCGTTTCGCGGTGGGTTCTTCCTCGCGCTCTTCACCACTGTCCTGTTCTGACATTACCCGGCTCCTAGCGTTTGGCTAAGGGTGTCAAAGCTCTGCTGCCAAAGCCATTGAATACGATAACCAATACTTGTCATAGACATAGATAGCAGCACCAGCCCTGCGAGAATCATCGCCGGAAATCCCACTGCAAAAATATTAAGCGCCGGAGCGGCTCGGGTAATGACACCCAGGCCGATATTGATAAACAGTAGTGATACCATTACTGGAAGGCCCAACAGCACCGCGCCCAAAAAGATCATGGCACTCCACTCAATAAAAAGGCCAATAAGCAGCTCGATATTAATCAACTCACCTATGGGCAACAGCCTAAAACTTTCCATAACCAGCGACAAAACAAAGACATGCCCACCCAGAGCAAGGAAAATAAGCGTCGAACAAATGATTAGAAACTGTGAGATAACAGGCACATTGCCCATATTAGGATCGACCATATTGGCCATACTCAAGCCCATTGATGCAGAGATTGCCTGACCCCCGACTACCAGTGCCGCGTTGACCACCTGCAGTATTGTGCCCATCAATACGCCAACAAATACCTGTGCGAAGACTTCTCGCAGACCTACGGCTGAAATGGGATCAATGCTTGGCCATTCGGTCAACGGATAGATCATCCAGGTTAGGAGCACAGCCAACAGAACACGGATACGCACTGTAACAACACGAAGGGAAAAGAAAGGGGCACTCAGGAGAAATGCCGAAATACGAATCATAGGCCAGAGCAACATGTAAAACCGCTCAACAATCTCGCCTACCAGAAGATCCATTACATAAACAACGCAGGTATACGCTCATAGATGCGCTTAAAAAAATCCACCATGGTGGCAATCTGCCAGCTACCAAAAATCGCAAGCGCAAGAACCATGGCACCGAGCTTGGGAATAAAGCTCAGAGTCATTTCTTGAATTGACGTGGCAGCCTGCAGAATTCCGACGAACAGACCTATAGCTAGCGCAACCCCTAAAAGGGGTGCTGCGACCATCACTGCAACCCAAAGTGACTCTCGACCTAAATCAATAACCTGTGCTGCATCCATAAAGTTCTCCTAGGCGACCGCAAAGCTGGAGGTCAGAGACCCCATAATTAATGTCCATCCATCGACCAACACAAACAGCATCAACTTAAAGGGCATGGATATCATCATCGGCGACAGCATCATCATACCCATCGACATAAGAACACTGGCTACCACCAGATCTATCACCACGAAGGGGATATAGATGAGAAACCCGATGGAGAACGCGCTCTTTAATTCTGAGGTAATAAATGCCGGCACCAATGTCGTAAAGGGCACGTCTGCAGGCTCTTGAATATCTTCGTTGCCTGCAATTTCAACAAACATGGCGATATCTGTTTCTCGCGTTTGATTGAGCATAAAGACCCGAAAAGGCGCCTCGGCCTTTGCTAATGCTGTCTCAAAGCTAATTTGCTCTTCGAAATAGGGAGTAATCGCCTCGTCATAGACTGCGCTGAGTACCGGCGACATAATAAACAGTGTAAGGAACAGTGCCATACCGACCAACACTTGGTTTGGCGGGGTCTGGGCGGTGCCCAGGGCCTGACGCAAGAGTGACATGACTATAATAATGCGCACAAAAGACGTCATCATCAGTAGCAGTGAGGGCAGTAATGTTAATACGGTCATCAACGCTAATAGCTGCAACGTCAAACTGTATTTGGTGCCGCCGCTGCCGTCATCAACCATATTAACTATAGGCATGCCGACCTGTGAAAATGCAGGGCTCGCCAGCAGCAGAGTCAGTAGGCCTAACGCTGAGCCAGCAATAAAAGCTCGCTTCTTTGTGATCAACCATCGAGCCAAAATCGAATCCTATTATCGCCGTATCGTTTGCGACAGTAACTGTTTGAATGTATTTAGCTGGCTATCGGGAACTGCGCCCTGAAGATCGAGATCAGCGGCTGCCAAATCGCCAATCTGTTCGTCGGGTCCCCAGCGACCTAGAGAGGTTATCCCCTGAGGGGACAATCCTACCAGTACCTGATCATTATTCACACTGAGTAGTAACAGTTTCTGACGCGCGCCAAGGTTCTGTATTTCGATGATATTGAGACGTCTATTGTTAACAGCACCAACCCGTGGGCCCATTTTCTTAAGTATTAAGAGTGTGGCGACGAGTAAGGCTATGACAAAGACAAAAGAGCCCATCATAGACAACCAGTCAACCCATCCAAATTCCGCTAACATATGACAGCCTGTTTTATAAGTTTTTGACGCGATCTGCTGCTGGT
>Ga0209711_10001945_pt1 | contig 19329 bp, 16 predicted proteins | sample ArcticOcean_MG_C_7_FD_187441 | JGI IMG/M metagenome (GOLD analysis project Ga0209711, IMG submission 187441) | Marine microbial communities from western Arctic Ocean - ArcticOcean_MG_CB11_88 (SPAdes) (version 2) | ecosystem: Environmental > Aquatic > Marine > Oceanic | place: Arctic Ocean... | reverse complement strand
TGGTCTCCGACGTAGTCGAGGAAATAGACGAGGAAATGGACGCGGTTTTTGGGCTTCGGTCTGATTGAGTGATACGAGATCTCTTCACCCCGCTGCCTTCAGCCAGTACGGTCGAGATGACGGGGGTACTATTACGCGCTGCAAGCGACAGGACGGGAGTGCTGTTACGTGCCTCAGCTAAAGTAACAGGGCTTTGCAGGATGACTCCGTTAGCGTCCATAGTTATCATCAAACCTGACTATGTCGTCTTCCCCTAGATAGCTTCCGGACTGTACTTCGACGATTTCTACGGCCATTTCGGTCAGGTTCTGTAAACGGTGCCGGGTTTCGGTGGGTATGTAGCAGGATTCGTTTTTGTTCAGATTGAACACCTTTTCACCTACTGTCACCGTGGCAATACCATTAACCACGACCCAATGCTCTGCTCGATGATGATGTAGTTGCAGCGATAGGCTGGCGCCTGGATTCACGCTAAGGCGCTTCACCTGGTAGGCTGGGCCAGCATCAAGCCCTTCGTAATAACCCCAGGGTCGGTAGACTTTCCGGTGGAAGGTTCGTTCTTCTCGCCCTTCTTCCTTCAGGTGGTTGACCACCGCTTTCACGTTCTGAGCCTGGTCTAGCGAAGCAACCATGACGGCGTCTGCGGTTTCTACGACGACCACGTCTTTTAAACCGATCACGGACACCAGTCGATGCTCACTCCAGAGGAAGCTATTTTCAACGCCGCTAACGACGACATCGCCCACCAGCGTGTTATCGTTTTCGTCCTTTTCTGAAATTTCCCACAGGGCGTCCCACGAGCCAATGTCATTCCAGCCAGCATCCAGGGGGACAACAATCGCTTTTGTCGTATGTTCCATCACCGCGTAGTCAATAGAGTCTGAAGCGCTGGCGCAAAATGCTTCGGCATCTACCCGGGTAAAATCAAGGTCACTCTTTGATCTACTGGTTGCCTTTGTCATGGCGGCGGCCATGTCGGGTTTCTGTTTTGCCAATTCTTTCAGGAACACACTGGCCTTGAACACAAACATGCCGCTGTTCCAAAGGTATAAGCCGGATTGAAAAAACTCAATCGCGGTTACCTGGTCGGGCTTCTCTACAAATTTGTCGACACGGTAGGCATCTTCTACGGCCGGGCCTTTGCGGATATATCCATATCCCGTTTCAGGCTTGTCTGGCACAACGCCGAAGGTGACCAGTGCGTCAGTTTTCGCCAGGTCAATTGCTCGGGTCAGCGCGTCCAAAAACACGTCGGCTTGCTTGATCACATGATCCGATGGCAGCACCACTAAAATCGCATCGTCTTCGTGCTTCAGTACTTCATGGGCGGCCAGCGCAACTGCCGGCGCCGTATTGCGACCTTCTGGTTCTAGAATAATGCTTGATGGGACTATCGCTACCTCCCGTAATTGTTCTGCAACCAAAAAACGGTGTTCTTCGTTACAAACCAATATCGGCGAAGTCACCTCCGCGTGGCCATCACATCGGGTGACGGTGTTCTGCAGTAACGAGTATTCATTGACCAGCGCAAGCAGTTGCTTGGGGTATAGTTCGCGGGATAACGGCCACAAACGGGTTCCGGCACCACCACACAAGATGACAGGAATGACTTTCAAAGATAGCACCTAGATAAATTTGGTTATTATTTTAGCGTATGAAGTAGTGATTTACAGAGAAGAGATTGTTACTTTTGAAAGGTAACATAGGCGTATTACCAATCACCAGGAACTACCATTCGCGCGCAAATCATCAACTGGCTTCACTATCTGGTCGCGATCTGCGCCATTCTTACCTGCAGCACCTACTTTCTAATTGAAAGCGGCAGCGGCAACAGCTTCCCTACCTATTTACTTACGCTGGCGATGCTGGCCCTTTTGGTACTTCAAGGTCGCGAATTACGTGCACTAAAAGTCAACTGGGCGCTGATGACACTGATCGCCTTATTTCTTGTGTACATGTCATTTTCGGTCGCGTGGAGCATCAGCGACGCATCGTTGATGAAAACGCTGGCAGAGGCTTTACTCGTTTTCACGTTTTGCCTGTCCATTGCCATATCCGTGACGCGGTTCCACTGGTTTCTTAATACCCTTGTTGTCTTGGTGATCCTTGCCGCGATTGTTAACTGCGGATACTCCATTTACCTTCACTTTGCATTACCAGACTACCAGCCGTTACCCGAACCGCGGCTGTATGCACTAGGCCGCCTTAGCAATCCCGTTGTCGGCGCATTAAGCTATGGTTTTGCGACGGTTCTTGCCGCCTATATGATACTGACAGAGGAGCGCCGCATCGCGAAAGTCGCCTACATTGTTGCAGCCCTGATGTTTCTGTGGGCCATTGTATTGACCGGTTCCAGGGGGGTTTACCTTGCGCTTGCCGCTGGCCTTTCCACAGGCGTTTTCTTACGTTACCCGGGCTACCTTAAGATTCAAATGCTTGGTGTGATGTTCACGCTGGCCGCCCTTTCCCTGGCGGCGTACCTGTTTCTTGGTCCGGAACTGTTGTTTAGCCGGGCACTTAGTTTCAGGCCTGAAATATGGACAGAGTTCGTTTCTCGCACAATGTCCGGGAATATTTGGCTTGGTGTCGGCATGACCACGGACTCGTCTTTTCAATTACCCGAACTGTTGATCAAACATCCTCACAGCGTTTTTGTCGCCACATTCTACTACGGTGGCGCGATTGGCCTGCTGACTTATCTGGCGATGATCGTGAAATCGATGTTCGCCCTACAGCAGAACAAAGCATTGAATTTACGCTTGCTGGGTACCATGCTGCTTGTATCTGGTTTGACCGCAACGGCGCTGGATGGCGATGAGATCGTCACCAAGGTCAATTACCTGTGGCTGCTGATCTGGATCCCAGTCGCTATCGCTCTGACAAGGCCACCCGCGCAGTAACTCGAATAGTGAGTCGAATAATAACCCGAACAGTCACCCTGGCTTGTGATCTTCCAGGCGCACAATCTTTGCGCGATCGACAGGCTTCTGACGCGATTGGGCAAAACCCCGGTCGTAGGTTTCATCGGCCATGATGTAGCCCGCCACGTATTCTTCAAGAAGCCGCTTAACCGTTAGATAATCCGCCGCCTTACAGGCGCCAATCAGTTCTTCACAGAGCGCTTCCAATGACGCCCAAGTGATGCCGTCTTCCCGTGCCTGCAGAATTTTCGGGTGCCTTGTACCAGAGATATTGTCACCGATCACCAGCTCTTCGATCAGCTTTTCACCCGGCCTAAGGCCTATATAGTGAATATCTACCACCAGATCTCTATCTACCGAGTCAGTGGTGGGACCCACAATCCTGCCGTGCAGGTGGATCATTTTTTCTGCCAGATCCTTGATCAGAACCGGTTCGCCCATATCAAGTACGAAAATCTCACCGCCAACGGACATCGCACAGGCCTGAATCACCAGCTCTGACGCTTCACCGCAGGTCATGAAGTAACGGGTGGTCTCGGGATGCGTGACGGTGACTGGGCCGCCTTTCATTATCTGGCTTTCGAACAAGGGAACAACTGACCCGGACGACCGCAGGACATTGCCGAAACGAACCATCGAAAACTTTTTGCCGGTCGCCTTTTCGCGCGCTTGATCAGCAAAACCCTGGATAATCAGCTCAGCAAGTCGCTTGGTCGCACCCATGACATTCGTGGGCCTGACCGCCTTGTCGCTTGAAATCATAACAAGTTCGCTGGCGTTGGATTCAGCCACCGCATTGGCGACCTGCCAGGTGCCCACAACATTATTCCTGACACCTTCTATGATGTTCCGTTCAACCAGGGGTACGTGTTTATATGCCGCCGCATGAAAAACCTTTTCAACTTGAAAAGAATTGATCACATTCTTCAGATGGCCCGGGTTGAGTATGGAGCCCAGCAGTACAATTACCTCGGTTTTTGATCCTCCTTCCTGGAGCATTTCCTGCTCAAGCTGGTAAAGGCCGAACTCGGAGTTGTCATAAAGCACGAGTTTTGCTGGGCTCCTCGCCAGTATTTTACGCGATAGCTCAGCGCCAATAGTGCCCGCCGCACCCGTAATCAAAATGTGCTTACCCTGAATTGCATTCATCAGCAGCTGCTCTTCAGGGGGCACCGTATCCCTACCTAAAAGATCACCGATTTCGATATCCCGAATATTAGGCTGGCTGGTCTTACCCGAGACCAGGTCATTAATATCAGGGACCGTATTTATGAGTACCGGCAACTGTGCCAGATCATTCAAAATCTGCCGTCTTCGTTCACCTGCCGTGTTGGGAATCGCCAGCAGGATACGTTTGATACCGTATTGTTCAACCAGCGACTCAATGTTTGTAAAACCATGGACCCGGATGCCATGGATAGTGCTCCGACGCACCTGCTTGTCATCGTCGATAAAGGCGACGGGCATGTACTCACTACCGTTCAGCAGTGCTATTGCGAGTTGTGCCCCGGAATTTCCTGCGCCATAGATAGCGACATTTTCCCGAACCAGGTAATTGTTAAACAGCCCATAGAAGTAAGCACGAACAACGATACGGCCCCCGCCCACCATTAAAATAGCGATGAACCAGAAAATAATGGGCGATGATCTGGGGAAGGTTACAGCGTTTGTCAGATAAGCCGTCAGTGAAACCGCGATCGTCGCCAGGGTGACGCCTTGTATGACAGGCAACATGGAACTTGGTCCTATATAACGGACGATCGCCCTGTATAGCTCCAACCGACTGAAGGAAAAAACCCCAACAACCGAAGCGACAGCAAACAGAAACCAGAATTCGGTCATGTCCATGTCGACATCGCCGTACCTGAGCGCTACTGCGGCCCAAAGTGCGACCATCAGCACCATAAAATCGGCCACGATCAGAACTGCACGTTTCATGCGATCTGATAGTCTTGGACTGGCACCCAATTCCGACATCTACGTCTGCTTTCTCAGGGTTAATTTTCGTGTTGTTTGCCCCGCACCACAACAATACTGCACGATGATTAGGGGCAAGTACGCCAATATTAGCAGACCAAAGCCCCAATCCTTAAAAATAGCTGCCAGCGCCGCCAGCGGCAGTAGCCAAACAGTATTAATAGCAAAAACCAACAGCAGCGTTTTTACCGTACCAGCTGCACGATTAAGATGCTGGTAGGCATGTTCACTATGGGCCTGGTGGATTTTTTGCTTTCGAAAAAGACGTAGCGTGATTGTTAGCGACGCGTCTGTCACGAACCAACCTAGCAGAATCAACCATGACCATATTGGTAACATTGTTTCCGTTACCACGAAGACTCCAAAGGTCAAGCCGAGGAATCCGCTACCGCCATCCCCCATAAAAGCACGAGCCTGCGGCCAATTAATGACAAGAAAGCCGGCACAACACGCCAGTAGAAGAATGACCGGGTAGGCAACGCTACCCAGTTCAAAATACAGGGTGATCATCGTAGCGTAGGTGAGTACGCAAAGCGCCTCACCCGTGGCGATGCCGTCAATGCCATCCATAAAATTGTAGAGGTTTAGAAGCCAGATTAAGCCCAGAACAGCTATCGCCATGCCAGCAAAACCTGGGTCGACATGAACGCCTAAAAAATTCAAACCAGGTAGACCTGTCACCCATGCGATGTAACAGCAGCACAGTACATGAACTGTAAAACGAAACTTCCACGACAATGCATGATAGTCATCTATGAAACCAATTATCGCTACAACCACCAATGCAGGTATCAAACGATATAGGACAATACTTGAGCCTGTGAGCACCTCCTGATCCGAGACAAGAAAGAACGCTGCCCAAAAGACCAGCACGAAGGAAACACCAGCACCTGTTGGCACCAGTCCCTGGTGTGCACTGCGATGGTTAGGCGTGTCGACTATCTGTAAAGCGTTTGCAATAAGCCGATATAGATGGGCCAGGGAATACGTGAGCAACGCGCAGCCAATACATAGGAAAAAGAATTGATCCATTACTAACGGCTCATCATGTGGGTGAAACAACGACACCTATCAAGGCATCGTGACACTAGACATTGAAACACAAGCACCCCGGTAAAACTTCGGATCCTGCAAATATTAGCTTTCCTTTTTGGGCATCGTGTGACTTGCACCAAATCAGACTGAGGAAACTGCGCTGAAACAACCGTCAGTAGCCGCAACACGCATAGCGTCATGATGGCGCTTTTAAATACAGGACAGGGTTATGTATGACTGGGCCTAGACCGACATTCTCTGGCGATCGGGCCGTATTATTTTTCTGGGGACAAAAAGATTTAGCGCTTCTTCGAGCTTCATCCGATTTGCAACCCAGGCCAACCTAGCCATATCTTTCTGAACCATCAACAGCGTGACAGTTCACTCACTGATATTGCGATTCGTTTAGCCATGGAACACGCCTAATATGTAATAGATGCTTGGCTTCTCTAGCTCGCCTAAACCAAAACTCACGCATCGTTACCGTCATCACGCTTCCCTCCGATAGTAATAACTTTAAAACCAAGCTTGAGGGCTTGCCTGCAAAAGCTATCCTTGTGCGGGTATCTCGTGCAGGCATCTGATCAAGCCACGCAGCTCTTTTCGTCGTTCCGACAAAAAAGGTTGCCCTGCTGGGTCAGTGCTTTTAGAGACTGAGTTACAGAGGTCCACCACGGAAAAACTTAAGGTTAATAGAAGGGTTTTACTATTGACAGAAGGTTGCGTGCCCGATTGGGGCTGGGGGTAAGCGCAAACGGCTTTGAATGGGGTTTAAATTGGTCGGGACGACAGGATTTGAACCTGTGACCACCACACCCCCAGTGTGGTGCGCTACCAGACTGCGCTACGCCCCGATTCGCAGGAACGCTATTGTACTCGATTCGATCAGGATTGAAATGGGGTTCGCTTTTAGTTCATAAGCTAGGACATCATTGCGGCTGGAAACTTAGGTTTTTCGATCGGTTTGGTGTGTTTTCTTGCGTTCTTTTATCGCTGACGGATGGGAGGTGAGGGCGTTGAAAAGGGAACGGGCTTTGGCGAGAAAGTGTCGTAAGCAGGAGATTTTTTCACTACGGTCGAAATGACCCAGGTCCTAAGCTCAATGACTCAAGCGCTAAATGAAATGACCCAAACGATAAGCAAAATGACTCAAGTGCTCGGTTGGAAGGACTGGCGCAGTCGGTCGGAAGAGCGGCGCTGGTTCGGTCGGTTATTTGGTCGTGATGGTGGTCGTGATGGCGGTCGTGATGATGGTCGTGATGGCGGTACTAGGCCTTTAAAACAACCAGCACATCTTCCAGTTCAGATATCATCTGGTGTATCAGTTGCTTGAACTGGGTGCTGTCGTCTTTTTGGTCTTCACCGGATAAGCGCTGACGTGCACCGCCGATGGTGAAGCCTTGGTCGTACAAAAGAGATCTGATCTGCCGGATCATCAAGACGTCCTGGCGCTGATAATATCGTCTGTTGCCACGTCTTTTTACCGGTTTTAACTGCGGGAACTCCTGCTCCCAGTAGCGCAATACATGCGGTTTTACAGCGCATAAGCCACTGACTTCGCCGATGGTGAAATAGCGTTTACCCGGTATGGGTGGGAGTTCAGCGTTATGATCTGGGTCCAGCATACGCCTCTACTCTTGCCTTAAGTTTCTGTCCGGGACGAAATGTCACTACCCGACGAGCGGTAATGGGGATTTCCTCACCTGTTTTTGGATTACGACCGGGTCTTTGACTTTTGTCTCTTAAGTCGAAGTTACCAAAGCCGGATAGCTTAACCTGCTCGTTGTTTTCAAGTGAAGAACGCACTTCTTCGAAGAAAAGTTCAACAACTTCTTTTGCTTCACGCTTGTTTAGGCCCAGCTCTTCAAACAGCTTTTCAGCCATTTCCGCCTTGGTTAAAGCAGCCATGTTTCAATTCCTTAAGCTGGCTCCAAACTGAGCTTCCAGGGAAGCTACAATTTTTTCCACCGAATCGTTGATCTCGTCGTCCGTAAGAGTGCGGGAAGTGTGCTGGAAGGTCAAGCCTAATGCCAGACTTTTCCTATTAGGATCAATGCCTTTGCCTTGATATACGTCAAACAACTTTAGGTTCTGTAAGGTATCAGTAGCCGCTGTCGTAATACACTGCCGCAGATCCGCGGCGGTCGCTGTCTGATCAACAATCACGGCAATATCCCGTCGTACCTCGGGGAAACGCGACATAGGCTCACTGTGAGCCAGTTTTTTTGCAATCACGGCGTCAACTGCTAGCTCAAAAAGAAAGATGGGAAAGCGGATATCCAGCTCTTGCTGAACTCTGGGGTCCAGAAGTCCTACATACCCGACAGTCTCGCCGCTCTTTCGGATCGCCGCTGATTGGCCTGCGTGCAACGCGGGATGGGACTGGGCTATGAACTCAAAGTTTTCAGATTGCCCGGTGAGCGCAAGAACACTCTCGATATCACCCTTTACATCAAAAAAATCAACAAGTTTCGAGTCGTTGGACCAGTTTTCGTCTTGCCTGGGACCACAAACAACGCCGGCAATTTTTTTAACCTGCAAGATGTTGTCAAAAGCCAAACCATCTAGATGAGCTGGCTGGCTGAAACACAACCCGCTTTCAAACAACCTGACCCGGGTTTGTTGTCGGTTCACGTTGTATATCAGGGACTTAACCAATCCCGGCCAAATAGAGGTTCGCATCACGCTCATTTCAGCAGAAAGCGGGTTTGCCAAAGGAATAGGTGTCTGCTCAGGGTCCAGTGTCGCCTGCATGGCGGTATCAACGAATGAGTAGGTAATCGCCTCGAAATAACCGCGGCCAACCAGGTGATCACGTACCCGATTCAACGAAAGTTCTGTCTCCGCCTTTTTGGACATGTTAAGGCTTGCAAGAGGCGTCCTTGTTGGCAGGTTGTTGTAGCCATAGACTCTGGATATTTCTTCAATCAAATCGGCCTCGATGGCAATGTCGAATCGATGTGAGGGAGCGCTTACTACCCAGATATGCTCGCCATTATCATCGGTCGTGCTGGCTGGAAAGTTCAGCCGGGCAAAAATGTCATCTACCGCGCTGTTATCGATGTCGACACCCAGCACCCGGGAGATGCGAGATGCCCGAAGCTCTATTGTTTTTTCTATAGGCAGGTTGGATGAATCAACCGTTTCCGTCACTGGCCCTGCTTGGCCGCCGGAGATCTGGATGAGTAGTTCGGTGGCACGTTCAATCGCTCGCACCTGCCCCTGCCAGTCTACGCCCCGCTCAAATCGATGCGCTGCATCGGTGTTCATCCCATAAGCCCGGGCTCGGCCTGCAATTGCGGTTGGCGCGAAAAACGCACCTTCCAGAAATATATCTTTTGTTTCACTGGTGACCGACGTGCTGAGCCCGCCCATCACACCGGCTAAACCAATGGGCCCCGATCCGTCTGTGATCAACAAGGTATCGGCCAGCGTTTCCACTTCGCTGCCATCCAGCAGGGTGACTTTCTCGCCTGCTGTTGATTGCCGGACAACAATTTTGTTGTTTAGCTTCGCGTGATCATAAGCGTGTAGCGGTTGACCCAACTCCAGCATCACGTAGTTAGTGACGTCCACAACCGGGTCGATTGAGCGAAGGCCTGACCGACGAAGTTTTTCTTTCATCCAAAGTGGCGATTTCGCTGTCTGGTCAATATTGCGCACAACTCGCCCAACAAACCGCGAACAGGCCGCGCCCGCGTCCAGTTCAACCGGGAAAGTGTCTTGGATTGAAGGTTCGACCTTCTGCAGATTGACTTCACTCACATCAAGCTGATTCATCAGCCCTGTTTCCCGAGCCAGACCGATCATGCTTAAGCAGTCGCTGCGGTTGGGCGTCAAGTCAAGATCGACGATTGAGTCATCAAGCCCCAGATAATTGATGATGTCATCGCCAACAGGTGCATCCAGAGGCAATTCCATCAAACCTTCGTGTTCTTCACTGAGTCCCAACTCCCGCTCTGAACAGAGCATACCGTGGGATTCAACCCCGCGGAGCTTGGCCTTCTTGATTTTTAAGTCCGGAAATTTTGCGCCGACCAGCGCGAAAGGCACCTTGATACCTGCTCGTGCGTTAGGCGCGCCACAGACGACCTGGTGTTCTTCAGTGCCACTGCTGATCCGGCAGACGACCAGTTTATCGGCGTCTGGGTGTGGACTGGTTTCAAGTATTTCACCGACGACCACGTTGTTGAACGCAGCCGCTACCGGGTCGAAGCCGTCGACTTCAAGGCCGGCCATGGTGAGTTGGTCAACCAGGGCCTGTGTTGACAGTTCGGGGTTGACGAATTCTCTTAGCCAGTTTTCGGAAAATTTCATTTGGTTTGTTCTCTAATCAAGTTCGAGGTCTCTCTGTAAAGGCGACCCTGTCGCCATAAGTCGAGATGACGGTGCTGTTCATCCAACGCCTCACACACTAACGGAGATATGGCGGTGCTTTCAACGTTAGCTCTCTCCGTTCCCAGCAGCCCTGCTCCGGTAGAGATGAAGGTGCTGCTAGGTCTGTCGCTAGGACGGAGCAAAAATCGAGATCTCTGGGTTACACAGCTTCACTGCTTCAGCCGAGATGACTGAGGTGTCTCGGCTATCTAAACTGTTTTAGAAAGCGCAGGTCGTTGTCCAGGTAATGTCGCAGGTCATCTACGCTGTATCGCAGCATTGCCAGGCGGTCGGGGCCCATGCCAAACGCAAAGCCTGTGTATTCTTCCGAATCGATGCCTGAATATTCCAACACTCTTGGGTGCACCATACCCGCACCCATGACTTCCAGCCAGCCCGTCTGGCTACAGACGCGACAGCCATCACCATCACAATGAACGCATTGCACATCAACTTCTGCCGACGGCTCTGTAAAGGGGAAGTACGAAGGTCTGAACCGGACTGCAAGATCATCCTTTTCAAAAAAGACTCGCAGAAATTCCACCACTGTCCCTTTAAGGTCAGCAAAACTGATGTTCTTATCGATAACCAGGCCTTCAACCTGGTGGAACATTGGCAGGTGGGATGGGTCAGGTGGATCAACACGGTAAACCCGGCCAGGACAGATTATACGAATCGGAGGCTGTGAAGACTCCATCACTCGAACCTGTACCGGCGAGGTGTGGGTACGCAGCAATAGCTCGGGGTTGAAGTAAAACGTGTCGTGCATCGCTCGGGCGGGATGATGCTCAGGTAAATTTAGGGCTTCAAAGTTGTGGTAGTCGTCCTCAATTTCCGGCCCTTCTACGACCTCATAGCCGACGCCAATGAAAAAGTCCTCCATCCGGCGAAGTACCTGAGTAACCGGATGCAATGCGCCAATATCGGCGTTTCTACCCGGCAAGCTAACGTCAATCGTTTCCGACGCTAACTGGGCATCGATGGCGGCATTATCAAGGTCAGCCTTGCGGGCAGAAATTGCTTCCTGCAGCGCTTCTTTAGCTGAGTTGATCTCTGCGCCTGCCGCAGGTCGTTCTTCAGGTGATAGTTTACCTAAACCTTTTAGAAGGCCTGTAAGCTCACCTTTTTTACCAAGATATTTAACGCGTACGTCATCAAGCGCGGGTGAATCGCCAGCACTGGCGACCGCACTTAGAGCAGTACTTAGAATGTCTTCAAGGTCTGACACTTGCGACCTCCTTCGAAATTTCCAGAAGCGAGATCTCTCGGCTTCGCTCGGGATTCAAGAGGCTCTGAAGGTTTGCGTTGCAAACCTTCAGAGATTCTAAAACCTACGCAGCCTGTAAGGCTTCTTTGGCTTTCTCAGCGAGTGCGACAAACGCCTCTTTCTCATTGACGGCAAGGTCAGCCAAAACACGACGATCGATTTCGATGTTCTGCTTTTTAAGACCATCGATCATTCGGCTATAAGACAGCCCACATTCCCTGGCAGCAGCATTAATACGCTGAATCCAGAGTCCACGGAACACTCTTTTCTTAACCTTGCGATCTCTATAAGCATATTGACCGGCTTTAGTAACCGCCTGCTTGGCAACACGATAGACACGCGAGCGCGCTCCGTAATAGCCCTTGGCAGCTTTTAATACTTTCTTGTGTCGACGATGTGCCGTGACACCTCTTTTTACTCTAGGCATTTTTAATCTCCAAGCAAACGTTTAACTAACGGGATGTCAGCAGGTGCGACTTGTTTCATACTTCGCAAATGACGTTTACGCTTGGTAGCCTTCTTGGTCAGGATGTGACTCCTGAAAGACTGGCGATGCTTGTAACCACCTTTACCGGTTTTTTTAAACCGCTTGGCTGCACCACTACTGGTTTTCATTTTGGGCATTTTCATACTCCGCATTCAAAAAAATAAGTCTTATGGCCTCGCTGCTTTAGAGAAGGCAGAAGGAAGTAAATTTAACTCCCTCCGTCCCCTTTAAAGCAGGACCGCTCGTGGCAAAAAAGAAACGGCAAAAGCTATCACGCCCTGTCTTATATAAAGACAGGGTGAAATGTCTTTTAGCCGGTTGGGTCAGGCTTGTGCAGATACCTCTGCGGCCACACCTTTCTTCTTGCCGGTTGGGGCTAACACCATGGTCAGTTGTCTGCCTTCCATCTTCGGAAACATCTCAACTGCACCTATCTCTGCAAGATCAGTTTCGATCCGCTTCAATAACTCCATACCCAGTTCTTGGTGCGCCATTTCACGACCGCGAAAACGCAGCGTAACTTTGGCTTTATCCCCATCATTAAGGAAACGTGTCAGGTTGCGTAGTTTGACCTGGTAGTCTCCTTCATCCGTTCCTGGGCGGAACTTCATTTCTTTTACCTGTGTGCGACGTTGCTTTTTCTTCGCAGCAGCCTTGTCTTTTTTGGCCTCGAATACATGCTTGCCGTAGTCCAGTATCTTACAAACTACCGGGCTTGCCTGAGGTGCAATCTCCACAAGATCTAACTTAGCTTCTCGTGCCGCTGCCAACGCCTGAGCGATTGGAACTACACCAACCTGTTCCCCATCTGCGCCGATCAGCCGTACCTGTGGTACGTCGATTTCCTCGTTTATTCGTGACTTCTTAGAACTTTCTTTAATGGATCAATCTCCGTCTAGGCTAGGTAAGGTCGCCGATTATAGCAAAATCAAACCGTACGTCCCTTTTTTTCTATACTTTTTGTTAAAAGCACTGAAAATTCGCCAATTGACATCGACCCAAGGTCGTCGCCGTTCCTCGCGCGAACTGCCACATGGCCGTTTTCGACCTCTCGATCACCTACCACCAGCAAATAAGGAACCTTCTGGATGGTGTGTTCCCGAATCTTGAAACCGATCTTCTCGTTTCGCAGGTCAGAATCAACCCTAAACCCGTTATTTTTCAAAGCGTTAACTACATCGTTAACGTAGCCCGACTGGCTATCTGTAATGTTCAGTACGACCGCTTGAGTTGGCGCCAGCCAAGCGGGAAATTCACCTGCATAGTGTTCGATCAGAATACCAATGAATCGCTCAAAAGACCCAAGCATGGCCCGGTGGAGCATTACCGGCGCCTGACGGCTGCCATCTTCAGCAACAAACTGCGCATCAAGGCGCCCCGGTGTCGAGAAATCGACCTGCATGGTGCCACATTGCCATACCCGGCCAAGGCAATCTTTGAGTGAAAATTCAATCTTTGGGCCATAGAACGCGCCCTCTCCCGGCTGGTATTCCCAGTCCAGGCTCGCAGCATCGAGCGCCAGAGCCAGGGCGGCCTCTGATTTGTCCCAGATCTGGTCATTGCCAACTCGCTTTTCAGGCCGGGTTGAAAGCTTGATAATCATCTCGTCAAAACCGAAGTCGTGGTAAACAGCGGTCAGGACTTTTATGAAGGTTGCAACTTCTTCCTGGATCTGGTGTTCGGCACAAAAAATATGCGCGTCATCCTGCACGAAACCCCGAACTCGCATGATGCCCTGCAAGGTGCCTGAAGGTTCGTTACGGTGACAGGAGCCAAATTCAGCCAGTCTAATGGGCAGTTCGCGGTAGCTCTTGAGCCCCTGATTAAAAACCTGCACGTGACAGGGACAATTCATCGGCTTGATCGCATAGAGCCGGTTGTCTGTCTGAACACTAAACATATCGTCGCCAAACTTGTCAGCGTGACCTGATTTCTCCCACAGAGACATGTCGACCAACTGGGGCGTTTTTATTTCCTGGTATCCATTGCCATTTTGAACATCGCGGATGTATTGCTCGATGATCTGCCACACCTGCCAGCCTTTAGGGTGCCAAAACACCATGCCGGGCGCTTCTTCTTGCGTATGAAACAGGTCGTGTTTCTTGCCTAGCTTGCGATGGTCCCGCTTTTCCGCCTCTTCTAACAGCCGCAGATGGTTTTTAAGCGCCTTTTTGTCTGCCCACGCGGTACCGTAAATCCGCTGGAGCATTTCATTATTTGAATCGCCGCGCCAGTAGGCACCGGCCACTTTGGTTAGCTTGAACGCGCCGGTCTTGGAGGTGCTCGGAATATGCGGGCCTCGGCAAAGGTCCATGAAGTCGCCCTGCTTGTAAAACGACAAGTCTTCATCGGACGGAATACTTTCCAGAATCTCTGCCTTGTACTTTTCACCCATACCTTCAAACAGGGTGACGGCATCGTTTCGTGACATCACAGAGCGTTCTACCGTGAGGTCCTGCTTGGCGATGTCGTTCATTTTTTTCTCGATCGCCTCAAGGTCTTCCGGCGTAAACGGACGTTCGTAGGCAAAGTCGTAGAAGAATCCATCATCAATCACAGGGCCAATCGTCACCTGCGCAGATGGAAAGAGCTGCTGCACCGCCTGAGCCATCAAATGAGCGCAGGAATGCCGTATAACCTCAAGCCCGTCATCATCCCTATTGGTGATGATCGCTAGCTGAGCATCCGCTTCAATAACGTGTGATGTGTCAACAAGTTCGCCGTCGACTCGACCGGCTAGCGCGGCTTTGGCCAGACCGGTACCGATAGATTCGGCAACCTGGTGAACGGAAACAGGGGAATTAAATGACTTTTCAGAGCCATCGGGCAAAGTAATAACTGGCATATCGTCCTCGCTTTCAGTGGTGACCTGTACCAGGGGCCACATGTATTTAGCTGCTTGTCAGGGCGTTAGCAGACTGACAATTGTTTTTCCAAATTGGGAACTACGGTTTTTCAAAGCGTCATCAAACCGTGTCTTGGGAATCGGTCACTTTGCCTCTCGCGATAGATCTTTTGTGATGAATCTCACAAAAATTCTAGCGCTGCCGGCCCACACGTCATTTGCTGCGCAAATTTTGTGTGGTTGTTCTCGAGAATCGGTCACTTTGCCTCTCGCGATAGATTTTTTGTGATGAATCTCACAAAAATTCTAGCGCTGCCGGCCCACACGTCATTTGCTGCGCAAATTTTGTGTGGTTGTTCTCGAGAATCGGTCACTTTGCCTCTCGCGATAGATTTTTTGTGATGAATCTCACAAAAATTCTAGCGCTGCCGGCCCACACGTCATTTGCTGCGCAAATTTTGTGTGGTTGGTAGGAATGGTCGGATTCGAACCGACGACCCTCGCCTTGTCGAGGCGATGCTCTAACCAACTGAGCTACATTCCTGCTGCTTTACACCACCCGCACCGGTGTTCCAACGAATGAACCTTCGATACGACGCCTTCTTCCTAAGTAGAAGGGCGCGTAATTTAACAATATGACCTGTTTGTATCAAGTCGCAGCTTCGATAACCGCAAAACAAACTTGCTGGGGAGGCTAAATACCTCTGCCAGGACGTTAAACAGGCGGGTTATTCTTCAACCGGGCTGAGCGAATACGATGCCCCAAGTAAAAATAGCCTAGCATCAGTAATAGAAACAAGAAAAAAGATACTTTTTCACTGACTTGCAGAAAGTGCAGCGCAAGACCCACTAAGCCTAAGACCGCGCCGGACAAGCAGAGCAAATTGACAGCCCTGCCAACCGACATTCCCCCGTCCACCAGCAAATGGTGAATATGTTCGCGATCATATGAGAAAGGTGATCGTCCCCGCCCGGCTCGAAACAGCAGTAATCGAGCACAATCCAGTAATGGCAAGGCCAGCAACCAAAGGACCGTCACCGGTGCAACAACCGCATTTTCTGTCTGCGTGACCTTTAGAAACAGTACAACGATCATGAACCCTAAAACGTATGCGCCGCTGTCGCCCATAAACACCCTGGCCTGCTTATTCCAGGGAAAACGAAAATTGTACACCAGGTACCCTAGCGTACAGACCAGCATAAGACTCGACAGCAGTAAGATATCAGTTTGTCCCGCGCTATAAGAAAGGATTGCGACACCACCGAAGGCTAGCGACGCTAGTCCACCGCTGAGACCATCCAAGCCATCGATCATATTGATGGCGTTGATGCCGCCGACCACAGCAATACAGGTAAAAACCACAGCCATTTGACCAAGCCCAATATCGCCAAAACCCAGCAAGTCGCCAACATTTAGAAACCTCAGGTCTTGAAAATAAAAGATCGCACAGGCACTCCCCAATTGAACGATCAACCGCGGGTACACACTAATGTCGCGAATGTCATCAAGCACACCGACGCACATCAGAACGACCATTGATGCCAGAACAATTTTTTCGTCGACGAACAGACCGGTATTGGTGAAGGCAAGCGTCAAAATACCTGCCACCATGGCTATGCCTCCGACCAGAGAAGTAGGCGCATGGTGTTGCTTTCGCCCCCCCGGGGCGTCGTGAAGCGCTATATGGTGCGCGATGCGGTCAAGCAAATAGATAGCACTAATAACGCCCAAAAATGCCGTTAATATCAATATGGTCACAATTCACTCATCTTTGTTGAACACCGAAAAAAGTTAAGCACTGACAAAAAAACCACACCAAGTTCATTTTTAAGGGACATACACTCAACCTCGAACAAACTGCTGGCGCAATTCCTCAATCTGGTCCCGGGTCTGAGCCGCGTCTTCAAACTGAAGCTCCTTGGCGTAATTGAACATCTGCTTTTCCAACACGACAATCTGCTTTTCCAGATCACGCTGACTAAGGACAGCGCCACCACGGTATGTGCCTTTACCCTCTGCAACTTTCGAACGTCCGGGGACATGGCGAGCGCCTTCAAGAATGTCCATGACATTCCTTTTGATGCTGACCGGGATAATGTTGTTTGCCTTATTATGCGCCAGCTGTTTATCGCGCCTTCGATCGGTTTCATCGATGGCACGCCGCATAGAACCCGTTATCCGGTCCGCATACAGGATTGCCTTGCCGTTCAGGTTCCTTGCCGCGCGGCCAATAGTTTGAATCAACGACCTGTCAGACCGCAGGAAACCTTCCTTGTCCGCATCCAGGATCGCCACCAGAGACACCTCCGGCATATCCAGGCCCTCTCGCAGCAGGTTGATGCCTACGATTACATCAAACAATCCAGCACGATAATCCCGGATGATTTCAACCCGTTCTACGGTATCAATGTCTGAATGAAGGTAACGAACCTTAATGCCGTTTTCATCCAGGTAATCCGTCAGGTCTTCGGCCATTCGTTTGGTGAGCGTGGTAATCAGGACCCGCTCGTCTAACGCGGTACGCTTCCTGATTTCTGACAATACGTCGTCCACCTGGTTCTGGGCGGGTCGCACTTCCAGTATCGGATCTACCAGGCCGGTAGGTCGAACCAACTGGTCAACTATCTGGCCAGATTTTTCGCGCTCATAAACACCGGGCGTTGCCGACACAAATATTGCCTGGGGGGCGCGCTCTTCCCATTCATCAAACCGCATGGGCCGGTTATCCAGCGCAGACGGCAGCCTGAAACCAAAATCCACCAGCGTTTGCTTGCGCGACCGATCCCCCTTATACATGGCGCCAATCTGCGGCACGCCGACATGGGACTCATCAATAATCAATAACGCACTCTCTGGAAGGTAGTCATACAGTGTGGGCGGCGCCTCACCGGAAGCCCGTCCCGACAAATACCGGGAATAGTTCTCAATACCGTTGCAATAACCCAGCTCTTTGATCATCTCCAGATCAAAGCGAGTGCGTTGTTCCAGTCGTTGCGCTTCTACCAGTTTATTATTGTCCTTAAGGTATTTTAGTCGTTCATTTAGCTCTTCGCGAATACTGCCCAGTGCGTTATCGATGGTCTCGCGTGGCGTTACATAATGCGACTTCGGGAAAATTGTGACTCTTGGCACTTTGCGCAGTACTTCGCCGGTCAGTGGATCGAAATAAGACAGCTGCTCAATCTCATCATCAAACAGCTCTACGCGAACCGCTTCTTTTTCCGACTCGGCAGGAAAGATATCAATAACATCGCCGCGCACCCGATAAGTAGAGCGGCGGAGTTCCGTCTCATTTCTCGCGTACTGAAGCTCAGCCAGTCGACGCAGCAACCACCGCTGGTCTACCTTGTCACCCCGGTCCAGGTGCATAACCATCTTAAGGTAAGCGGCAGGGTCACCCAGGCCGTATATCGCCGAAACAGAAGCCACCACAATCGCATCCTGTTTTTCCAGCAACGCCTTGGTTGCTGACAACCGCATCTGCTCGATGTGCTCATTAATAGCCGCGTCTTTTTCAATATAGGTATCAGAAGACGGGACATAGGCCTCAGGTTGGTAGTAGTCGTAATAAGAGACGAAGTATTCCACGGAGTTATTGGGGAAGAATTCTTTGAACTCACCGTAGAGTTGGGCCGCCAGGGTTTTGTTGGGCGCCATAATTAGCGTTGGTCGCTGCAGGCGCTCTATCACATTGGCAATCGTAAAAGTCTTACCCGAACCGGTGACGCCAAGCAGCGTCTGGTAGGCTAGGCCGGATTCAATACCATCCAACAGCTTTTCTATGGCTGCAGGCTGGTCGCCAGCTGGTTTGTAGTCTGATACGACCTGGAATTCACCCGACTTCATCGTACACCTCTTTTTGGAGGCCACATGATAACCCAGCTAGCGTCACTCTGAAGACACTGTCCTGCTAATTACTGACAACCTGTCTGCATTTAGATGCCAACAATGGCAATCTCACTGCATCTCAGTATTGACGACGAAGCGCCCCGTCTTTACAATGCGCGCCTGCAAGTCTTCCCCGATAGCTCAGTTGGTAGAGCAAATGACTGTTAATCATTGGGTCCCTGGTTCGAGCCCAGGTCGGGGAGCCAAATTTTGCTGATAACTCGTTGAGTTACCCCCCGCCACCCTGTCTTGAGCAATATAAAAGTTCCAAGTCAATGCGCTTTTTGCGCCATTACAAAAAATCGTGAATTCATACTCGCCCACATAAAATCAACAGGTCGCTTCAGGGAATTTGTTGCGCCTTCGGTCAAACATCATCTCCAACCTCGATAATTAGCGTGATGACTTGCGGGGAGGGCTCTGGCAAGCCCGTCTTCTTGACATACACGGTTGGGACAGGACTCTCTTCATCTATCGCCGCATATCGAATTGTATTCTTAGTGACTTTTTCCTGTTGCATTTTAATTTTCA
>Ga0209711_10001935_pt1 | contig 19365 bp, 23 predicted proteins | sample ArcticOcean_MG_C_7_FD_187441 | JGI IMG/M metagenome (GOLD analysis project Ga0209711, IMG submission 187441) | Marine microbial communities from western Arctic Ocean - ArcticOcean_MG_CB11_88 (SPAdes) (version 2) | ecosystem: Environmental > Aquatic > Marine > Oceanic | place: Arctic Ocean... | reverse complement strand
AAAAACAGAGGTAGAGCTGAAAAGAGTAGATTAAAGAAAAATGATTAAGGGTGAGATGAATTTAAATAAGCTTATAGTAGATAACTGGTCAATCGTAGTTGGTTTATTAGTAGCTATATTTACTGCTGGTACTATATTTGCTCAGTTCACTGCTCTTCAAGTAGAGTTGACTAGTGTACATGATAGATTAGATAAAAAAATTAAAGTTATCAACGAATTAGAAGATAGGATAGTTGATATAGAAAAAGAACTTCAGTACGAAAAAGGGTACTTAGAAGGTAAAGGAAAAGAATAGATTAAATAAAAAATGATATCATTAGTAGACATATTATCACAAAATGAGGACTTACGAAAGTGGTTCGGTAAAGGAAAGACTGGTTCTACCAAAGGTGGAGGCTGGGATAGATATAGTTCTACTGGTAAGAAGTTAGGTAAGTGTGGTGATGGTAAAGACGGTGCTGCTTATGCTGCATGTTTATCAAAAGAAAAAGCCAATAAATTAGGACCAAAAGGTAGAGCAACATTCGTTAATAAAAAACGTGCTGACCAAAAGAAGGCTGGTGATTCTAAAAAAGGTGGTAATAGTACAAAAGGAAAGACTCCAACCTTTTCAAAAACTGGAGCATAGCGTTATATAAATGAGTAAACCAATAGTTACGGTAAAAGTTAGGAAAGGTGATATAAATAGAGCTCTTAAAATATTTAAAAGAGCAGTTATGGATTCTGGTCATATCTTAGAATATAAAGATAGACAAGAGTACACCAAACCTACAACTGTTAGGAGAAGAGAAAAACAAGTAGCTATCAGAAACCAACAAATAGAGGTGATGAAGCAAAATGAAATAGAAATTCCTAGTAAAAAGAAAAAGAAAAAAAGATAAAAGATATTTATTAAGGTATGGCAGACAATATTAAAATATCGGAATTAGCAGAATTGACATCGGGCTCACTTGGTGATGCTACGATTTTTCCGATTGTAGATGGGGGTAGTACTAGAAAAGCAACCCTTTTAACACTACAATCGTACCTTACTGATGACTTAGCAACAGATAGTGACCTATCTTCCCAAATATCAACAGTTAACTCTACAATTACCGGATTAACAACAACAGACATTTCAGAGGGAACTAACAAATATTATACAGATGCAAAAGTTAATTCTATAATAGGTGGTATAAATAGTGACGCTATATCAGAAGGTTCAACTAATTTTTATTATACAGATGCAAAAGTTGATGCAAGAATAAATTCCAATGGAGCTATAACTTCATCGGTTCAGGTTGATTTAACAGCAACTACAAATTATATTAGTGGAATCAAAACAAGATTAAACACTGAAAATGTAGTTTCATCATCAAACCAAATATCAGCCTCTGCTGCAGCATCTGGATTTGGTACTGGAGGCGGCGGTGGAAGTACTCCAAGTGGAACTGTTTCCTCATCTGCTCAAACAATAGAAAATTTAAGAGGTAGTACAATACTATCTGGCTCATTAACATCTACCAATATATCTGATTTTAGTACAGCTGCCTCTGCATCTGCTGCTGCTGCAGGTTTTGGTGCTGGTGGTGGTGGTTCCACCGATTATATATCCAACATATCAGTAAACAACTCAACACTAACATTTACAGGTGCTGGTTCGGGTTTTGATGGAACAATCAATTTAGCAGCAGGTGAATCCGATGGTGGGAATTTATTAACAACAAATGATGTTGGTAACTTTCTTACAACCGTTGTTTATACAGACGATTCGGCATCATTTGCTACTAGAATTAATAGTGCCGGAGGTGGTTCAAGTACTCCGTCTGGAACTGTTTCCTCATCTGGACAAACAATAAAACATATTAATACTGTTAATGTAGTTTCATCATCTGCTCAGATAAATGGTTCTCTAATAGATTTATCATCACTTTCAACTGATTTTATTGCAGAAGGTCCTACTAACAAATATTTTTCAAGTTCTTTAATATTACCTATATTAAACCAATTAGAAGTTTTATCTGGTTCGGCCGATGGGTTTAGTGTTGGTGGTACTGATATCGTATCATCATCACAACAAGTAAGTGATTTTGAATTTGTATTACAAAATGCTTTAAATGCATCAGCATCTACACTACAAACAAACATAGATTTAATTTCTAGTGATGGAATTAGTGCAAACGATGTAAATATATTCTTAGCAAAACAAAGATTTACAGATGATATTGAAGTAACTGGAAGTATTTTACTTAATAATGGGGCATTTAGTGGTAGTGGGGCTCAATTATTTGGTATTCCTGCTACTGCAATAGATGGACTTAGTTCAACAACTCAATTGATAGATGGTGATAATAATGTAACCGTAGATAATATACTGGGTGTTACATCAACAATAGGTGTTGGAAACTTTAATGTAAACTTAAATGAAGGTAGTAATCTAATTATAAGTGGTGGATATGCAATAGCAAGAAGTGGAAGTTGGTTTAGTGGTAGTGGCCAAGGTTTAACTGGAATTCCAGGTTCGGCAATAGAAGGTGGAGTAGATGGACAGAAAATATTCTCAGGGTCATTTTCGGCATCCATTGAATCCACGTATGATGGTTCTGATTTTGTAGGTAATTTACGTGTAAATGTTCCTGCAAACTTTGATAGTACAATATCTGCATCTGGTTTAATAACTGCTCCATCAATACAAGTTGGTACAACTGGAACTCCAACATTATATTCGGCTAATAACTTAAACTTATCATCGTCTGGTACGGTGGTGGTTACCGATTCACCATTCAGACTGAATCCACTTACTGCGGCAGAAACTGCATCAGTTTCTATAACACCTGGTGATATGGTATTTTCGGATGATGATGGAGACTTCTTTGGATATAGAATAGTAAATACAACTGGTAGTTGGTATTCATTAACAGCAGGAAACGTTGAAGAAGTTTCATGGGATATTGTAGTTGGTGCACCTCCTGGTTTAGTATCATCATCTGAACAAATTGTTAGTGGTGGAGCTCTAATTTCATCATCCACTCAATTTTTACCAAATGAAGCTGCAGCAGGAACTGTTTATTATGAAGATTCATCAAATAACATAACTGGTTCGAATGATTTTGTTTATGCTGGTGATACAAGACAGCTAACTGCTAATAGTATTTATGCAAATGAAAGAATTACAACTACTTTATTAAAAGGTCAAGATGATGCTGCCAGTAGTATAACACTAGGTACGGGCTCAATGATAATAAGTTCAAGTGAATATGTTAATATTGCTGATGTATTACAGTTAAATGTAAGAGCAACAAATCCATCAAATCCACCAAGTGGTAGTTTAATGGTAAGTAGTAGTGGTGGTGTATCCATTAAACCTTGGTTTTGGGATGGACAAGTTTGGACAGCATTATACTAAATATAGATAAATGGAAACGTATAACGTTATATTACATAAGGGTGTTGATTATCAATCCTTTTGGGATGATATGGAACTATCAGATGATGGTGGTACTTTACACATTCCCAATCGTAGAGTTGATTCTCCAAATCTAAGACCTAATTCTCCAAGACAGGCTTGGTACACTTTATCAGCCGAAGAGGTAACAACTCTAAAGAATGATAATAGAGTTAAGGGAGTAGAAATACCGCCTGAATTTAGAGACGATATCTTTATTGAACACAGAGATACTAGAACTGGAAATTTTACTAAAACCACTTCCGATAGTGGTGATTTTTTAAATTGGGGATTAATAAGACATAAATCCAAAACTAACAATTACGGTGGTAGTTCATCAACTTCTGAAGATTATACATATACATTGGATGGTACTGGTGTTGATGTTGTAATTCAAGATAGTGGAGTTGAAATGCTACATCCTGAATTTTTTGGTGGAATTAATGATGCATCCGCACCTAGAACACAAGATGTAGATTGGTATTCCCTAAGTGGTGTAACTGGAACTCAAAATGCAAATCACAATAGAGATTTGGATGGACATGGTACTCATGTTGCTGGTATTGTTGCTGGTAATAGTTATGGTTTTGCAACCGGTGCTAGAGTCTATTCAGTAAAAGTAAATGGTTTGGAAGGTTCTACTGATGGTAGTACTGGTATTCCAACAACAGATTGTTTTGATGTAATCAAAGGTTGGCACACTGATAAAAAATTAACAAGACCAATGAGACCAACCGTAGTTAATATGAGTTGGGGATATTCTACATCGTTAACCAATGATAATATAACGGCTATAAATTATAGAGGTGTTTCTTACACTGGTGGTGATATAGATACCGCTGGAGAGAGGGAATCAAACTATGGTTTAATGGAATTTCAATCAGCAGTAGGTGTTTACAGTGCTAACGTAAGAATATTATCCATTGATACTGATGTAGAAGAAATGATAGAAGCTGGTATTCATGTAACTATTGCTGCTGGTAATAGAGGTAATAAATGTGATGTACCTGGTGGAACTGATTACAATAACTATTTAACTAGAGGTGGAGAAGATGTATATTATCATAGAGGTTCATCTCCAAATGCAGATGGAGCTATTCTAGTAGGTAATTTAGATTCAGCTCTAAATTCAGCAACAAATGGTGATGGTTCAAATAAAGACCAGAAAGCAACTTCATCAGAATGTGGACCAGCTGTTGATATTTATGCAGCAGGTACTAATATTATGAGTTCAACATCTGATACAAATAGGTTTACTGATTCAGCTTATTATGCTGATAGTAATTTCCGTCAATGTAACATTAGTGGAACATCAATGGCCGCCCCACAAGTTGCCGGTTTAGTTGCATTATATTTACAAGCAAGTCCAAATTCCACACCACATGCTATTAAAGCAGCATTAATGGGAATAACGGGTGATACTATATACACTTCATCTGGAAACAATGACTGGACTGATAGAAGAAGTTTATTAGGTGGAGACCAAACGATAATGTTTAATAAATTCACATCTCCATCACCGTCAACTTTAACAAATCTACCATCTGGGTTTTTACAAAATGGTATTAAAATCACAACAAAATAACAACTTTTTAAGTTTTTTATATATATTTATAGAGTACATGAGTGGGGTTGAAAAATAAAAAAGAAGAAATGATATTTGAAGAAATAACAGAAGATATATTAAACGAAAAGTTAATTACATATGGTAATAGAAAACCATATGGACAAATCGTTTTTATTGCAGGTGGAGCTGGTAGTGGAAAAGGATTCGCTATTAGTAACTTTATAGATTCAGCATCATTCAAAGTGAGAGATGTTGATGAAATGAAAAAACAACTTCAAATTCTCAATAGGTTAGGTAAATTAGACATTAATTCCATCATCAAAAAATATGGTAAGAATATCAAACCTAAAGATATAGATTTAATTAATAAAATACAAGATGATGGATTCAAACTCCAAAATCTAAATCTTAAAAATTCAGACCACGTATACGCACTTCATATATTAGTAAAGGCAATTGGTATTAAAGATGCTAGTTTAGAAAAACTTCTATTAGGTAAAAATAATCCTGAAACTCTTCCAAATATATTATTCGATATTACTGCTAAAGATGTAACTGATATTACAAGTGTAATTCCAAAATTAAAGGCAGTAGGATACAAACCAGAAAATATTCATTTAACTTGGGTACTTACTAAATATGTAACTGCATTAGAAAATAATAAGAATCGAGAAAGAAAAGTACCTGATGGGTCAATGGGTTCAGAAAATATAATGTTAAAAACACACGAAGGTGCATCTAACACTATTTGGGGGTTGGTTACTAAAGCACTACCTAAAGGAATGAATGGTAGAGTGGATGTTATACTTAATAACCCAGAAAATACTGTATTCTTAAAGGGTGCAGATGGCAAAGATGTTGAAAAAAGACAAACTAGTTCAACGAATAAAGTTGTAAAGGGTATAGATGGTAAACAAAAAACAATACGAACTACAAAAAGTAAAACTGTAAAGTTTACATCTGGATTTCTTTCATTGCCTCTTAAAAAAGAAAAAGGTGGAATTTATGCAGAAAAGGTTTGGAGAAATAAACTATTCAATTGGGTGAAATCAAATGCACCAGAATCAATAACAGCAAATATGAAAGAATCAGTAAACGAAGCAATTGAACCTCAAATCAGAAAGATAGCTGAACTCACGGGTGTATCTATTGATAACGTAGAAAAATACGTTAGTAGTAGAGTACTTAATATCACTAAACTTTTAAAATACATCAAAGATGAAAAGCAGGTTGCTATTAGAGGTTTTGATAAAGCTGTAAAGGGTGATAAAAAGCAAGATGCATATTTTATTAAAATGTTTAACGAATCGGTAAACGAAGATAAAATAGATGTATTACGAAAAGCCGTTCAAAAAATAAATAGAAAGTATAAAGTAAACGTTAGTTCTCATCCTGTAACTAAAGGCGAGATAGAAATTATACTTGGAAGTGGAAATCATCCAGATAGTGATTATCATGCTATTGAAAAATTAGTAAATAAATTAGGTATAAAAAACCATAGTATATTTAACGAATCAATTGATGAAGCAACATTCAGACCAAATTCAGGTACTATGAGTGGTGGTACATATGGTTTAGATAATAGAAAGTATCAATTAAAAAGAGATGTTAAAGGTGTACGAATCGGTGATTATACAAATGTAATATTACCTAAAGGAACTATTATATATAATATACCAGGTGGTGTATTTGCACACCATGATGTATTGGCAGCTTACCAAAGTGGACAAAATAAATATTTCAATCAATCTACATTTAAAGGAATATCAATTAGAAGAGAAAAAAATACTATTATGGCAATAGAAAAAAATTCTAAGATATTAGAATCAGTAAACGAATTAAACTTAAATGAAAGTGTATTTTCAGCAATTGATTTAATTAGACAAGATGCTAAAGATGTTAGAGATTTCGTAAAGAAAGTATTTTCAGATAGAAATTTTAAAGATATGAAAAATGATAAGGATTTCATTAAGTATCTTAAATCAATATATGAGGGAGTATCGGTTAATGAAATATCTAAATTTGCAGGGTGGGTTGCAATTGACCATAAAGGTAAACGATTAGAAATTAAAAAATCTGAAGCAAAAGACCTTTACAATGCAAAACTATTCGCAATCAAAAAACTAAAAGTACCAAAATCAAAAGAAAGTATGTTGGTTATCGAACCAGGATATAACGAATCAGTTGTTAACGAAATAAATACATCTGTTAACAAAAGAAGAGCAGGTGCTGAATTAAAACAAAAATTAAAAGGTAAACGTTCTGATGGAATGGGTAAATATACCGCTACTATCTATGGATTAGATTCAAACGGTAAACGAGTTGAATTAAAAAGTTTAAACGATTTAAACAAATACTCTAAATTTGAGTTAGATGAATCAGTTGTTAACGAAGCAAACTTACGATTAAATAAAAAAGTAAAATCTGAATTAGATGCATATCTAAAGGGTACAAAAATAAACTCACCGGAACATCAACATGCAATTATGTTGATTCTTAAAGGAGCTCTAACTGATGCTAACTTTCATAGTGAAGCAAAACAATTACCTAAATTCTTCCCAAAGGCAAAACAATCAAAACACGTTGGTACTGCGATGGAGGATGTAATTGAAGATAAAGGTGCAGCATATTCTAAAGCAGCAAAATGGGATGGACATGATATTATTGATGCATTTTCTTTCTATACTTCTATGACAATCGGTGGTTCATTCGGTAAAAAATTAGAAACCCTAAAGGAATCAATTTCTGAATCAATAAACGAAAGTTTAAAGCATAATGATATGTACACTATGTTAGATATCGCTGCTGGATATAGTTCAACACAAGACCAAGCTGCAGGACAAATGTGGAGTGATGAGCAAGATTTATATGATTACTTAAAATCAGACCATATTCCTAAAAAATATCATAAGAAATTTCACAATGATATTAAGAGAAGATTCAAAAACATAAAAGAATCAGTAGTAAACGAAGGAAAATACAACTACAAAGCCGATGCACTTACTGCATACTTCAAAGGTAAGATAGATGCCAAAGAATTGGATAAGATTGCAAGAGATGATTTTAAGAGTGGTATTGCAACTAAAAAAGAATTATCTAACTTCCTATCAAACAAGTTTACTCAAGATGTAATGAGTGATACCTATGGGATTCCTGCAGGTACATTAATAAAAAGAGTAAGAGGATTAATGAAATTCGCTGAAGGTGTAAGTGAATCAGTAGTTAATGAAGGTAGTGTTGCCAATAAATGGAACATACAATCCCAAGATATAGGTAAATTACAAAAAAAGACTTCATTTAGTTCAGAAACATCAATGCCGTTTAGTTTAATATCAAACTTATCAGGTGGGGTTAATTCTACCGATAAGGGGATAGTAAGTGGCCACTTTAATAAAGATGTTGTAATACTACAATTTTATCCAAAGGAAGATAGTAGAAATGATACTATGTATGACGCCGTAGATAAAAAAGGTATTATTGCAATTGATAAATTGATGAAAAAACAATATGGTTTAAGTATGGTTAGTCCATTCCTTCTTAAAGGAAAAAGACATTGTTCTGCAGATGGAGAAGTATGTAGTGTTTCCAATTACTTAGTATTTGGAGGAACAAACGAATCAATTGAAGAACGAGTAAATCTATTCTTAGAAAAAAATGTACCAACTGATGCATCAAAGTGGTCTTATTATAAATCACAAGCAAAGAAGAAATTTGATGTATACCCATCGGCATATGCTAATGGTTGGGCAGCAAAGAAATATAAGGCAGCCGGAGGAGGTTGGAAAACAGAAAAATAAGTTAGGATAATCCAAATTATTTTCGTATATTAGTAATAATTAAAATCAAGTTATGACAAAAGGTAACATTTATTGGTTTACAGGTCAACCAGCTCATGGAAAAACTGTACTCGGAAAACTATTAGTAGAACTTCTTAAAACCGAGAAAAAAAATTGGAGAAAGAATGTCTTCCATCTCGATGGAGACGATTTAAGAGAACTAACAATCAATAAAGATTACTCACCAGAAGGTAGAGTTAATAACATTCGTAATGCTCAGATGATAGCTGAGTATGTATCTAAAAACGAATGTGATGTAGTAGTATCTTTAGTAGCACCTTACGAATGGTTAAGAGAAGAGTTCAAAGAAAGAATCGGTTTAGATTCATTTGAAGAATTTTATGTACACTGCTCTACCCCAAGAGAAAGAGACCATTTTCATGCAAAGGATTATGTAGCACCACAAAAGAATTTCCTAGATGTGGATACAACTAAAGATAATCCAAAACAATCATTCACAAAAATAGTATCTTATTTAAGAGATAAGGAAAAGTTATAAATCACTAAATCAAATAAATGGCAAACAAAATAGCATCCGCTGATAAAGAAAGTTCTTCATCAGAAGTAAAGTATTCATTTTTCGCTGGTAGATGGCAGCCGCTACACAAGGGACATCTATGGTTAATTAATGAAAGATTAAAGGAAGGATATAAAGTATGGTTAGGTATCAGAGATGTAGAACCAGACGAAAAGAATCCTTGGACAGCAGAAGAAATTTTAGAAATGGTACATGAAGGTGAACTAAAAGAACTTATCTTAGAAGGTAAGGTAATCGCTACCATCATACCAGATATAGAATCTATCAATTATGGTAGAGGAGTGGGGTACGATATTATAGAACACGTACCACCAAAGGAAATAGGTGATATCTCAGCAACCTCAATCAGAGAACAAATGAAAAAAGATGGTAAGTTATAAAAGACACATTGCAAAAACACTAAGTTGGAGAGTAATAGGTACGATAGATACAATGATACTATCGGCACTTATAACTGGAAGTTGGGAAATTGGGTTAACCATAGGTGGGGTAGAAGTATTTACTAAAATGATACTTTATTTCTTCCACGAAAGACTTTGGTATCGCTTCTCTAAGTTTGGTGTAGAAAAAAAGGATTAATCTATATTTATATACATAGAAACAATATTTTAAATAGTATATGAAAATGGAAGATGTTACAAAAGGGGAATCACTATTTCCGAATTTTGACCCAACTGCAGATTTATCCCAAGCACCGAAACAAAGAACCAAGCGAGGTTTGGGTGCAAGACCACTTTTAGAATCGGAAATAAAGGATGTACAACAAAAAGCACGTTCTGCTGCTGAAGCCGCAAGAATGTTAGGTGTATCTTATAACACTTATAAGAAGTATGCTAAAGAGTACGGAGTATTTGAAGATTTGAAAAATCCACATGGAATTGGTATAAGAAAGGGAACAAACCCTGGAACATTGGCACACTCATTGGATGATATTTTAGCAGGAATGTTTCCAGACTATCCAGTTTGGAAATTAAAAAAGAGATTACTCAATAATGGGTATATGTTGGAGAAGTGTAATTCTTGTGGATTTGAAGAAAGAAGGGTAACCGATTTCAGAGTTCCATTGGTATTAGATTTCTTAGATGATAATAGAAAGAACCATAAACATGAGAATCTAAGGATGTTATGTTTTAATTGTTCTTTCCTTATAAATGGTAATCTTACAGGCCCAAAAAAGGAATATGAGTATTAATTTAAAAAAAGTTTGGTAAATACAAATATTTTTTGTATCTTTACTTTAATTAACAATATATATAAATATAAATAACAAGTTATGAGTAAATATTTTGAAGTAGTAGTGGAAATTGAGGTAGCAACACTTAAAAATGGCAACCCAAAATTAAAAAAAGAAATTTACTTGGTTGATGCACAATCAGTAACCGAAGCAGAAGCAAGAGTTGTAAAAGACTTTACAGACGCTGGTGTTAATATTGACTACAAAGTAAGTGGAGCAAAGGAAAGCAGAATTATTAGAGTAATTGAGTAATGAGTAAAGAACCAGAAGTTATTACCGAAGAGGTAAAAGTAAAAGTTGCTAAAAGAGTACCACCTGGCGATAGGTGGACTCCATTAGATAACTCTTCATTGGTTTTAGATTCATTGACAGATGTATTAGAGTACATCTATCAAAAGAATGGAAATACACAGTTTTATATGGATGCAAGAGAGGGGTTTACTTATGTGATTAAACAAGAAGAAAAAGTTATAGAACCTGAACCCCAAAAATCTTATTCCTTATATGGCGAGTATTAAAAAGTATTTCCGAAACGCATTAATTGGATTAGCAACTATGGTGTTAGCATCAATGACTGGAAACAGTAATCTAAATGACTCTGAAAGATTGAGACAGATGGATAATGATGATGACTTCCATATGTTTATTTAATCCTCTTAATATTTATAAACAAGTAAAATAAAAATTATGAACACTATTTTAATCATCATTGGTGTACTAGTAATAGTAGCCGGTGTAGTAATCTATTTCGTAAAAGCAGGTAAAATTGCTGATAGAGATGGAGACTTAATTCCAGATGTAGTAGAAGATGGTATCGAAGATATCAAAGAAACTGCTAAAGAAATTAAGAAAAGAGCCAAAAGAGTAGCAAAAGAAGCAAAAGATGTTGCTGACGCTGTGAAAGAAGTTGTAAACCAATCGAAAGATGTTGTGGATGCGGCTAAAGGTGGCAAAAGAAAGGGTAGAAAATCAGGTAAGATAACCAAATCATCTCTTAGAGAGAAGAGTAAAGGTGAATTAGTTGATTTAGCTCAAAAAGAATTCAATCAAGAATTGGATTTATCACTTACTAAGACAAATCTTATCAATAAAGTTTACGAACTATATAATAAGTAAATCTTAGAATTTAATGCAAACGGTAGATTATTTTCATCTTATCATATTTGGGTGTTTATTACTATTAGTAATAACAGCCTCTTGGATAATAGTAAAGTTAGCTAGTAGAGTAACTGAGTTAAGCTATGAACTAAAAATAAGTAAAGTATTTTATCAAAAAGATTTGGATAGGTTGGAGGACAAAATTAATAGATTCTCCAACCAATCTAATTCAACCGATTCTAAATATTCTAAAGATATAGAAAGGCTAGATGAATTGGTTAAAACATTAAATAAGACATTGGAGACTAAAATTGACAAATCAAACGATATAAGTTAATTATGAAATCTAAAAACACTCCACCACTAGCTGAACTGATACTTTTACTATGCGTTGCATTCTCAATAGCATTCTCAATATTTTTGTTTTTAGTATTAGAAGAAAAACTAAAGGCGTTGTTCATAGGTTTATGGGCACCAACAATTATGGGATTAATAAATTATATTAATATAAAATTTAAAAACTAAAATATTTAATTCTTAATGAAAAATGTTACAATTCTTTTGCAGGGTAAGATACTGCAAGAAACAATAAACTTCTTTGTAAAACACTATCCAACACAGAATGTAGTAATATCTACTTGGATTGGGTGTAAACTTGATTTTTCAAAAATACCTAACTCTTACAATATAATACTTACAAAACTCCCAAAAGAAGGGGGTCATCAAAATATTAATTATCAACTAATATCTACTTTAAACGGATTGAAGTTAGTAGAAACAGATTATGTGATAAAAATAAGAGGTGATGAATACTTCTCAAACATGGAATATATAGCTAATGAAGTAGCTATGAATCCAAAGAAAATACATTGTTCTCCTATATTCTTTAGACATTGGAGTTTTATACCATATCATTTTTCAGACCATCTTATTGCAGCAACTAAAGAGAATTTACAAATTATGTTTGAGGAAACTAAATTTAATGTTGATAATTTACTAATATGGTATGAAAAGGATGGCAAAAATCAATCATATTGGGAGCCTGAAATTAATTTCACTCGTTCTTACTTGATGGCCAAAGAACCTAAACGATGGGGTAAATTAGATGGTAGAAAATTAATGGTGGATAATTTTGAAATACTAGATATTAAGAAACTACATCCATATAAAATTGTAGCAAATATATTTAAAGCTCAATGGACAGAGGGATTTGTACCAGAACAAAACTTTAGTATTTCTGATGTAAATAAATTATTCTTATCAAAAGCAGAGGTGTATGGTACTGATATCACATAGAGGAAACATAGATGGTGTAAATCAAAACTTTGAAAACCAACCAAACTACATTGATGATGCTATTAAAGCTGGTTATGATGTAGAAGTTGATATTTGGTACATTGGTGATAAGTTATATTTAGGACATGATACGGCAGATTATCAAGTGGATATTGATTGGTTACAGAAACGTAGATTCAAATTATGGATACATTGTAAGAATCACCCAGCATTAGAATTATTATGTGAAACTCATTTACATTACTTTTGGCATGATGAAGATGATGTAACTATAACTTCAAAGGGTATAATGTGGTCTCATCCCAAAATTAGACCTTTAACAAACTCAATAGCAGTTTTACCCGAAAGACATAATTGGCCTGTTGATAATTGTCTAGGGGTATGTTCTGATTATATAAAACGTTATAAATAATGGAATTAATTTTAGTAGAAATACCAATAACTAAATCTAAATTATTTGAAAATAACTTTTGTAATAAAATAGCTTTATTAAATGGTAAAAATACAAATATTCGGTCAGTTGGTCACAGCTGGTCATATCCCACAAAAATAAAAGGTTGGCAAGATTGGGACTACCCAACCCAACAATGGGGAGTTTCTAGAAATGTAGCTACATTTTCCATAAATAAAAGTGATAGGATAGTAACTGTAATCAGAAACCCATTTGATTTATTATTTAATTATTTTCGTTTAGATTGGGCTTGGTGTAAAACTTCACACCAAATGGCAATTGATAGTCACACGAAAGAGGATTTTCAAAAATTTGTAGATATTTACTTGGATGATAATATCCCTTTTCATGTTCCTGCATTTAAAAAATCTTTATTTTCACAATTAAAAGATTCACATGGCAATTGGATAATCAACTCAGATAGTATAGTTATTAGATTTGAAAGATTATCTGAGGATATAAACATATTTAGTAAGATAAGTAATATACCTATTACAGATTATAACTTTCAATCAAAAGATAACAGTGAATTAAAATGGAATGAGGTATATAGAGATGACCAAGTTGATAAGTTAAATAAAATATGGAAAGATGACTTAGACTATTTTGGTTATTCGTTCAATTGTGACAAAACGGAAACTAAATTTATCACACAGCAAGAGTTATTTACAAAAAAACCAAAAATAGCATTGTGCTTTAGTGGGTTTATACGAGATATAGATAAAACTAAACATTTTTGGAATTCATTGATTGAAAAGTATGATATTGATTTATATGGTTCATTTTGGGATGATGAAAGTGGAGATGATACTATTCAAAATTTAAAAAAGATATATAATTTTAAAGAATTGGAATTTGAAAAATATTCTAATTTTAAAAAATCAACTTTAGATGTCATAACTCCTTACATAGACCCACCATCTCATTTGCTATCTAATTTAATTGATTATGCCAAAAACTTTCCTACACTTTCAATGTGGTATAAGATTTGGAAAGCAAATATGTTATCCAAATCATTGGATATAGATTATGATATTGTTATTAGAGGTAGAACCGATATTTTAATGAATAAAGATTTAAAAATTGATTTAAATAAATATCTAAATGTGCCATCTGGTAGAGTAAAAACTGATAATTGGCCAAATTCAGATGGTGTATGTGATATATTTGCATTTGGAACACCAAAACTAATGGATTACTATTCTTCTATTTATTTAAATTTGTTAGAATATGTAAATCAAGGACATTATATGATTCCACCTGAGAATCTTCTTAGAGTTCATATGAGTAAAGTAGATGTTGATATCAGATTTTTTGTTTGTAATTTAGAAATAACTAGACATTATAAAGGTACTCCAAATGAGACATATGATAGAAGTAAACCAACCTCGGATGAAATATTGCCATCAACCTTTATAGATTCTACACCGAATAAAGACATTACCTGGACTTCTTCAATTAGAAATAATCTAAAATTTTAATTTTCTTATATTTAATTGGGAAAAGAATTCTCAACATGGAAAATAGAATAAAAGAAATATTAGAAAAATTAGAAGATGCAATCTCTTACGAGGATTGGAATATGGTTGAAGATGCAAGAAAAGAACTATTATTCCTATCCGAAGAATTAGATTCAGATTTCCCATCGCATAATATTTACGAAGATTTTAACTAAAAAACTTGTTTATATCATTTTTTTTTCGTAGTTTAGTAACTTACTAATGAGATAGAAATGCAAATAGTTTAAAAATAATTACCAAAAAGTTTGGTAGCTTAAATTATTATTTGTATATTAGTATTGTAATTGAGTGGGAGTGATTATCCCAATATACTAAACCTTAAAATAAATAATATGAATAACTATGGAAATTCTTCTTATTGGCTCTCCGATTGGGAAGACGATAATATCGTAGTAGATACGATGAGTGATTTTGAAAAACAATCACATGACTTATACAAATTGTCTGCATCCAAAAGGGCCATTTCAAACTTTGTAAACATTGTAACAAACGACCAAATTAGTGTTAGATTTAACCAAAGGGGTGATTCTTACACCGATGGTAAATCCGTAGTTATTGGTTCTAATATTGTAGAACCTAAAGATTTCGATGTTGCAGTAGGACTTGCATTACATGAAGGGTCTCACATTAAACTTTCAGATTTCGAACTACTTGGTGATATCTACAACTTAGTTCCTCAACATATTAAGGAGGGAGCTATTAAAAAAGGTGTTATGAATTCCATTTCAATCATCAAAGATTTATGGAATGTTGTAGAAGATAGAAGAATTGATAAATTTGTATTTGACTCTGCTCCAGGTTATAGAGATTACTACCGAAAGATGTACGATAAGTATTTTAATGATAAATTAATTGACAAGGCTCTTCTTTCAGATGAACATACTGATGAAAGTGTTGACTCTTATATGTTTAGAATTATAAACATACACAATAAGAATACTGATTTAGGTAGTTTAGGGGGTTTAAGAGAGATTTATAAAATAATAGGGTTAGGTACTATATCTAGATTAAAAACCTCTAAGGATTCATTTGAGGTTGCTTTAAAGGTCTTCCAAATCATTATGGGTAACTTACCATCGTTTGAAAGTGGTAAAAGTGAAGAACCTGCTGATACTAACCAAGAAAATAAAGAATCTCAAAATGGTAAAGGTGGTTCTGATGAACCAAGAGATATGACTGATGAAGAGTTTGATGAGTTGTCTAACTCAATGAACGGTTCTGCTCCAAGTGGTGGTTCTGATGAATCTCCAAGTGGTGGTAATGGTATGGATGTTGAAGATGTTCCAGATATGGGAACACCATCCAAGTCTTCTAATTCAGATAATAGTAAAGAAACTGAAAAAGTAAAACTTACTGATAAACAAAAAGACCTTCTTAAAAAGAAAATCCAAAAACAAAAAGATTTTATGGATGGTGAAATCAGAAAGAAAACCATGACCAAGAAAGATGCAAAAAATCTTGATGCTATTGATGAAAGTGGTTCTGAAATAAAAAATGTTGGTTCTAGTGTTAATGATGGTTGGGGTAGAGTTACTAAAGGTACTAAGTGTATCGTAGTTAAGAGACTTACCAAATCATTATTAGAATCAGACTTGTTTCCAATGACCCATAATAATTGGTGGAATCAAGAAAATGAAGGTTTAATTAAAAGAAGTTTCGAAAAGGAAGTCTTTGAAGGAATTAGAATTGGAACTATTTTAGGTAAAAAACTTCAAGTTAGAGGTGAAGATAAAAATACTGTCTTCAATCGCCAGAGACATGGTAGAATCGATAAGAGAATGATTTCATCTTTAGGATTTGGAAATGAGAATGTTTTCCAATACATTGAAACTGATTCTTATAAGAAGGCAAATCTTCATGTATCAATTGATGCAAGTGGTTCAATGGGTGGAGAAAAATGGGATAGTACATTAACCAATGTTGTTGCACTTTGTAAGGCAGTAGATATGATTCAAAACCTATCTATTCAAGTTACATTTAGAACTACTACAAATAATAACCCATATATAGTAATGGCTTATGATTCCAAAGTAGATAAATTGTCTAAAGTAAAACAAATGTTCCCAACACTTCACCCAGGCGGAACTACTCCTGAGGGATTATGTTTCGAGGCCATTATGAAGAACTTCCTAGGAGCTACAAATGATATGGACTCTTACTTCCTTAATATCTCAGATGGTGAACCTTACTTTGGTAATAATGACCTTTACTATTCTGGTGAAGTTGCATACGAACATACTCGTAAAATGGTTAAAGAGATGGAAGGTATGGGAATTAAAATCTTATCTTACTTTGTTGACCAATGGGTACGCAAAGGTGATGAACCTTCTTATGGTTTCAAACGAATGTATGGTAAATCTTCAAAATTAATAGACATTACCAATGTATCTCAAATTGTTAAGACCATGAACCAACTATTTTTATTAAAATAAATTAAAAAAAAGTGAGAAAAAGTTTGGTAGTCTCAAATATTTTTCTTATATTAGTATAGTAATTGAGTGGGAGTGATTCTCCCAAAACATTAAACCTTAAAACAAATAAAAGTTATGACAGATTTTAAAATCGGATTCGTGAAAAGTGAAGTTTACAAAGTGGAGGCTTTTGGTAACTCATTTAAATTAATTGATTCTAATGGTACTAAAGTTGGTACTATGGGAATCGGAACAGGTACTCGTAAGGGTGCTTTTAATGAAGGACTTGCCTTGCAGGCCTTTGTTAATAAGAATGGTAAGAAAGTTTACCGAAAAGTTAGTATGGATGTTTACAACAATCTAGTTGCTCCAATGGCTACCGATGGTGGTGGAGTTCAATTTGAAGATAAATCAGACCATACTGCTATTAAAGATTTTATCCACAATGGTTCAGTTAACCTAAAACCAATGGAATTGGTAATGACTGATTTAAAGTGGAAATATTTAGTTCGTTCTGCTGTTCGTGCAAAAAATATTATGATGACTGGTCCTGCAGGTTGTGGTAAAACGATGGCTGCAAAATCTCTTGTGAAGGCATTAGATAGACCAGATTTTTACTTCAACTTGGGTGCAACTCAAGACCCTCGTGCAACATTGATTGGTAATACACAATTTGATTCTAAGAATGGTACTTACTTTTCAGAATCGGCATTTATTAAGGCTCTTAAAACTCCCAATGCAGTAATTCTATTAGATGAATTATCAAGAGCCCATCCTGATGCTTGGAATATTTTAATGACAGTTTTAGATGCTGGTCAAAGATATATCAGATTGGATGAAGCAGAAGGTTCTCCAATTGTAAAAGTTGCAGAAGGAGTTACTTTTATTGCAACTGCTAACATTGGTAATGAATATACTTCAACCAGAGTTATTGATAGAGCAATTCTTGACCGATTTGTAACAATTGAAATGGATGTTCTAAATGATGAACAAGAATTTGGATTATTAAAGTTTATGTTTCCTGAAGTAAAGGAAGAAGATTTAAAGGCTGTGGCAGAAATTGCACATCATACTCGAACACAATCGATTAGTGATGCTGGAAAGGTTACGGCAATGGTTTCCACTCGTGCTAGTGTTGAGATGGCTGGATTGATTTATGATGGGTTTGATTTATTCGAATCTGCTGAGATTTCAATCTTTCCATTCTTCTCTAACGATGGTGGAGTTGATTCTGAACGAACTTATGTTAAACAACTAGTTCAGAAGTATGTGAAAGATGAGGGTGATGCTCTCTTCAATGAACAGGAAACTGAAAAGAATTCGGAAGATGAGATTCCGATGTTTTAAGGTTAATCAATTACACAGAGAAAAGAGGGGAACTCTCAATTCCCCTCCTATCTCATTTAATTAATTTAAAACCTATAATATGTTAAAAAAAATAAATTGGAAATTTAGAAAAACACATATCACCTTAACACCACTCATTGTTTTCGTTAATGATACATGGGATGGTTGGGGATTTGATTTTTTAAATATTAAATATAATCTTTCGGATGGTTCTTTTCTAAAGATTACTTGGATTTTACCAAATGGAGCAGAGAGAAAATTAACATTTAGTGGAGATTTCTTGTTCCTAAGAAATCCACTTATTTCAGAACTATTAGATATTGAAGATTCAATACTATGGGGTACTGCTTCTAAATGGCAAACAATTAAACACTGGATACTAACTTTTATATTCAAATAATAAAATATGAAGATATACAAATTAGATAGTAAAGGAAAAGTAAGAGTATTGGAAGTAACTACCAACGAAGGTAATTTAATCCAAACATCAGGATTGTTAGATGGTAAAAAGGTACAACACACAAAATTGTGTAAACCAAAGAACATTGGTAAAGTTAATGAAACTACTGAAATAACTCAATCTGAATTTGAAGCTACTGCTCTTATCGTTAAAAAGTTAAGAGAAGGGTATTTTAAAACTATT